>Ga0116170_10005632_pt1 | contig 11146 bp, 15 predicted proteins | sample AD_JPNHW1_MetaG_FD_89797 | JGI IMG/M metagenome (GOLD analysis project Ga0116170, IMG submission 89797) | Active sludge microbial communities of municipal wastewater-treating anaerobic digesters from Japan - AD_JPNHW1_MetaG | ecosystem: Engineered > Bioreactor > Anaerobic > Digestate | place... | reverse complement strand
CTTTACTTCGGAGGCAATCAGGGTCTTTATTTCGGCTGTTTCGGATTCCTCTGGTTCCAGTGATGCAGCAGCCTTCTCTTTCGCGTCCAAAGCAACCCCTCCAATACGAACGTGTGTTTGCTAATAGCATACGCCGATTATTTGCGCGCGTCAAGTCCAAGATGTAGATACTTTCCATGATTTATCTCCACATATTGTAGTAGAAATTCTGCCCATATCAGTTCTATAATAACTGATATGGGGGCGACCACACGTGAAGAAATACGATCTTGATGATTTATTGATTGCAATAATCTGTACGGCATTGTTTTTCTCTGCGCTATTTTCTGTTTTAGACTTTCGAAGCGTAGAAAGCACAAGGGTATCCATTGTTTCTCAGTATGAAACCCAAATTGAGGACCTGAAAAGCGACTTCGAAGACCAATTACAACGTGAAAAAGAATCGAGTTATGTAATGGGTTATTCTGATGGATATAACGATGGATATGATGTTGGGATTACTCCAATTGATGATTGAACCGGAGGAGAGGTCGATGCAAACTTGGAACCGGCACTATCCGTTAATCCAGCGCGAAAAGCCGTTAGTAGCCCTTCGCTTGTACTACCGCAGTGGGTATTCAGGTTACTTCGCGCAACAGTGTAAGCGCTTGCTCGTTTTTGGGTTTTCCCGGGATGAACTTCTTTCAATATCAGTAAATGACGAAATGAGGAAGTGGATAGAAGATGCTTTGTCGCAAGTGTCAAAAAGAGATCCCTGACGGGGCGGCTTTTTGCTGTTGGTGCGGGATAAAGCAGGTCGCGTCCCGTGCGCCTAAAAAACGCGGGAATGGATCCGGAACGGCTTATAAGCGCGGGACTACTTGGACGGCGTTGGTAACCATCGGGCACTGCGTGGCTGGCGGGCGGGATAAAATAATTCGGCGCACAAAGGGCGGGTTTGCCACAAAATCTGCTGCGCTTGCTTACTGTGCGCAGTTGGCTGACCAGAAACGCACAGTACGTTGCCCATCTCTGGATGAATACTGGCAACTTTATTACGGTGGGGAAATGGAAAAGCTGTCCGAAAGTAAACGTACGTCCTATAAAATTGCTTATAACAAACTGGGCGATCTCCGGCACCAACCAGTTAATGCTATTACCATCTCGCAGCTGCAACAGGTATGCCGCACTTCCTGCCCTACGTACTATCCTGCGCGTGATTTCAAGTCGTTGATTACACACCTGTACCGGCTGGCGGCGGTGGACGGCAACGCAAATGCCCAACTGCCTATGTTGATTGATCTACCGGCCTTGGCAGAAGAAGAAGCCTCCCCTTTTAGGGAGGCGGAACAGGCCGCCATCTGGCGTGCCTACGAGGATGGAGATCGTAATGCAGCCATACCATTGATCATGATCTACACCGGCATGATGCCGGGAGAAATGCGTAAGTTGACGACTGCCATGATTAATCTGGATAAACGTGTTATTATCGGGGTCGGTCTGAAAACCAAAACACGTAGACAATCCAGTGTCATTCTCCCGGATGTAATTCTCCCTGTACTGGAAGATATCATGCAAAACGTTGACGGTTTAATCTATCCAATCACCGAACAGGCGTTTTACAATCGTTACTATGCCGCCTTGAAGACAGCGGGAATCACACGTCACCTGACCCCTTACAGCTGCAGACACACGACAGCTACGGCGCTGGCGATTGACAACAGCGTCGCCCCGCAAACTATCATGAGGCTAATGCGCTGGGGTTCAACCCGTATGGCCGACCGCTACATTCATCCGGACGATGATGCAGCACGCGCCGCGGCAAACACGTTACAAAAACCGTTATAGCTTACATATTGCCTACAAACGCGAACAGAATGGCTTACTTAAACGTTCTTCGTACCCCTGCTAAGGGAGTAGGCTGGGTTAACCGGCGCGAGAGTTCAAATCTCTCCTTCTCCGCCAAACGAAAAGCCTTGTAACATAAGCGTTACAGGGCTTTTTTGTTGCTTCTACAAAGGCGTTTGACCGCAGTTTTGACCGCAATTAGGTTTTTTGGAAGCGGAAAACCGTTCCGTTTACCGCCGTAATGTTTCGATAAATGCGTCCATTTTATCGGCACTTTCCCGCTCCATGCGTTCCGATACGTGACCGTAAATATTCAGGGTAGTGGATATATCGGAATGACCAAGCGCCTGTTGCAGGGTTTTGATGTTATCGCCATTCTGCAAGGCGAGCACGGCGAACGTGTGCCGCAGATCATGGAAGCGAACCCTGTCAACCCCAATACCTGCAACAATCCGCTTTAGGTTGTTATATACGGTTACGGTGGTCAGGTAGCGCCCATACTCATTTGTAAAGACAAGGTTCATGGCATTATTCCATTCACTACCCATCTGCAAGCGCCATTCCTTTTGCTGTGTGCGAACCTGCCGAAGGGTGTTCATAACATGGAGGGAAACTACAAACGTTCTGACCTTGCTAGTCTTAGTAGAGGTTGTAAGAAAGTATTGCCCGCCAACCTTGCGTTCCTTCTGCAACTGCTTGTTGATCGTGAGTGTGTTGTTGGTGAAGTCTACACAATCCCATGTAAGGCCGAGTATTTCACCTTCCCGTAATCCTGTGAACATATCGACCATATAGACCGCTTCATACTTGTGGCCTTTAATAGCGTCAAGGAACCGTGTAATATCAGCGTCTTTAATGACCTGTAATTCACGCTTTTCAATGCGCGGCAAGGTGCATTGTGTCGTGGGGTTACGCTGGATGTAATCAAGGGCTAGTGCTTTATCCATGGCTGAATGCAGCACACCATGCAGACAATGAATAGACTTTGCAGACAGCGCCTTACGCCCATCAATGCCCCGTTGCAGGTTGTTGTAAAGCGACTGTATCATATGGGGGCTTAGGGTGGAGAGCTTGACCTTGCCCAGCCATGGCTTGATATTATAGTCAATCTGTGTCCTGTATTTGCTGATGGTATAGGGCTTCACGTTGCCCAGATATTCCTTGTGCCATATGTCCAGCCATTGCCCCACGGTGAGCTTTGAAGGTTCTACGAATATGCCCTTGTCCACCTGTGCGGTTATTTCCCGTTTGTGCTTCTCAACTTCGGTTTCTGACTTGCCATAAATGGACTTACGAGTTTTCATGCCTGTATGGGCATCTATGACTGTGACCTGGGATTCCCAGCGTCCATCTGGACGGAGCCGGGTATAACCGTTGCCGTTCGGCGTGCGACCCTTTGCCATGGCTTTTCCCTCCTGTGGTGGAAAATCACTGTTTTGGACACTAACGGACAGAATGGACTAAATGGACAGAACCAACGCAACCAACGATACCCACGACCAACTTTGCCGCTATTTAGGGGGCTGTTCTGTCATTCGCGGTGAGTTAACCCACGCGATTCTTCCCGAACAAAGTTTGTAATTGAATCTATTGCTTCATGTAGACCAAGGAGAAGGCAAGGTTCGGCGTTCATTTGAAAAACTGTATGCGGTATTTTCACGATAGAGAACCTATTGAACGTGGGAGAAGAAAGCATAGCAAGCAGCGGCATGAGTTCACTCATGAACACAGGGTCAACAAGAATTAGGTTAAGTATATCAAGATATGTCCGGGAATCCTCATCAAGAATACTGGAAAACAAGCGTTGGTCGTTTGGGGTTTGAGGAAGATCATCTCTTGTGGCAGCTAAAGCATTGGTAGCTATGCATGTCTTTATGACTTGAATACTTGCTTCTGTCAAACCCAATTCTTTAACGATATTGGCATTTTCTGGTTCTCTGGCATCAGACAAGCTTAGTAAATAGTCTGCAGTCACACCGAAGTACTTTGCGATGGCACGCAAAATTGAATAAGGTGGCTCTCTCCCATTCTCATAAGCTGAATAAGATTGACCAGATACGCCAAGCTGTTCTGCAAGAACCGACTGATTTTCTCCACGTTCAGTTCTAAGCTCTCTTAATCGTTGTCCAAAATCCATTGTGAATCCTCCAATTCCTTTCCTGATTGTTTTCAACAACATTGTAACACGAAACGTTTGACAATAGCAAGCACTTCTGCTATACTCCTGTTAAGGGGATGCTGTAATCGCAATCTCCTATAAAAGGAATAAGAAAGGAACGCGCGATAATGGAAAATAAGCTCATTGGTTCTGGCGAGACAATGAAAATCATGGATGTATCTTATCCAACATTTTTAGCGTTAGTGAATCGGCCTGACTTCCCCGCATTCAGAATTGGTAAAAAATGGGTAATTCCCTATGCCCAACTGATGGACTGGATGGCAAAACAAGCAGGTGGTGAAAAGGCGTGACGGACAACATCTTCGACCGTTGCCGGGGTATTCCGGCCTATGAAGTTGCGCAGCGTGCGGGAATCGAACTTCGCAAGCGCGGGGCGCGGTACTGGGCGAAATGTCCATTCGGCCATGCTGACAAAACGCCCTCGCTGGTGTTCTTCCCTGATGGCGGGTATAAGTGCTTCTCCTGTGGCGCTGGTGGTGACGCTGTGAGCTTCCTAGCAAGGCTGAAAGGTGTTCCCGCGCTGGTGGCGGCGACCGAACTTGTAGGAGGAGCGCCGGCACACTACACACCCCGCACACAGCCCAGCGAGTACCATAAAACCCAAGCAGTTGAACAATGGCGGCGTGAGAAGCGGCTTGGGTATCCGCACGCCTCTCGCCTCCTAAGATGAAAAAGCCGCCTTGCTACTTTCTTTATCATAGCAAGGCGGCTATTGTTTTTCGCCCTTCCGAAGGGCTGTTCTTCAGGCAGCCTTTATTACAGCGGCTCAGAAAATCCCGGTTTGTCGCACGGGGGTTGCGTGGCGGTGCACAACACAACTGTGCAACCCGCGACGTTTGTCAGGTAACGAATGGCGATCATCAGCAGATACCAGCACTTGACGGGCACGCACTGCGCCTCGTCCAAAATCAGGACGCTGCCCGCCAGCGCCGAAAAGCGGCGGACGCTGGCGCTGTTCCCGGCAAACAGGGTATTAAGCAGCTGCACCGTTGTGGTAAGCACCATGGGGCTATCCCAGCGCTCGGTCAGGTACTGGTAGCGTATCAGCGCCTCCTGTTCCTGTTTTCGGTCCCGGTTGCCCTGATCGTCGATGTTCACAAAGGTCACGTCGCTGTGGTGTACCAGTATCTGCTCCGGATTGCCCAACGCTTGGCCAAGCGCGTCCGCCGTCTGCTCCAAAATCGCTTTATACGGCGCGGCGTACACCACGCGTCGCAATCCATGCGCCTTAACCGCCGCCAGCGCGAAACGCGCGGCGCTGTACGTTTTGCCTCCGCCGGTGGGCACGCAAAGGCGGTACACACCCGCGCCCTCGTCTGAATGGCGGAGACACTCCTCCGATATGGCGGCGCGAAGGTTCGCCATAGGGCTATCCCGGTTTAGCCCGGCCAGATAGGTTTCCAGATGATCCGTCCAGCTTTGCCACGGCGATTCTGGCACGGCCTGCGCTCCATCGCCCGCCTCAAAGCGGTAAGCATCCAGCCTGTCGGCATCCATCAGGGTGCTGAAAATGTTCCGTTGCAGAAAGCCCAACAACCCATCAATCGCGTTGCGCTTTCTCCGCTTATCTTCAGTTGGAAAATCACGCGCGGCCGGGGATATTCGGCCGCCAAACACCTGATTGACTTCCTCCCTCGCTTTGGCAAACAAAGCGTCCAGCTCCGCTTCGCCGGCAACCTGCGCATAGAAGCGGGGCAGAAGCGTTTCCAGCGGCTCGGGAGCGCGATCTTCCGGCGCAGTGAACCGTGTGGGAGCCAGAGGCCCTTCGAAATAAGCGTCTCCTCGCTCGTTAACCATATCGGGAAGCCTGCCGTGGTGCGAGGCTATCGCTACCGCCACAAGATCGGCGGTGAGCTTGCCGGCCGCGTCCGACCGGGACCAGCGTCGGCGGGCCAACACCGCCCCCTGTGCCGAATGAAGCACAGATCCGCGGCGGGCATTCTCCCCCACGAGCAAGTACGTCTGAAAAGCCTCGGATACCTTGCCCATATCGTGTAGCAGCCCGCAAAGCGTTAAAAGGTTACCGAGGCCGATCGATTCCCCGGTAGCGGATGCGATACGAGCCACATTGCGGCTATGCTCCGGCAGGGTTTGCATGCGACCGTCTTCTGTTTTTCGCGCATATAATGTATTTGTAGTCTTCCACACAGCAATACCTCTCACAGTGTGATTTGATTACGATAAGTACTATGAGCAAGTATACCAGCGACTGGCAGCGGATGCAAGGGATACGATAACAAATATGGTAAATACTGCACAGTCGGTTGATAACCGATCCTTTTTTAAAGGAGTTGACTGCGAACCCTCAACTCATCCCCTGCATGGTCGCCCATGGCAGAACGAATTGGCGTAGTGAGTTTTGACAGTATGAACGTCGTGATAGATCATCTTGATTCTGTACGGATAAACAAAATTCAAAACCGTAAAAAATCAAATTGACAAGTGGTATGTCAGGTAGTATAATTTTCACGTTGTGAATCAGCAACCATGGAGAGTTGGCTGAGTGGTCTAAGGCGCACGACTGGAAATCGTGTTGAGGCTGAAACCTCACCAGGGTTCAAATCCCTGACTCTCCGCCATGGGAAAGCCCCTTACCTAAACGGTTTGGGGCTTTTCATTTTTCTTCCTTATGAATCGTGTGACGGGTTTTTAACACGGTATCGTGTGATGCGATAGGGCAAAAAATCGTGTCAATGCTTGACTTGTTGTCCTCTACCATGAGAAAATACGGAGGACAAAAGGTTATGAAAAAAAGGCAAATGAGGTTCTTAACTATGGGGATGGAGAACAAACCCACGAAGATTAACATTGATATTACCGAGGAAGAAGCAGAACAATACGATGAAGTCATGCGGCAAGTGAAAGAAAACAATGCTGCAGGGCGTGCTTCTGACTACAACATTTCGCGCATTCAGCTTAAGATGGTGGGTAAATACTTTACTCCTTTTGGGCGTATTGGTGATATTTTTATTGAAGCACAGAAAGGGCGCGGCAACGCCGCATTAACCATTAAGCACTACGAAGGTACAATCCGCAAGCTGAAAAAATTCTTTGCTTGGCTTTCTGACGAAAAAGGCGCATATGAGAAGCAGACAAAGGAAGAACAAATGGAAGTGGGCGGTGCGCAGCCCTATGCTATCTTTGAAACTGATAACTTTGAATCAAGTTTTAGGGAATTTCTTTTGGATGAAGAAGGAGTAAGTGAACAGACAGTTGCAACATATTTTCGTGACTATCGCGCAATCGCCTATTACCTTATGGACGAAGGTTTGATTGAGAAGCGCAATATTACGGTTAAGAGCGTTGAAGCTGATATAAAGGATTGCTACAACGAAGCAGAAATTGAACGCCTGTTGCGTAGGCCAAAAGATGATTGCAGCTTTGCCGAATACCGTAGTTGGGTAGTTGTGAATTATGTTTTGGCTACTGGCAACCGTGTATCAACTATTGTAAGCTTGAAGATTAAGGATATTGATTTAGTTGAAAATATGGTTAGCGTTAATACCCAAAAGAACAAGCGGAAGATGCGCATTCCATTAGAACCAAAGCTAAGAAAGATACTCAAAGACTATATTGACGAATGGCTTACTGATGACGATGGTAACTATATTACTGATGTGTTGTTTCCAAGTAGCTTTTCATTTAGCGTTAATCAACCTATGTCAAGGGCAAGTATGGGACACGCCATATCTGAATATAACAAGAGTAGAAACGTTAGTAAGACTTCAATTCACTTGTTTAGGCATACTTTCGCTAAGAACTGGATTATTAAGGGTGGAGATTTGCATAGCTTGCAAAAGGTTCTTGGACATAGCACACTTGAAATGGTAACACACTACGCTAATTTGTATGATGCGGATTTGCGCCCAAAAGTAGAAAGCTTTTCAGTTCTTGCTACACATAAGACAAAAAACAGTGGTAAGATGATTAAGCGTAGAACCAAGAGATAAAGAAAAAAGCCCCTTGCGGATTAGTTGCCGCAAGGGGCTTTTTTGTTGTCTTACTCGAAGTAGAAAGCGGTTTCTTCATCTGTTGCCGCTTCTGGATGCCGCGCAAGGATGATGTCTTTGTTTTCCTGCATGTAATCAGAACGTTCGTCCGAATACTCATCTCCATTGAACAGTACTTCATTGATATAATCCGCAACCCATTCTTCAAACGGAGAAGAAGCTAAACCATGAGATTGTTCTTCAAGATAAAGGCTTTCCAAGTGGATAACATCAATCTTAGAAATAGTAACTTTAACTTCCATGCTTACTTACCTACTTTCTTGAACGCTTCTGCAAACATAGCAGATTTAGCTTCCTTGGCCTTGGCTTTTGCGGCAGCACTATAATTCGTGGAGGGAACATAATCAAGGAACTTGCGCAGGTATTCGGCACGGATAGCGACAATGGTTTTGTCAACCATGTACACAGTTCCGTCAGACTTCTTTCTTTCTACCTGCTTGCCACTTTCATCTTCCAACCAACGCAGGGCGGGTTTGTCATTGCGTTCAACAGCATCATCTACCAAGTCTTTCAAGGTAATTTTGCGGATAGCAGCCTGATTAGTTGTGTCAATCATTGTGAATATCCTCCTTAAGAATAATATATAGATTATAAACATGATGAATTATATTGTCAACACGAAATTGACTACAAAAGAAAATTTTGGTAGGATAGTAAGAGAAGGTGTAACAATGAAAGCCTTGATTTTAAGTAAGCGCAGATAGGCTTACTTGTTTTCTGTTGGCATATATCCAATAGAAGGATTTGTAGATTACTATGTCAACACGCACGAATTGCGGCAAGCGATGGATGAATACAATACTTGTTCTCTTGGCTTTGAAACCACTTGGACAAAGTATGTTTAAGTACCTGCCGCATTTTTCATATACTATTGCAAGGGAAGGAAATTCCCAACAGATAAAGGAGTATTAAAACATGAATTACAAGAACATTTTCAGCAAGTGGATTGCGGATGGGCTTTGCCGCAAAGGTTATCATATTGTAAGAATTGAAAAGAACCGAAACCAGCCTGATGAAACCGTATTTACTTTTGAAGTCACAGGTGATTTTTATTAGGATTTGGACGCTTTGTATATAGAACGACAAAGCATAAAAAACCCTTAAAGTATGTTTTTTCCTCAAAACCTGATACGACATAGATATATAAGGGCGTATCAAGTTTTGAGGAAAAATACTAAAACTGAATATATACAGGAGGATGCTTACTATGGAACAATTACATTTAGGGATTTATTCAAGGGAAGATTTATCTACAATTATCGGTGTTGATAACAGCAATAAGAACTTCGCACGTAGGGTTAAAGATACATTGGGAGATAGAGAGCCAATGGTGTCGTTCAGTCAATCAGCGAGATTTACTGTATGGTATAAAGTACGGACTGCTCAAACGCGACTTCCGTACCTATACAGTAAGCAGTGAGGCGCTTACTGACGATGAAATTGCTGATGCCAAGCAAGCGATTGCCGATGGCAGTTGCGCGATTGATCCATATTGCGAAATGAAACTCAGACTCGAAGGCATGGCAGAAACGGGCAGCAAGAGCGAAATCATCATTGCCAAGCTGCTCCTTGGTATGCTGCGTGATGGAATCACTTCATTCAACTTTAGCGAATGGGTTAGCAGAGCGAAACTACCATACTCAACAAGCGGTGAGCACTTGAAAATGGCCACCAATTATGGCCTTCTCAGCGTTAACGGTAAGACGTATACGACTTGCCAACATGTTGATCAAGAGGCACGTTTTCACGTTATGACACCCAGTCAGCAAGATATACTCGACAGGTTGTATTCTTACTATTCTAAAAAAGCGTTCACCATAGAAGAAGCAGCGCAGAAGCATTCCATCAGTCATAACACGATAAAGTATACGTTTACTCAATTGCGTCAACGTGGGATTATTGTTGGAAGCGTAAATGGGGTGCAGCAATTGACGTTCACATTTACGAAGGAGTATAAACAAAGCATTGCAGTACATTCCACTACTGGAGAGGGTCATAATCCAAGCAGCGTTTCGTTCCCCCAAAGCATAGCAGCCGCAAGGGCATAAGCGGAGCATCATATTCTGGTTGGAGATGATTGACGTGGATCACTATGTGCCGAAACTTTGCGCAGATGGACGGTATAGCTGCACTCGGACAGAAATCCAGCGGCACTTCTTTTCCTTGCTTCGTTTTCTGGACAAAACTAACGAGGTTGTCTTGATCACATATAGAGGCAAGGATGATCTGGTGATCATGAGCTACAACCGATATGCAGGTATGCTGGAAGCGAAAGCGACTCTCGAATCGATGCTCCTACATGCGCTTAAAGAAAATAGCGATGCTGCAAAAAATGAGCCAGATACTACAAATCCACATGGATAGGCGTATGGATTGGAGAGTTATTACATTAGTGACTTTAGGTAATACAAGGCGCGGCAGATGCTGGATTCCACATTTCGGGCAGAACGAGCCAAGACCCGTCAAGCGAATATAGCCTCACATATGGAGATTGCCACAAGGATTGCGTCGCAGGGAACAATGTGCCATACGCATAAGCGCGAGAAAGGAACGAACATGCTGACTGCACCGGAAATGACTACTCCATAGCCATTCTTCAACGCGGGGAAAGAACCATTGATACCGCGTCCCGTCTGCTTATACATCATCAATACTCTGTGCTTCTGATGATCGGGCCTCCGGTGATGATGAGCGTCGTGAGCTTTGGCTTTGCGCTGGACGTCGGATATTGGAAGGTTACGGTGACTACGGCAGTATGCCCGATAAAGACGAGGTTGGAAAGACGGTGTCTTTCTTGTTTCAACATCACAGCATAACTGCGCCATAACGCCGATCGCAATCGCCGTCTTCCTGAGCGAGCGATCCTACGCGATTCGTTAAGACTTGATATACTCTCCAAAGTCCATATCCTCAATGGATTTCATGCGGACGCCCCTTTCACTCAGTTGTGAGTGCATCCTATCGTAGAGAACATGTATTTGCCAACTATGTCAATAAGTAAAATTATATGTACGACTAACAGTCTTGTCTAACATCAGGAGGATATGATAAACTGATGTTGGAGGAGATCGTTATGGCAGGAAAAATCGTGGAAAAGGATGCTACGGTTAAGGTGGCTAGGCAGCGGCTG
>Ga0116170_10005625_pt1 | contig 11152 bp, 5 predicted proteins | sample AD_JPNHW1_MetaG_FD_89797 | JGI IMG/M metagenome (GOLD analysis project Ga0116170, IMG submission 89797) | Active sludge microbial communities of municipal wastewater-treating anaerobic digesters from Japan - AD_JPNHW1_MetaG | ecosystem: Engineered > Bioreactor > Anaerobic > Digestate | place... | reverse complement strand
TTGGCGGCGTGGACATCCTGGTGGAGGATGTGCTTGCAGATGTAGTCGTGCAGCTGGTACTTCAGCACGAAGGCGATGGCGTAGTTGAAGTAGTACGCGGGCGCGTCGTCGATGTGGGTCTTGGTGGCGGGGTCGCACCAGCGCTCGTCGCGCGGACTGGGCGGCTCGACGCCCTGCTTGGTCTTCACCAGCTGCCACCAGCGGGCGTTCAGCTGATCGGCGGGCAGGCCCTTGGCGTAGAAATCCGCCTCCCATTCCGTCATGGTGCCGCTGGCCCAGAACATGAAGGGCAGCGCGGTCTCCAGCGCGTCGTTCAGCATCACCTGCATGTCATCCAGCTTGGCGTCCTTGGGCAGCACGCCGGCCTGCTTGAGATACGGCGTCTGGCGCGTTGCCAGGGAGATCAGCTCGGCGATGCCCTCGTGGAAGGCCGTGGTCGCGCCATCGCGCAGCAGGGGCGGCACATTGGGATTGGAGTAGCTGACGAAGTAGTAGGCGTGGCCCAGTTCGTGATGGGCGGTGCTGAACCACTGGGCGTTGGGCTCCACGCTCATGAGGCTGCGGATATCGGTATCCAGATCCAGGTGCCAGCAGGAGGCGTGGCTGTTCTTGCGGCGCTGCTCACCGGGCTTAACAGGATAGAGATCCGACTTCTGCCAGAAGCTCTGGGGCAGTTTGGGCCAGCCCAGTCCCACGTAGAAGTTCTCGGCGGTCTTCACGATCTGCTCCGAGGTCCAGCCCTTGAAGCAGGGATCCAGATCCAGCGCGTCCACGAGGCCGTTCCATTCCTGGCTCCAGCGGTTGTTGATCCAGTGCGCGGGGATGGCCTTGGGCACGGGCTGCTGGTATTTCTTCGCCAGCTCGTACTTGGTCCAGGTGTGAAGCTGCAGGTAGAGCGGCTTCAGGTCGTTCAGGAAGCTGCGGTGCATCGCCAGCATCTCATCCGTGCTCATGGCGTGGCGGGCGACCTGCAGGGCGAAATAGTCGGGGTAGCCCAGCTCCTTGGCGCACCCGTTGCGCAGATCGCGCAGCTTGACCAGGCCCCCGCGCAGGGCCGGGCCATTCTCCTTCGAGACTTCCCAGGCCTTGAGGCGCTCGTCCAGGTTCGTGCTCTTGCCCAGGATCCCGTCGATGCCATTGGCACTGATGGGCTTGCCATCGAGCTTCCAGACGAAACCGTTGAGGGTGGACGCCTGCGCCGTCTCCGCCGCGATGCGATCCGCCGTGAGCTTGGGATTGGTCATGGGGCCTTCGGCCGCGTTGAGCAGCACGCGCTCCAGTTCGCGCACGGTGAGGGGCTTCAGCTCGCTGCGGTGGGTCAACAGCTCCCGGGCCTCGCTGATGACCGCAGGGTTGCCGCAGAAGGCCGCCAGGGCTTGCCCCGAGACCTCGCGCGCCGCATCGTGTTCGGGCTTCACATCCGTGACGGATTTCCACTGCGCCTTCTGATCCACGTAGACCAGCGCCTGGTAGCCCGAATTCACCAGCTTGAGGAACTGGTCGGCGCGGTCCTGGATGGCCTGGGCGGGCTGGACCGCCTGGGCCAGGACGGGAATGCCAAGGACGAGGGCGGGCAGGATGCGCATGGCGGCTCCAAGAGAAATCGAATGACTGAATTATCCGGGAGAACCCATCGCGTCCCGGCGTGGTTGCGACCTTGATCACAGAGAAGGATCGACCGGCGGTGGTCGGGCCGTTCATCAGGTCGGTTTGAAACATGCCATTCTTGAATCTTCCATGTGAGGTCAAGCCCATGCCCTTTTTTCCAGATCTTCCACCCGCGCGTCCCACGGTGCTGGTGGTGGACGATTCGCGGGCGGTGCTGGACGGGCTGTGCAACCTGTTGCAGGCCGACTGCAACGCGCTGTTCGGATACAACGGGCTGGAGGCCATGGCCCTGGCGGCTTCCGAGAATCCCGATCTCATCGTGCTGGATGTGGCCATGCAGGGCATGGACGGGTACGAAGTGCTGCGCCGCCTGAAGGAAGATCCCGGCACGCAGAACATCCCCGTGATCTTCCTGGCGGATCCCCACGCGGGGGCCAGCGAGGCGCGGGCGTTGGAGCTGGGCGCCATCGACTTCATCACCAAGCCGTACGATCCGGCCATCCTGAAAGCGCGAATGCACAATCAGCTGGCCTACAAGCGCTCGCTGGACGTGGCCCGGGCTCTGTCCCTGGGGGACGCGCTGACGGGCATTCCCAACCGCCGCCGCTTTGACGATCACCTGTACCAGGAATGGAATCGGGCCTACCGCAGCCGCAAGCCGCTTTCGATGATCCTCATCGATATCGACCATTTCAAACGCTACAACGACACCCTGGGGCACCCGGCGGGGGATGCGTGCCTCAAGCGCGTGGCGTCGGTCCTGGAGCAGTCCCTGCAGCGATCGGTGGATTTCGTCGCGCGGTACGGCGGCGAGGAATTCGCCTGTGTGCTGTCCGAGACGGATCTGGAGGGTGCAGAATCCGTGGCGAAGCGCATCGCGGCGCGGCTGGCGTCCGTCGCCATTCCCCATCCGGATTCTCCGGTGGCTTCGACGGTCACGCTCAGCATGGGCGTCGCCAGCCTGGTGCCCGAACGCGATCAGGCGCCCGTGGAATTGACGCTGGAAGCGGATCAGCGCCTGTACGAAGCCAAGCGCCTGGGCCGGAATCGCATCCAGGCCCGGCCCGCTTCCGGAGGCAGCGTCACCGCTGCGGGCGGCGGCGCGGACATCCTGATGGTTCTGGAGGATGCATCCCAGAAGGAGCGCATCCAGGTCCAGCTGGCCGATCTGGGCCTTGGCCTTCAATGGGCTCCCAGCGTGGCTGAAGCCCTGGCCGTTGTCCGGAACGCCCCGCCCCGCGTCATCCTCAGCGCTGGCGCGATGTCCGAGGGCGATGGCTTCGCCTTCTGCCGATCCGTCAAACAAAGCCCCCAGTTGCGTGGCGTCCCCTTCGGACTGCTCGCTTCAAACCGCGAGGGCGAGGGTGGCCTGAGCGCGGGTTTTGACGATGTGCTGGAAGTCCAGGGCGATCCGTTCCTGTTCCGGGCCCGCGTGCGGATGCTGCTGGAGCTCGCCGGTACGCCCGGGGCCAACTACGCCAACCCTTCCGGTTCCAGCTTCCTGGTCATGGCGCCGCCGGGCTCGATCCGTGCGCAACTGTTGTCCTGCCTGTCGCTGGAAGGCATCCGCGCCACCTTTGCCGCCGAATTCCGAGAAGCCCTGGCCGCGATCGAGAACGAGGCCCCCGACGCGATGGTCGCGGATCCCAGCCTGCTGGGGCGGGAGTTCCTGACGAATCTGGCCCGGCTGCGCTCGATGCCCGGGAGCGAACGCCTGCCGCTGCTCGCGCTGTGCGAGAAGGGGCAGGAATCCCTCGTCGGACGCTTCGGGAGCGCGCTCCAGGATCGGCTCTCGACGCCAGCGCCTTCCTGGGAATGCCGTCATCGCCTGCGGATGCTGGCGCGCTGCGCCTACGCGCGGAGCCGCGAGGAGGAGACGCGGACGCGGGCGTTTCCTCGGGACCTGTGAATTTGGGCGCTATCCCATCGTGCTAGGCTCGGGGCTTCACGGGATTCGGTCTCCCGTTGCGTCGAGGATGTCCCATGCGCTACCTGCCAGCGGCCCCTGCGGAAGACATCGCCATGCTGAACGCCATCGGCGTCCAGACGGTGGAGGATCTGCTGGTGGGCGTGCCCCGGAACCTGCGCCTGGATCGACCGCTCGCACTGCCGGCGCAGGCGTCGGAACTGGATGTGCTCCGCGCGCTGGATGGGATGGCCCGGCGCAACACGGCGTTCAAGGCCGCTTTCCTGGGCGCAGGTGCCTACGCCCATTTCGTTCCCGCCGCCATCGATGCGCAGATCAGCCGCGAAGAATGGTTCACCGCCTACACGCCCTACCAGCCCGAGGTGAGCCAGGGCACCCTGCAGCACATCTTCGAATACCAGACATTGATCGCCGATCTGGCGGGGCTGGATGTCTCCAACGCCAGCCTGTACGACGGCGGCACGTCCACGGTCGAGGCGGCGCTGATGGCGGTCCGCGTGCAGCGGAAGCGCAAGACGATCCTGGTGAGCGAAGGTCTGCATCCCCACTACCAGGAGATCCTTTGCACCTCCGTCACGCCCCATGAGGGTCTGAAGCTCCGGCCGGTGGCACTGAAGGACGGCGTGACGGATCTGGAGGATCTGAAGACCAAGCTGGATGAAGACGTTGCCTGCGTCCTGGTCGGCTACCCCAACTTCCTGGGCGCGGTGGAGGATCTGGCAGTCATTGGCCAATGCGTTCATGCGGCGGGTGCCTTGCTCATCTCCGTGACGCAGGAGGCCATGGCCCTGGGCTGGCTGGAAGCCCCCGGCAAGGTGGGCGCGGATCTCGCCTGCGGCGAAGCCATGAGCTTCGGCAACGAGCTCAATGGCGGCGGCCCCTATCTGGGCTTTTTGGTCGTGAAGGACGCCCACAAGCGCGAGATCCCCGGCCGCGTCGTGGGTCAGACCAAGGACCTGGAAGGCCGCACGGGTTACGTGCTGACGCTGACCGCGCGCGAGCAGCACATCCGTCGCGACAAGGCGACGTCGAACATCTGCTCGAACCAAGGTCTGGTTGCGCTTCGGGCCAACATCTTTCTTCAGCTGGCTGGTCCCGAAGGCTTGCAGGGACTCGCGGCCCAGAACGTCGCCAAGGCCCAGTACCTTCGCTCACGCCTGCTGGAGACGGGCCGATTCGAACCCGTGTTCGATGCGCCCTTCTTCAACGAGTTCCCCCTGCGGGCCAAGGATGGTGCTTCGAAAATCATGGAAATTTGTCTGGCCGCGGGCATCCTGCCGGGCCTGGATCTGACGCCGTACCGCGCGGACTGGAAGGACTGGATGCTCTGGTGCGCCACGGAAACCATTACGCGCGAACAGATCGATCAACTCATTGCCGTTTTGAATATCCGGTAGGCCGCCATGTCGCTTCGAACCCGCGAACCCTTGATCTTCGAACGCTCCGTGCCCGGCAAGATGGGGCTGGATCTGCCCGCGCTGGATGTGCCGCCGCCCGTCGATACGCGGCCTGCGCATCTGAAGCGCCAGGGCTTCGATGCCATGCCCTCCGTCTCAGAGGTGGAGGTGATCCGCCACTTCACGCGCCTGTCCAAGTGGAACTACGGCGTGGATGACGGCCTGTATCCTCTGGGCTCCTGCACGATGAAGCACAACCCCAGGCTCAACGAGAAGGTCGCCTCGCTGCCCGGCTTTGCGCAGGCCCATCCCCTGTCGCCGGATGCGTCGCTTCAGGGCAGCCTGGAGCTCGCGCACACGCTGCAGGAATGGCTGAAGGAGATCACGGGCCTGGCTGCGGTGACGTTGCAGCCCAGTGCGGGTGCGGCGGGCGAGTATACGGGTGTCATGCTGATCCGCGCCTACCACCTGGCCAAGGGCCGTGCGCGGCGCGTGATCCTGATCCCCGACAGTGCCCACGGCACCAATCCTGCCACCGCCGCCATGGCGGGCTACGAAGTGCGCGAAGTCCCCTCCCAGGCGGACGGCGCCATCAGTTTCGAGGACGTGCTGGATGCGAAGGGCGGCGTGCGCAAAGGCCTGCGGGCGCTCATCGCCGAGCTGGGCGAGGACATCGCCGGCATGATGGTGACCAATCCCAACACTCTGGGCATCTTCGAGCCGCGCATCCAGGAGGTGGCGGAAGCGCTGCACGCCGTGGACGCCCTGCTCTACATGGACGGCGCCAATATGAACGCCCTGGTGGGCGTGGCGCGGCCCGGGGATTTCGGCGTGGACGTCATGCACCTGAATCTGCACAAGACCTTTTCCACGCCCCACGGCGGCGGCGGTCCCGGTGCGGGTCCCGTGGCGTGCAGCGCCGCGCTGGAGCCCTTCCTGCCCCGCCCCGTCGTCGTGAAGCGGGCGGATGGCTATGGCCTGGAATGGGATCGTCCCCAGAGCATCGGCAAGGTCCACGCCTTCCACGGCAACTTCGCCATCCTGGTGCGGGCCTTCGCGTATGCCCTGAGCCATGGCGGCGATGGGCTGAAGGCCGCCACCCTGCGCGCCATCCTCAACGCCAACTACGTGCGGGCGCAGCTCAAGGACACGTACCACCTGCCTTTCGAGACGCCCACCCTGCACGAGGTCGTCTTCGACGATTCCATCCAGAACCGCACCGAGGTGCATACCCTCGATATCGCCAAGCGCCTGCTGGATTGGGGCTTCCACCCGCCCACGATTTATTTCCCCCTGATCGTCTCTGGCGCGCTGATGATCGAGCCCACGGAAAGCGAATCCAAGAACGAACTGGACGCCTTCATCCACGCCATGAAAGAGATCGCCCGCGAGGCCTTCGAGCATCCCGAAGCCCTGCACCAGGCCCCCGTCACCACGCCCGTGCGCCGCCTGGACGAAACCACCGCCGCCCGCAAGCCGGTGCTGAGGTGGCACAGAACCGCATCCGCGATTGGGTAAGCGGCAAGCACGCGCCGGGTGCAAGGCTCGCTGCGAGCCAGGGGTGTCATTTCCCCCCGATCAGATCTCCGCGATCAGCTCGATTTCGACCTTTGCGCCTCTGGGCAGGGCGGTGACCTGGACGGTACTGCGCGCGGGTTTCGCGCCGCCAAGACCCTGTTCGTAGATGGCGTTGAAGGCCTGGAAATCGCCCAGATCGGTCAGGAAGACGGTGGTCTTCACGACGCGATCCCAGGAGGTTCCGGCCTCGGCGAGCACGGCGCTGAGATTGGTCAGCACGCGCTGGGACTGGGCTTCGATGCCTCCGGCAACCATCTCGCCGGTCTCGGGCACCAGGGGGATCTGTCCCGAAGTGAACAGCAGTTGGCCGCTGATGATCGCCTGGCTGTAGGGGCCGATGGCCTTGGGGGCGGCGGGGGTGTGGACGGTGCGCATGGGATCTCCTACTTCCAGCGGCGCTTCTTGTGGCGCCAGGCTTTCTGGGTGTGGACGGTCGGAGGCATGGGGCTTTCAAAAGGAGAGGGCGCATTCTCGGCCGCGGCCTCGGGGTCTTCCATGCCGCTGACGCCTTCTTCGATCTGCTGCTGAACCACCTGGGCGGTGCGATGCATGAGCGCCGCGAGGCACAGGCTGGCCTCGATCCGCGCGTGGGGTAGCGGCCCCAACTGGATGAAGACGGAGGGATCCGAGGGAATGGCGCGCGGGATGGTCACCTCGGGCAGACGCGCGCAGGGCTTGTCGAAGTCCTCGGGCGCCACAGGCAGCCAGGCCTCGGCCACGTCGTTGCGGCGTCTCAGCAGATCCGCCACGGCGACGACCTTGCGGGGACGCCCGCGCTTGCGGGGCGCGGCCTCGGTCGGATGGGCGGCGTTCTCGGCGTCGAGCTTGGCCTGCAGCGCTTCCAGGATGGCTTCGCGCGTGCGGCCCCGAAGATCAAAGAGCAGCCAGGGATCGCGATCCAGGGATTCCGCCATGATGTAGCACACGGCGGCGACGTGCTTGCAGGGATTGGCCCAGTCGGGGCAATCGCAATGGGTCTGCAGTTCCTTGGGCACGCGGGGATAGAGGCTGGCGCCAGCTTCGCGGAAGGTTTCGTCGAGCCCCTGGGGCATTTCTCCCGCCAGCAGGGACGCCACGAATCGGCTTTCCTGCGCGATGCGCTCCAGGGCGCGCTCCCACTGGGTGGAGGTGAGCGCGGGCAGGCCCAGGGTCACGTTGTAGGTCTTGCGCCCATGCACCTTCGCCTGGATCTCGCCGGGGGCGATGGTGAAGTGGCTCACCGCGCCTTCTTCCGCGTACTTCTTGCCGCGTGGCAGGCGGTTCTCGTAATCGTCGCCCAGCTGTTCCAGCCCCTTGATCCAGAGGCGGCCCCACCAGGTGGTTCCGAATCGCTCGCTGGCCTGGATCATGAGATCACGCCTTTCCGAAGGGGGGTGCGGGTTTTTGGGCGACCCACGCGACGCTTGACGGGGGCCTCGGAAGGGGCGCTGGCCTCCACTTCGGGGACTGATGTAGGGGCTGATGCGGGGGCCGGTTTGGGGGTCCGCGTTGGTTTCACCACAGCACGAGCAGCAACGACGGGGGCTTCGATCGCCGGTGCAGGAATCGCGCCTGCCTCCGCCATCTCAATGGACAGCAACTGTCCATGAGTGGCGAGCCCGTTCGAGCCGTCCTCGTCCATGATGTCCGCGTCGGATTCCAGGGCCACCAGCCGGCGCAGGGCGTCGTCATCGAGCTCTGTCAGCCAGCCTTCGCCCGTGCCGACCACGCGATCGGCGAGATCGCGTTTGCTCTCCAGCAGAGCGTCGATCTTCTCCTCCAGCGTACCTATAGTGATGAGCTTGTGGACCTGCACGTTGTGCGTCTGGCCGATGCGGTACGTGCGGTCGGTGGCTTGGTCCTCCACAGCGGGGTTCCACCAACGATCGAAGTGGAAGACGTGGGTGGCCGCCGTCAGGTTCAAGCCGACGCCGCCCGCCTTGAGGCTGAGCAGCATGACGGGCGGGCTGTCCAGATCCTCCTGGAACGCGCGCACCATTTCGTCGCGCTGGTCGCGGCTGCTGCCGCCGTGCAGGAAGGGTGGCTCGAATCCCAGCACTTCCTTGAGGTGGATCTGCAGGCGGTCGCCCATCTCGCGGAACTGCGTGAAGACCAGGGCGCGCTCGGAGTTCTCCATGACCTCTTCCAGCATCTCCGTCATGCGTTCAAGCTTGCCGCTGCGCTGCTTGTAGGGCCCCGTCTGGCGAAGGAACTGGCTGGGGTGGTTGCAGATCTGTTTCAGGTGCGTGAGCAGCGCGAGGATGCGTCCCCGGCGCTCGATGCCCTGGGCGGCTTCCAGATCCTTCTCCATCTGGTCCACCCGCGCCTTGTAGAGCAGGGCCTGCTCTTTGGTGAGCTGCGTGTAGACCTTCATCTCCTGCTTTTCCGGCAGATCCTGGATGATGGTGCGATCGGTCTTCAGGCGGCGCAGGATGAAGGGGCCCACGCGCTGGCGCAGCTCGTTGGCGGCGTCCATATCCCGGTACTTCTCGATGGGGGTGGCGAAGCGCTCCTTGAAGGAAGCCTCGTTGCCGAAATAACCCGGCAGCGCGAAGGAGAGGATGGACCACAGCTCCAGCAGGCGGTTCTCGATGGGCGTGCCCGTGAGCGCCAGGGTGAAGGGCGCCTTGAGTTTGCGCACGGCCTTGGCCTGGGCGCTGCCTGCGTTCTTGATGGCCTGGGCTTCATCCACCACGACCATGCCCCAGGTGCGGGTCGCGAAGGTCTCCTCCTCCCGCCGGGCGACGCCGTAGGTCGTCAGCACCAGCGTGTGCGGCTTGAAGTCCTTGGGCAGCTCGTCGCGGTTGTTGCCGTGGTGGATGAAGACGGGCAGCGACGGCCCGAACTTGGCGATTTCGCGCTCCCAGTTGCCCAGCAGGGACGTGGGGCAGACCAGCAGCGTGGGTGGGCCGAACGTGGGGCTCTGCTCCTGGCGGTGCAGCAGCAGGCTGATGACCTGGATGGTCTTTCCCAGACCCATATCGTCGGCCAGGATGCCGCCCAGGCCCAGGCGTGATAGGCCTTCCAACCAGGCGAGACCCCGCAGCTGATACGGGCGGAGTTGGCCCTGAAAGGAACTGGGCTGCTTGATGGGTTTGTCCGGCAGGTTCTTCAGCTCGTTGAGTGCCGCGCCGAAATCGCCCGCCACTTCGACCTCGATGGCCTCGGTGACGCCGGGGATGCGGGCCGTTCCCGTCAACGCGGCGGCCAGGGCCTCGCCCCGGCTCATGCTCTCGAAGCCCGCGCCGCGGCTGGTCTGGATGACAGCGGTGATCTGTTTGAGCGTTTCCGGATCCAGGGCGACCCACTTGCCCTTCCAGGCCACCAGTGGGTGCTTCAGGCTGGCGATCTGCGCGAAATCCTCCAGATTCAGCTGGTCATCGCCCAGCATCAGCGACCAATCTGCGCTGATCGTGCCTTCCAGGCTTCCGGAAAGTGGGTTGGATGGCTTGGATGCCTGGTTCTCCATGGACCTCGCGCCCAGGCGCACCTTGGCGCGCAGGCGGCGGGCCCCGCCGAATTCGGCCAGGGCTTCTGGGATATGGACGAGAAAGCCGGCTTCCTTCAGCTGGGCGGCCCCGCGCGTCAAGAACTGCCAAGCCTCGGAGGGCAGCAGGGTCAGGTCTTCGGGGTTCTGTCCGGCCAGTGCGCCCTGGAGCGCGGGAAAAAAGGGCACGGCGCGCGCGATGCCGCGCAGCAGCAGCTTGCGGGCCTCCAGCACTTCCGACTCCAGGCTGGTTTCCCATAGGCGCGCGACGGGGATGAAATCGCCCTCCTGGGTCTCCAGGCCAGATTGCAGAATCCAGCCTTCCTCGTTCAGGCGATCGGCGTCCTGCAGCGCGTCCTTGACGGGGGGCACCGGCGGCGCTTCCAGCCGCAGGGCCGGGCGCACCCACTGCTGGCGGGCGCCTTCGCTCCACTGGGCCATCTGCTCGCCCAGGGTGCGTTCCGTAACGCCCACGGTGGGGAATTCGTTCATGGGATGGCTGAGCGCCACCATAAGGCGCTCGTCCCAGGGCAGGCGATCGCGTTTGTGGCCGCGCAGGCGGTGGATCAGGCCCAGGCGCGGATCCTCGCCCTGGCGCAGTGTGCCCGCCACGAAGCGCACCAGGAAATCGGCGCCGTCTTCCAGAAACGCGCGCATCAGGTTTTCGGCCTTGGGGGGCATGGTCAGGTCGTCGTCCAGCTCCTCCAGCTCCAGCGCGCCCAGAGGCAGCCCTTTGGTGAAGATCCAGGAATCATCCTCGGGAAAGGCCACGACGGAAGGCGGCGCGGCCTTCACCAGCTTGTGCAGCGCCTCGCGATCGGCAGGGCTCGTGAGGCTGATGCCCCAGGTGGCGCGCCAGGGGTTGCCCCGGGTTTCCAGCTGCGGCAGCAGGGCGCCGCGGATCACCAGGGATTGCAGCATCCGCAGCGCGGAAGACCAGTAGGCGATGCTTCCGCCCAGGTGCTCGGGATCGGGGGCCAGGGAGGCGAGCCATGGCAGCGCCCGCTGCCAGCGCAGGGGCACCGTGTGGGTTTCGACCAGGCGGCCGTCGGGCAGAAAAAGCCGCGCCTTGGCCGGCGTGAGCCGGTCACGCCCGTGCAGGTTGCCGGGTAGGGCCCTCAGCATGCGCTGCCAGGCGGCCGGGTCGGCGGGACTGGGCGCGCACAGCGCGAATCC
>Ga0116170_10005624_pt1 | contig 11153 bp, 5 predicted proteins | sample AD_JPNHW1_MetaG_FD_89797 | JGI IMG/M metagenome (GOLD analysis project Ga0116170, IMG submission 89797) | Active sludge microbial communities of municipal wastewater-treating anaerobic digesters from Japan - AD_JPNHW1_MetaG | ecosystem: Engineered > Bioreactor > Anaerobic > Digestate | place... | reverse complement strand
TGAGCAGCGCGGCCTGCAAGACCTGCACGAAATTCAGTTTCGCAGGCGTGGGCGTGGCGCTGATCCCCTACTCGCAGACCGGCGGCATCGACGCGTCCGCCATAAGGAGCTCGGTAACTTCCCCTTCGGGAACGGTCTCCTTCCAGGTGCCCGCGGGCAAGCAGTACTTCATAGCGCTGGACAAGCAGGGCTATGCCCCCGGCATAAAAGACCAGCAGATGGACCCGTACGGCAAGTTCTTCGTACAGCTTAACTCCGATCTTACTACCGGGTACCTGCTGCTGTCGCGCCCTGCCGGCGATCCGTATTACCCGCTGACCGTTACGGTTGCGGCCAGTTCCTCGCCCGCCAGCGAATACCTCATGGCGGAAGTGATTTACGCGCAGACCGGCGAGAAGGCGGCCTATGGCATAGGCCAGCTGCTGGCGGGCACCACCAGCGTAACCTTTGCGGTTACCAATGTGCCGCCCGCCGACGCGGGCGTGTATATGCTGGGACTGACCATGCCCGGCCGCGGCCTGGCGCGCAGCGTGCTGATGGACGCCGGCTTCCCCGTGGCCAAGAGTACTTACGTGGTAAGCATGTCTACCCTGGCCGGCGCCGTAACTACCACGGGCGGTTTTGATGTGGGCGCCTCCACCACGCTGCCTTCGGTCGAAGGCGTGGCCAGGAACGCCCGCACCAGGGCTCCCCTGGAAGAGGTGCGCGTAAGGGTATGGAACTCCGTGCCCGGCTGCAACAGCGGCAATTGCGACTACAATGTCTACGAGACGCTTTCCGACGTGAACGGGAAGTATTCCTTCTACAATGTGGTCAGTTCCGCCAACTATAACTTGTCAGCGCAGAAGGCGGGCTATAAGCGCGGGATCTACAGCGGTATCACGGTCTCCAGCCAGACCGTGTCCCGCGAATTCCTGATGGACGCGTCCAGCTATACCCTGCGCGGCGTGATACGCTACAGGGATGTTCCTGTGCCCAACGCCGATGTTATGATCCGGGGCGACTACACTTCGTACGCAGGGTCCGACAGCTACCGCAATGCGCGCGGCATGGATACCGACGCCAGGATCAAGACGGCGGCTGACGGCTCCTATATGTTCAGCAGCGCCACTCTGAGCGGCCTGCCCGACGGCCAGCTGCGCATGAGCGTAGCCTTCTTCGGCAAATGGGTGGACCTCAACGAGGGCAATTCGCAGGACGACGCGATAGACTCCGACGATATGCGCGTAGTAATTTCCAGCGATATGGCTGCATGGGCGCCCGGGACTCTCCCGGCCGCCATCGGCACTTGCACCAAGGGCAAGGCCTGGGTGCTCTGGGCCAAGACCGGCAATTGCAAGATGGCGGGCGATGTCAACTTCAACATCATGCCCCCGTCGCAGAATACCTACGCCACGCTCAGCGGCTCTGTTACGTTCGTGACCACGTTCACCGTAAGCGGCGCCAATCCGCTGGTGATAAGCTCCATGGCGCCGGTGACGATAATGGCCATGGAGGAAGGCAGCGGAGAGGGCAGCAGGGCGATGGGCTTCAGCGCGCTGAGCGGCGTTTATACCGTCAATAAGACCACTTACAGCATAACGCTGTCCACGGGCGTCAGCTACTACACCCGCGTTACTTCCAATGAGTGGGGCGAGATCAACGCCTTCGACGACAGGGCCGACTTCAGATCGACCTCCACTCTTTCGCTCACGATGAACTTCGTGGTGACGAAAGCCGGCGCGCTGAAAGGCGTGGTGAAGATGCCGGACGGCTCGAACTATAAGCCGGCTTATAACCTGCCTGAGGCGCAGCGCCACAGCATGAACATCAACGTGCGCGGCCAGAACGTGGATATCAACGAGGGCTGGGGCGTGGACGACTACGGCGCCTTCGAGTTCCCGAACCTGGCGCCCGGCCTCTACACTGTGACCATGAGGCCCGACGGCCTCGGCTTCCGCTGGGCCGCGCCGGTAATGTCCGACGTGGCCGTGGTGGCCGGCAAGACCACGCAGGTCACGCTGAAGCTGGCGGACGGCCTGTGGGTGCAGCCGCAGATCATAGGCCTGCCGGAGATCTCCACTCCGGCCTGGACTTACAAGATGATCCCGGTAGAGTCGGGTACGGAGATGAACCAGAAGAAGATCACCGAGATGTTCTTCGGCTCGGACGTCTTCGGCTTTAACTACAGCACCACGACGCAAGTCTGGGAGAAGCAAGTGATGCTTACCGGGCAGTACGACTTCTACCTGATGATGGGGGCGAAGTATTCTCCTCAAGGCGGCGACAGCGGTGTCGTGAGCTTCGACCACTTCGCCAATTTCATCGGCAAGGTGAAGAACTTCATCGTACAGCGCACGGATAACTCTCCGAACCTGGGCACCGAGGCGCAGCCCATCCCGGTCAGCGTGCTGGGTTCGCTGGGTCAGGACCTGTTCGAGGGCACCATCCTGGGCGAGCGGCTCTATACGGACGCCGACCTCGACCGGATCTTCTCCAACGTCAACGAGCTGTACCCGGTCATCCCCGCCGTCATGATCTATGACGCGGCCGGCGACCTGCGCGGCTATACCGCGGGCCTGCCCAAACAGGCGGACTTCGATCTGTTCTGGGAGATCCTGCTGGCCAAGGACAAAGCCCGCTTGCGGGATTACTTCGCGACGTACCACAGCCGGTTCATGGTGCCCGGCCTGCCACAGGGGCGCTACACCATGGTGTTCAATAACCCGAACTACCCGCCCATCTCCAAAGAGGTGGAAGTCCCGCTCGCAGCTTCTCATAACGGCATCTATGCGTTCGACTTCGAGGAACAGCGAGTGCGCACAGGGTCTATAAGCGGTTATGTGCGGCGCAGCACCGCGGCCGCCTCGGGCCTGGCCAACGCCGTGGTCTACCTGAAGCACAAGACGGTGGAGAAGTTCGCCAATACCGATGAGAACGGGTATTATTCCTTCGCCAACATGCCCCCGGGCATCTACCGCCTGGAGGTTACGCGCGAAGGGTTCGTCAAAGCCGGCCAGAAAACTTCGTTGTCTGGCTCGCTGCGGGGCGACGACGAGGCTCGGCTGGACTTCCTCCTGAGCCCGTCTCAGTCCAACATGATAGGCAAGGTCTACCTGAGCAAGTTCCCCGCTCCGCTGACCAAGTCGGGCGTGAAGGTAGTGGCTTACGACGAAACATATAATACCGAACACCCGTTGGCTTACCTGCCTACCATAGAGGCGACCACCAACGAGTCCGGCGAGTACGAGCTGGCAGGGGTGGTGCCGGGCCATAACTACAAGGTCTCGGCCTTCTACGGCGCCAAGCTGCCGGCTACGCTGGATATCGACAAGTCCGAAGTTATGGAAGGCGTCACCTATCTGCCGGACATAGTGCTGCGTGAGATGCAGCCGCAGATCAAGGTGAAGGTGCTCAAGTCTCCGGACTCCGCCAACAAGGTGGACGTTACTATCAAGTCGCCCAAGCAGCTGGTGGCCACTCCGGTCTGCAAGGTGAACCCGGGAGAGTCCTATATCTCCACCACCGCCGTCAACCTGATGCTGGTGCCGGGCCCGAATAACAGCTACCAGGGCCAGTTCACCGTGTCGCGCGCCGTGCCGTATTATAACGTGTATGTCGCGGCCGGCGACGGCTCGAACAAGATGGATAAATCCGTCACCTACAGCCCCAATAATCAGGCCAAGACGGAGCAGTATATCCAGGAAGAGACCATAAAGGGCGGCAACGTGCAGATGGACCAGGAGTCGGAGGAGTATTCCGGCATCGAGCTCGACCCCGGCGCCCTCTCCCAGTCCGAAACCGCCGCCTCGGCCTCAGCCTATCACGCCTCGGATTACCACCTCTCCGCGGCCAACGAGCTGGTGGGAGGCTTCTTCGCCTCGCTGCCTTCCGTGCGCACCGTGAAAACTGCCAAGGGCGACCTGAGCCTTACGCAGGCCATACAGGACCTGATGGCTTCGGAAGTGTACAACATGCAGCTGGATAACGCTTCCGCCAACAAGGCTTTCACGCTGACGCTCAAGTATGACAAGGATAAAGCCGCGGAAAACAGCAACCTGCGCATCTACCAGTACGACGAGGCTACCGGCTTGTGGAAAGAGGTGCCGGGCGACTACACCGTGGACCCGATGCTGGGCGTGGTGTCCGTGGGCGTGCTGGGCCTGACCAACGCCTACGAGGGCACCGACGGGGCGGACACTCCGCTGATGCGCAAGCGTTTCGGCATGAGCGCCGTGGTGAACGGCCGCTTCGTGCCGTCCGCCACCACCTCGCAGAGCGGGCGCTTCGCGGTGTTCACGGCTATGCCTCCCACGAACATAGGCTACGCGGATTCCTCATATGTGGTCTACAATATGCCGAACCCGTTCAACCTTAAGACCAAGACCGTGGATAACCTGCAGGGCATAACCACGTTCAGCGGCAGCACGTACGACACCCAGGGCACGGTGATCAAATACCACCTGCCCCCGGGCAAGTCGGGCAACGTGAAGTTCGTCATCTACAACCTGGCGGGCGAGAAGGTGCGCACCATAGACGACAGCAGGCGCGACGCGGGACAGATATATTATTCCGAATGGGACGGCAAGAACGACAATGGGACGAAATGCGCCTCCGGCGTCTACTTCATGCTGACCTATCTCGACGGCAAGCAGCTGGGCAAGAAGGCCCATAAGATGGCGATAATAAAGTAGGGCGGGACGGGCAGCGCGGCGCAGGTTCGCGGTAAAAATGGCGGCTGACTGCCCGGCCGCCGCGGCTTTGAGGTTTGCTTTTATCGAGGAAAAGGCCCGTATAGAGGTAATTTATGAAAAAGATATTTATCCTTTGTCTGACGCTGGCGCTGCCGGCCGGGGCTTACGCTTCCGGCGCGGGCACTACCGCGGCTAACTTCCTCAAGGTGGCCATGAGCCCCCGGGCGGTAAGCCTGGCCGGGGCTTTCAGCGCCCTCACCGACGATTCCGGCGCCGTGTTCGTAAACCCGGCCGGCCTGGCCCAGTTCGATGAACGGGAGATCGCGCTGGACTTCTCCACCTACCTGCAGGACGCCAAAATGGGGAATCTTTCCTACGCGGGCGTGTCGGGCGGGAACCGCTTCGGCTTCGGGGCCACCTTTCTCACCGTGGGCGGCATCGAGCGGCGCGGTCTCTCCGACTCCGTCGGAGTCGTTCCCGAGCTCGGCACTTTCGGCGCCGACGATATGGCCGTTACGCTGGCTTACGCGAAAAAAGAGATCATGCCTGAAACCCTGCCCCGGCTGGACGGGGGGCTTGCGGTGAAATTCATCCGCTCCACCATCTATACGAAGTCGGCTTTCGCCGTAGCCGCCGACGCCGGCGCTATTTACCGGGCCACCGACAAAATGAAGATCTCCCTGGCGCTGCAGAACCTCGGCACCAAGATGAAGTTCGAGGAGGAGGCGGACCCGCTGCCGGTCTGCCTGCGGGCCGGAATGGCCTACAAAGCCGGGCCGAATCTGAACATCGCCGGAGAAGTCGCGGAATACCTGCAGGATGAAAAGATCTACCCTTCCGTGGGCGCGGAATACTGGTTCCGTAAGGCTTTTGCCCTGCGCGGCGGCTATAAGTTCGGGTACGATACGGCGAACCTCGGCTCCGAAGTGGGCCTGAGCCTGGGGTTCGGCGTAAAGGTGGCGGGGCTGGGCGTAGATTACGCTTTCCTGCCTTTCGGCGACCTGGGCAGCCTGCACCGCTTCGGGCTGTGGCTGCAGTTCTAAACCCGCCGCGTCGGAACGCGTAAAGACTGGAGTAATTCACGCGGATGAAAAACCCCCGGCTTTTATGGGCCGGGGGTTTTCTTTTTTGCCTTTTTATTTCAGGAAATCCTGTTCGGGCCAGTCTCCCGGCGAACCGTCAACGGAAGCGAGGCGCGGGTCCGCGCCTTGCCCCGCCAGACCTTTAAAGGAGCCGGCTACGTCCGCTATCGCGCCGTCCGCCTTTTTTACCCGCATCATCAGGTAGTAGGTTGCCGCCCACATGGCCGCCCCGGCCGGCATCACGTACATCCCGGTGGCTGATTTGATCATTAAAAGCAGGATGCCGCACAGGAAAGCCCAGAAAGCGAGCAGCAGGCTGACGCCTAAAAGAAAATAAGAAATAATAAGGTTATGTTCCTCGCTCTTCGGCAGCGCGGATACCAGGAAAAGCAGGCCTATATTGAGCAGCACCAGGTAGAGGGCCCTTTCAAGCCAGGATTTCCAGCGGAGCTTGTAAATATATCTTACGGTGCCGTTCGGTTCCCGGGTTAATTCAACCTGGCTCATGTTCATTACGACGGTAGGCTTAGCCGCCTCCTCGATCTTTTCTCCGTTCGCCGGAACATAATCGAAGGGGTTCGCCTCGTTGGCGGCGGGGGCCTGGGCGTGAAGCCGGGGCAGCCCCGCCAGCAAGGGCAAGGCGAGCGCGAACAGCGCTGTGAAAAGAATTCTTTTGGCGGAAGAGACTTTCGTTTTCATGTTATTCGGTGGAACCTTGTTCGCTTTCTCCAAGGCGCGGGATCGAGGGCGCGGTTTCTTCGTCCACGTGGTAGTACTGCGTTTTTCCGGATTTTGTTTTGGGCGCGATGTATTCCACTTCCCTGATCCTTTTGCCCCGGTCCCGGGTGGTGTCCTGGATGACCGGCTTCATGCTGCTGAACGCGTCCACCGTATCCATGAAATGCCAATAGGCGCACACATAGGAGGCTATTACGGAGGCGAGGATTATACCGGCGTTGAGATATTGTTCCCGGTCTTCCCGGATCCAGAATTTTCTCATTACGCTCATTTTAACTCCTCCAGGATAGCGGTAAGCCTTGAGACCTTGCCGGTCAGGTCCGAGGACCTGGCCTTTATTTTCTCAACTTCGGCCGTTGGCGCGTGCGCGGCGAAAGCCGGATCCTTCAGGCGTTCAAGGCATTGAGCGCTGTCCTGCCGGGCGCGCTCCAGTTCCTTCTCCAGGCGGCCTTTCTCTTTCCCGAGGTCCACTGTGCCGTCCATCGGGATGTAAAGTGTGAACGGCCCCGCTATGGCGCTGACCGCGCGCGGAGGCTTGGGCAGCGCGGGCTCGACGGTAAGCTCCTCCACTTTTGCCAGGAGCCTGACGTAGCCGGCCCCTTCCCTCAGGCGGGCCAGCGCGGCGGCTTCGCCCGAAGTCGCCAGGGCTTTTATCAGCTTGCCGGGGGGGATCTCGAACTGGGCCCGGGCCGTGCGCACCTGGGTTATCACGCCCATCAGCTCCTGCATCAGCGCCGTAGCGCCCGAGGCGGCCGTCGGCGTTTCGGGCCAGCTGGTCTTGAGCAGGTATGGCGCGGGGTCCTTGATGCATGGCTTGAGGCTGGAATAAAGCTCTTCCGTGATATAGGGCATGAAGGGGTGCAGGGCTTTGAGGGCGCCGGTGAACAGCTCGATCATGAGCCCCAGCACCTTTTCCTTGTCCGGGCCCGCCAGGCGCGGCTTAGCCAGCTCCAGGTACCAGTCGCAGAATTCGTCCCAGACAAAGGCGTACAGCGCGTCCTGCGCTTTGGGCAGGTCGTATTCCGCCATGGCAGCCTTCGACTTTTCCAGGGCGGCGGCGTAGCGTTCCTTTATCCAGCGGTCGGCCAGTTCGTCGGGGCGCGCGTCGGTCGGGGCCGGGTTTTCCGGCAGGTACATCTGTATGAAGCGGGCCACATTGTAAAGCTTGTTGACGAAATTCCGGCCGCCTATGATGGCATCCTCGGAGAAGGGGATATCCTTGCCGCCCAGGGTTTGCGCCATCAGGGAAAAGCGCATCGCGTCGGTGCCGAACTTCGCGGTCATCGCCAGCGGGTCTATGACGTTGCCCAGCGACTTGGACATCTTCTTGCCGTGCTTGTCGCGCACTATGCCGTGCAGGTACACTTGGCTGAACGGGCTCCGCCCCAGATGCTCGAGGCCGCTCATCACCATCCGGGCCACCCACAGGTACAGGATCTCGTAGCCCGTCACCAGCACCGAAGTGGGATAATAATACTCAAGATCTTTGGTCCTGGCCGGCCAGCCGAAAACGGAGAAAGGCCACAGCGCCGAGGAGAACCAGGTGTCCAGGACGTCGGGGTCCTGCAGCAGGTCCGCGCCCCCGCAGTCGGGGCAGGCGGCGGGTTTTTCGAAAGAGATCACCGGTTTCGCTCCCTGCGCGAAAGAGACGCGGGAGAGCTCGCCTTTCTCCGAGAACTTAAGGCCGGCTCCGGAACATTTGCGGCAGTACCAGGCGGGGATGCGGTGCCCCCACCAGATCTGGCGGGAAATGCACCAGTCCTGGATATTGTTGAGCCATTCCGTGAAAGGCTTTTTCCACGACGGGGGATAGAACTTCACGTTGCCGTTCTCCGCGGCGGCCGCGGCGGGCGCCGCCAGCCCTTTCATTTTCACGAACCACTGCTCGGAGACCAGCGGCTCTATGTGCTGGTTGCAGCGCGAGCATTTGGAGACCGAATGCTTGTACTGCTCCTCTTTTACCAGCAGCCCGGCGGCGGTAAGGTCCTCCACCACCAGCTTGCGGGCCGCCTGTACGCTTAAGTTCGCGTACTTCTCCGGACAGTTGGTCATGCGGCCTTCGTAGGAAATAATGCGGATAATTTCCAGCTTGTGTCGCTGGCCGATCTCGAAGTCCAGCGGGTCGTGGGCGGGGGTGACTTTCACCGCGCCGGTGCCGAAGCCCTTCTCCACGCCCTCGTCTGCCACCAGCGGTATCAGGCGGTCCGTCAGCGGCAGCCGCAGCATTTTGCCGGCCAGGCCTTTATATCTTTCGTCTTCCGGGTTCACGGCCACGGCGGTATCGCCCAGCAGGGTTTCCGGGCGCGTGGTGGCTACGGTAACCGAGCCGGAGCCGTCCTCGAAAGCGTAGCGTATGTGCCAGAGCTTGGATTTTTCGTCCTCGTGTTCCACTTCAATGTCCGACAGCGCGGTGCCGCAGCGCGTGCACCAGTTTATCATGCGCTCGCCGCGGTAGATCAGCTTCTTCTGCCACAGCGAACGGAAAGCCTCGAAGACGGCCGCGGCCCGCGGCTTGTCCATGGTGAAGCGCACGTTCTCCCTGCTGAAATCCAGCGCGCAGCCCAGCTTGCGCAGCTGGCCCAGGATGGTGTTGCCGCATTCCTCGTACCAGGCCCAGGTGCGCTTTAAAAATTCTTCACGCCCCAGGTCGTGGCGGGACTTGCCTTCGGCCTTGAGCATCTTTTCCATCACGTTCTGCGTGGCTATGCCGCCATGGTCGGTGCCCGGTACCCAGAAGGCTTCGCGGCCCAGCATGCGGTTGTAGCGCACCAGCACGTCCTGCAGCGTGGAATTGAGGGCGTGGCCCATGTGCAGGGCGCCGGTAATATTAGGAGGGGGGATAACTACAACAAAGGGTTTTTTGTCCGCGCTGGGGGTCGAGATAAAAAGCCTGTCTTTCTGCCAGGCCTCCGCCCACTTCGCTTCTACAGGTGAGGGTTCATAAGCCTTGCTTAGCATAGTTGCCTTTTTATGGTAGGTTTCAGTTGTCTAAACGAACTCGCGGAAAACGGCGTTGGAGAGGTAGATGCGGCTGCTCTTTATTTTTATGGTCCGGCCGTGTTTTTCTATCAGGTCCCGGGCCAGCAGGCTGTCTATTTCCCCGCTGAACTCTTTAATTATATCACTTTCAAGTTCGATCCCGCCCGTTTTGCGCAGGCCGAGCATTATCTTTTCCGCCCGCCTGGCGCGGCCTTCAAGGGTTTCCCTGCTCTGCGCGTCGGGGAGGCCGCGCGCCGCCACGGAGGCCAGGTAAGTTCCCAGGTCCCCGGTGTTCGTTCTGCGCTCGCCGTCCAGGTAAGAGGCGGCGGCGGCGCCCAGCCCCAGGTATTCCCCTTGTTCCCAGTAATTCAGGTTGTGCCGGCACTTGCGTCCGGCCCTGGCGAAATTGGAGATCTCATACCTGCGGAACCCTGCCGCCTCAAGCGTGGCCGCGGCGGCCTCGTACATTTCCACGGCGGCGTCAGGCGCCTCTTTCACCCCGTCGCGAAAAAATGGCGTGCCCTCGTGCACTTCCAGCGCGTAAAGGGAAACATGCTCCGGCCGCCTGCCCAGCAGCCAGTCCAGCGACGCGGTGAAATCGGCCAGGCTCTGCTCCGGCAGGCCGCACATCAGGTCGGCGTTCAGATTGTCGAAGCCGGCCTTCCGCAGCGCGCTCCAGGCGCGCTCGAAATCCGCGGTCATCGCCACTCGCCCCAGGCCGCGCAGCAGCCTGTCCTGCGCCGCCTGCAGTCCCAGGCTGACGCGGTTTATCCCGGAGCGTCTGAGCAGGGCCGCTTTCTCCGCGTCCAGGCTTTCCGGGTTGGCTTCAAAAGTGGCTTCCGCCGGTCTGCCGGCCAGCCGGGCTGTTACCGAGAAAAGTTTCTCAAGCTGCGCGGGCGCCAGCAGGCTGGGCGTGCCGCCGCCGACGTATAGCGTGTCGAAGGAGCCGGCCAGGCGGGAGAAGGCGGCGGCCTCCTTTTCCAGGGCGTCAAGATACTCGTCGGCGCGGTCCGCCCCCGCTACGGACGCGAAGTCGCAGTAGCCGCATTTCTTTCTGCAGAAGGGGATATGTACGTAAAGTCCGCGCATAGGGGCTTTGCCTGCGGCGGCGGGCGGAAAAAAGCCGGCCCGGTTTTAAAGCCGGGCCGGCTGCTCGCCCGCGGGCGCTTTTACGCCTGGGGCTTATGGTTCTCCATGAACATCTTTATCATGTCCATGGGCACGGGGAAGATTATGGTGGAATTCTTTTCCGTGGAGATCTCGGTCAGCGTCTGCAGGTACCTGAGCTGGACCGAAGTGGGATTCGTCGCCATGATCTGCGCGGCGTCCGAGAGCTTCTGCGCGGCCTGGAATTCACCTTCGGCGTGGATGACCTTGGCGCGGCGCTCGCGCTCGGCTTCGGCCTGGCGGGCGATGGCGCGCTGCATGTCCTGCGGCAGGTCCACATTCTTAACTTCCACGCTGGAGATCTTGATGCCCCAGGGCTCGGTATGCAGGTCTAGTATTTCCTGGAGGCTCTTGTTTATCTTGTCGCGGTTGGCAAGCAGGTCGTCGAGCTCCTGCTGGCCGAGCACGCTGCGCAGCGTGGTCTGGGCCAGCTGGCTGGTGGCGTACATGAAATTCTCGACCTTCAGCACGGCGTTCTCGGGGTTGATCACCCTGAAATATATCACGGCGTTGA
>Ga0116170_10005623_pt1 | contig 11153 bp, 5 predicted proteins | sample AD_JPNHW1_MetaG_FD_89797 | JGI IMG/M metagenome (GOLD analysis project Ga0116170, IMG submission 89797) | Active sludge microbial communities of municipal wastewater-treating anaerobic digesters from Japan - AD_JPNHW1_MetaG | ecosystem: Engineered > Bioreactor > Anaerobic > Digestate | place... | reverse complement strand
GATTATCTTTTTCTCTTTCCCTTTTTCCAGAAATAAACACGGTAAAGGAATAACGGATTCCCAATGATATATCGCTTCCACATGCGTTTCGGTTCCTGGATCAGCCTGTAAACCCACTCGATCCCTAATTCCCGCATCCATTGGGGTGCTCTCGGTATCGTTTCGGAATAGAAATCGAAAAGACCTCCTACACCCAGGTTTACGGAAGTTTCAAGTTTACCACAATTCCAGGAAATCCATTTTTCCTGTAGAGGGGCTCCAAAGGCAACAAACAGCATATCTGCATGACTATCATTAATGCCTGCCACCACCTCATCATTCTGCGTTTCCCAATTGAAATAGCCATTCCGATATCCGGAAATTCGCAGATTCGGGTACTTTCGCTGCAAGATATCACTTAATTTATCAACGATCCCCGGCTTGGCACCCAGCAGGTAAATTCCGTATCCTTTATCCTGTGCAAGTTCGCATAGAAAAGGAAACATATCTGTCCCATTCGTGTTTGCACGAAGAGGTTTCCCAATCATTTTACAGCCGAGATTGATACCTGAACCATCAGGAAATATAATATCGTTGGACTGCAAAATACCTGCATACTCTTTATCATCCATTGTTTTATTTAGACAATCAGCATTGATAAAGAATACATTTGCATGGGCTTTTTCAATGATCGCTTTATCGATCATCTCCACGGCTTCCTGCATTTCGATATTGTAAAATTCTACATCGAGAAGGCAGATCCTTTTTGCATCCGTGAGATGTTCCTGATGATACAACAAGGCGGGAAGTGTTTTTAAAATGATGAGAAGATTGTTCCGTAAACTCTTGCTTTGCAGATACTCAAGATCAATGGAATCTCTCCCCTCATGTGCCATTCCAAGACTGTTTCTGATGAACCACAGGTTAAACACTCCCGGCATTGCACTCCATAATGGGTTATCCTTCTCCATGGCTTCGTCTGCTTTGCGAATGCTGATTCCGACTAAATCCAATTTCCAGTCAAATACATAGGGAAGTAAACCCATGATACGCAGGAAGTATTGTTTCACATTAAAGTAATGTACTTCCAGCGTTTTCCCTTTTGATAATTGAATATCATTCCAAATCCACATGGATTTTCCGGTGATGATTAATCTGATGAGACAGAAAAACCACAGAGGAATGAAGAAAACCACATATAATAAACTACTGATCATTTCTTATGCGACTCTTCAAGTAGGTTAAAAACTGTTTTAAAACGACTCATGAAGCATTGTGTCGTATAATCTTCAGCGACCATTTTATATCCATTTTCTCCAAATTTCAACATCTTGTTGAAATCTGTCATCAATTCCTGGATTTTCTTTGCCATGAGTTTTGGTTGATTTTCTGGAACAAGATACCCGTTCACTCCGTCTTGCAGCCACTCACCAATACCTCCCACATGAAAAGCGACGACAGGCTTGCCGTGAGCGAAGGATTCCACACCGATCAATCCAAATGGTTCCTGCCAGCGGGATGGGACGATCACGATATCTGCATTCTGATAAAAAGGAACAACGTCATTTGCCCATCCTATCAGATTGACCTTCTCATGCAGTCCGTATTTGATGATGAGGTTGCGAATAAACATCTCATCATTTCCGGTTCCAATGATGTCAGCCTTATAGGGCATTTTGATATATCGGAGAGCATCGAGTAATAAATCAACACCCTTTCCACGGATGAGTTGTCCAACATAGAGCAGTTTTATGGATTCTGATTTCTTTTTCATTGGTGGATCATAGAGTTTCTGAATGGGGTATATCTTGTGTATTTTTTCAGCATCCCAACCATTCCTGATCAGGTTGCTCTTCATATATTCCGACAAAACGATCGATACATCGGCTTTTTTGATTTCCTTTAATAATTCCTGCTTTGCATCGATGTCCAGGAAACGGAATGGAATCATTCCGCCTGACTTTCTTTCGATTCCCAGGGAACAAGCTGTGCAGAATAGTCTCCTGAATGGTCTTTTACAGTTGATTCGACCAATGGGATAATACTTATGCTTTCTCAAACAGTAATAGTCATGGTCATGAATAACGCTGATCATTTTGAAATGTTGCCGTAAACTCTTCAAGAGTGAAGGATCGCTGACTTTATGAACAAATGCACATTGAATGCTTACTTCCTTCAGCATTGTATACAGGTTGTTACGGCTGCGGGGATCATCATAGAAAACCTGATCGAATTGATCGATCAAACCATCTTCTTTTTCACTTTTCCTCTCAAAGAGGGCATACAGTCCCCATCCATCTTTTCGCAATAACTGCGCTACCTGGGCAATGTACCTTTCCACACCCCCAATATAACAGGAACTGGAATTCACGAACAGCAGTTTTGGCATTTTTTCCTTGTGGCTTATAAAGTTAGGTTAAACGCTCATATGTTTTCTCATACAATTCGATTAAATACTCATACGTATATTTTTCTTTTACAAGCCGCATTCCATTTTCTGCAAGAATTGGAAAATCGTTCTTTTTCAGATAAGCTTTTTTCATTTTTTCTGCCAATGAATCAATATTCTCACTGATAAAGTTGTAACTGTTATGATCTTCAACCACCAGGTTCGGATCAACCACATCACTTTGAAGCACAGGTGTCCAACTCATCCAGCTTTCCACTACTACAGCTCCGGAATTCATGAAACGTACAGGTATCACATGAATATCTGAATATCGCAACCATCCAAGAACCTCCGTCCGATCAACCATATCCGTAAAGATGACCCTTTCTTTCAAATGTGGATCTGAGTCGATCCTATCCTTCATCTCCCGATAAAATTCAGGTTCATAGTCTTTCCTTCCAACAAAGACGAGTCTTGAATTGGGTAATTCTTTCAACGCTTTCTGATATGCTTTCAGAGCTATATCCTGTCCTTTCACATTGGATACTCTTCCCAGGCATAGAAATACGAATTCATCATCCCCAATACCATAATGAGGTCTAGGAGACGGAATTTCCTGTTCATATTCTTCCACATTGATCGGTACGGGTGAATATTCCACATAATCATTATATTTCTTGAAGAAATCCATTTCCTTGTTACAGATGGCAAAGATATGATCAAAATGCTTGAGGAAGAACTTCTGCCTCCAGTTGGGCTGATAATGACGTAGGATGTCTGGATCGATCCTGCCGTCCCTTTTAATGATCCCTGCATAATCCAGAAAATCAAAACTGCAGAGGATAATGGGAATGCGATTGATCTTTGCTGCCATGAATGCGAGCATATTATTGTGGTTTATGGCAGGGAAGCATTGTATGACATCGAATTCACCCTTCGCAATAATATGGAATATCTCAGGGCAGAATGTCCGACTCGAAAGATTTGGGAAATGGGATGTCTTGTTCATCACATCATGTAAGCGGTAAATATGAAAGCCATCGGCGAATTCATATCTCGGCTTTTCGATACGTTTCGGGCAAATCACTGTTACGTCATATTTCTCAGCCAATTTGCGAGCCTGGAAATAAATATTCGTCTCTGCTCCTCCCACTTCGGGGTAGAATCTATTGGTAACAATAGCGATTTTCAACTTATTGGATGGTTCCGAACTCCTTTCTCCAAATTTATCAATATCAGCCAACATCCTTTGAGATACGATATCCACAACATAATTGGCTTTCGCTTTATCATGCAGCCTTTCACCATATTTTTGAACCATATCCGGTTTTTGAAGCAAGTCTATCACTTTATTGGCAAATTCATGCGCTCCTTCAGCCAGGAAAATTTCATCATTTGTAAAATCAAAGCCCTCTGCACCAATTTTTGTTGTGAGAACAGCCTTCTTGACCGCTGCTGCTTCGAGAATTCGGGTGCGAGTTCCCGATGCAACCCTTAAGGGTAATATGACAAACAGAGAATTGGCGATCATGCTGTTCAGGTCTTGTACCGGGCCGATCAGTTTGAGTCTTATTCCCGACAATTCAGTATGCATTGCCATTGGATCCTTCCCAACAACAAGGATATCGATCCGTTTTTCCTGAAGAGTTTTAGCCAGCAAAGGATATATCTCTTTTGCAAGATAGATAAAAGCATCCTGGTTTGCAGCAGAGTTCAAGGTCCCGAAGAATATGATATATGGATTGGGCTGATCACTTGGTACTATTGGATTCTTCACCTCCTCCATCATATTGGGTAGAATGCAGAAACGTCCTTCAGGTGCGTGAGGCTGATATTTAAGATAGACCATATCCCTTTCTTCGGAATTGGAGAAGAAGAACATATAGGGTCTATGAAATACGATTCTTTCAAATATCTGGAGCTTGGTCTTTTCCACAAAATAATAGCGATGCTGTAAATCGGGACTATGTTCCCAGGAAAGGGAACAAATCCGTGAAAACAGCATATCCACATCAAATACAACCTTACTGTGTGGTAATACCTGCGTGGCAATTCTTGCCAATGGTGAAGGAGAAAGAAAACGGAAAAATACATAATCATATTTTCCGTTAATGAGAATTTCCTTGAACTTCTTCTTATGATGTGAACCGAATGAGTAAATTGCCTGAGACCAGAATTTTGATGTCAGTTGCGTACCTACAACAAATACCTTCCCTTTACCCTGGTGAGGAGGGATCGGCTGATAAAGATAGTCAGCGGTTCGAATCAGGAGTAAATCAACGTCAAAGTGTTGCTGCAACTGGTTCCAAAGAAAGCGGCTACGATTCTTATCACCACCTGGAACACCGGAAAAGGGAACATCTACATAGAGAAGCTTTGGCATCTTTATCTCCCCTTTTAATTATGAATGGGAAAAATGCCAATATATATGAGTTTAGGCAAGTAATATTTTGTAGGGACACGGGAATCTACTTATTTTTACCAAAATATTTATTCCAAAATGTAACATCCTCATGAACGTGGCATAAGATTCCAATCTGATGGTCTATTGTAGAGACGACCTATACGGGCGTCTCTGTTTCTGGAGTTCATATCGCCTATGTATCAATTATTGAGCGTATTATTTAAAGGCGATGTGGACTTCAGGAACGGGTGAGATATGAAGTACACACATCCTATCAGATAGCAGATAAATTCAATCATGAAGGATGTATGAACTCCATATCGTTAGCCATGAAAATTCCCATCGAAAGCCAAACCAAAACCAATGCCATACCAATCCCTTTCCAATCCAGAGAGATTGGAATGAGATTGGAAAGGGATTGGTATCCCATTGGAAAGGGATTGGAATGGTGAATGTTTGGGTATGGCTATTTGGATTCCTTTCCTGTGGTTGCGCTCAGCTTCAACATAGGATATGGGATTTCGACCTTCCAGGTCTATAAGGACGTGGAAACAATGATCATTTTGAAGTCCGCATCGCCTCTTATTTTTTATATAGACAACAATCCCGGGGGCGAATTGAACTCCAAAACGAGTCATCCCCCTTCGTCGAGCTCAGGTGCTATGTAAGACTAAATGGTTGACAAAAGCATATCCTGTTGGCAACTCACATCAGAGGTAATATGGCAGGTATTCATACATTATCGGAATTATGTATTTACGAGGAGAAGATCAAGCGTTCCCGCTTCATCGCACACCTCTGTCCTGCCCAAAGCATGGAGGAAGTCCGGGGATTCATCAGTGCCATCAGTACTGAGCACAGCACGGCAAATCATAATTGCTGGGCGTATATTCTCGGGGACAAGGCTGAGATCGAGCATGCTTCCGACCAGGGCGAACCTCCGGGTACAGCAGGGAAACCGATGCTGAATATGTTGAAGAAGCACGAACTTTCCAATGTCGTTGCCGTTGTTACGCGTTATTTCGGTGGAACAAAGCTGGGGATACCGGGTCTGATCGATGCCTATTCCCATATTGTGGATCAGGCAATCCAAAGAGCTTCGATCATCCCGCTTGTCCATATCGTTGAGTTTCAGTATGTGGTAAACTACCAAAATCATGATTTGATCAAGCACAGGATTATTGAGCTCGGTGCCATGAACCTCGAAGAAGAATATACCGAAATCGTGACAACCACCTTCACCGTTCTGGAAGAATCTGAACCTGCTGTGGAAACATATCTTGCGGAAATGAGCAAAATCTCAAAAATTGAAAATTGGGAAAAAAATAAAGATTAATGCCGGTCGCGGCAGCATTACCAAGGAATGAATATATGAAAACTACACTTCTAATCGTACTATGTATGATCATGTCGATCTGTTTATTCGCACAGGGGCAGGAATACAAGGTTATCGATACGCAAAGCGGGAAAGCACTATCCCTTGATAAACTGGCAAATTCTCTTCAGAAATATGATGTCATTTTCTTCGGAGAATTCCATGATGATGCCACATTGCATCAAATTGAAGCTGAAATCCTTCCTCTCCTGGCGAAACAGAAAGGCAAACTTGCTGTTTCCATGGAAATGTTTGAAAGAGATAACCAGGAAGCGTTGGATAAATACCTTAAAGGTGACTATACTAATGAAGAGTTTGGCAAGAATGCAAGGTTATGGCCGAATTACGAAACAGATTACAAGCCGATCATCGATTATGCAAAACTGCATTCACTGCATGTCATCGCAGCAAATATCCCACGCAGATATGCAACGATGGTATCCCGGAATGGTATCACGTGTTTGGATACTCTTTCCGCTCATGATAAAGCATGGATAGCAAAAAAGCCTGTCGTGCTGGATGATGCATACAAGGAAAAGTTCCTGTCAACGATGCAGGGAACAATGGCTGGTCCTAATGGCATGCCAGGGAAAAACAACCTGATGGATAACATGTATGCAGCACAATGTATCAAGGATGATACGATGGCAGAGAGCATCCATAATTATCTGGTACAGAATCCCGGTACCAGAATCATTCATTACAATGGTGACTTTCACAGCGCAGAGCACTTGGGGACTGCACAAAAACTGGCTTTGATGGACCCGAAGCTGAAAATCGCTGTCATCACGCCTGATGCTTTCCAAACCGGTGAGGAACTCGTGTATCAGAAAGACATGAAGGGTCTGGGCGATTACGTGATTTTAATCCATCGTTCACCTGAACAGGATAGTAACAAGAACAGTGAGCCGGAAGTAAAAGCATCGAGTCCTGAGAAGGAACCATTGATTTCCCACGACATCAGTATTGAGCTTTATCCTGAAAATCACATGCTTCGTGGAAAAGATACGATCTCTTTTATCAAGAAAATATCACCTCAGGACACGCTGTTACTTTCACCATATATGAAGATAACATCCATAAAAAATGGGAAGAAGAAACTGAAATACATCTTGGGGAAGAACAATGAGGGTTATCAAACCATTCATCTGAAGAAAAACCTGAAAACGAATCGTTTGACTGTTATTTATGAAGGTACTCTTTATAACTATCAGTCAATGGAAAATGGATCCTCGCAATGGGGAATCATTTCAGATAGCCAAAAAGAGGGAATTTATCTGCCTTTGGGAAATTGGTACCCAACTACCGGGCATGGTTTGATGAATTATACGGTTTCAGCCATATGCAAATCACCAGTCAAACTTGTATGTTCAGGAAAAGAAGAGATCCAGGTTTCCAATGATAATTATTACCATTATACATGGAAATCGGAATATCCATATGAAGGAGTCAGCCTTTTTGGCGGGAATTACACAATCAAGAGCCTGAAAGTAGATGACACCAGATTATCCGTTTATTTTCTTACCAGTGACCCATCCAAGTCAACTCGGATATTGTCCCAAATGCAATCTTATTATGAGGATTATACGTCGCTCTTCGGAAAGTATCCCGGTTCTTCACTAAATTTGATCGAGAACTTCCTGCCGGAGGGTATGAGTTATCCGGATATGTATATATTCCCCTCGGATTTGTTTCGATCAACGGATATCATGATATCGTCCACTGTATTAGGACATGAGATCTGTCGAACTTGGTGGGGTAATTCCGTTTATGCGATGCCGGATAGCGGAAACTGGTCGGATATCCTGAATAACTTCATTGCGAATTATTATTACCTCGAAATGCACGGACAAAAGGGAGACACCGATAAATGGCGCAGGAATGCACTGCAGGACATCAACTATCTGCCCGAAAAATATCAATATCCGATTAAGGATTTCTATTTTGCTGAGAAAAAGAACGATGCTGTTATCGGATTCCAGAAGGGTTCGATGATGCTGTATGATATCTATAATAGACTCGGCAAGGATACTTTCTTTGGAGATTTACGGAATTTCCATCAGAATAATATCGGCTATTATGTGAATTGGGATGAAATTCTAAGCGCTTTCACAAATTCACAGGCACATATTCAGGATGTTGCGCATCAATGGTTGAACAGAACGGATATCCCGATTCTTGCGATGGAAGATGTGAAGTTGACCGGTAATAAACTGAATTTTAACTTAAAGCAATCCTCTTCTCCATTTATACTTCGTGTGCCCATTGCAATCACCTACCAGGATGGTGCGGATACGGTTTATGTTGAAACCGAGAAAGCCAGTATGAGAGTGGAACTTAACCTGAAGGGAAAAGTGAAGTCTGTGGAAATCGACCCGGGATACAAGGTGATTAGAAGGCTGCAAAGCAAAGACATGCCTTTCTGTCTGAAAAGAACGCTCCAGGAAAACCCGTTGATCATCACACCTGAATCAGGTTCAAAGTATGGTGAGATCAATTCTCTGACGACCATTCTCAGTCAGAATGGATTCAGTTTTGATGTGATTCCAGCCAACAAACTCGATACCATTGAATGGAAGAACAGGAGTTTACTGGTATTCGGAAGTATGCTCACAAGTGCATTCCTTAATAAAATTCATAATGAACTGCCAAATGGCTTCTCTTTACAACCGGGTAGTTTTGAAGTCCCCTCAAAGACATTATCCAATGCAAACTCTTCTCTCATCCTTTCCTATTCGAGTCCTTTTAATTCTAACTGCTCATTGAGCTTTTGGTGTTGGAATTCAGAGACAGCAGTCAAATCCTTGAGAAACATGTTCAAGTATGTCGAGCATTCATGGCAGGCATTTGACGATGCAGATCAAAGTAGTCCGTTACTGCAGGGAGAGATAATTCAGAAAGATGCTTTTTATATGAGATGGGAAATCAAATAAAAAAGAGGGGTGAAAATCACCCCTCTTTCTTTTATCGTTTCAATTACTTATCACCATTAGTCTTTTCAGCAGTCACATAATAGAAATACGTTCTGCCGGTAGCGCTTGCATCCAAGTATGAATTTGTATGTACTGTTGCAATCTTACTGAATACACCATTCACTGTGTCGCAGCGATAGACATAATACGTATTTGCATTGGCAACAACAGGCCAGGTGATGGTACAGTTGGATGCCTGGTATTGAAGATGGACATTCACAGGAGCTGAGACAGTCGTCACTACATCCACTGGGATATAGTCTCCCGGGGCTCCCTGTGTTTCACCCATATTGACTGTTACAGTATTCTCTGCATCATATACCTCATCATTAGAGACATCATACAGCTTGAAATAAACTGTTTCTCCATTGCCTGATACATAGATCGAGATGGTTGCAGAAGCAGCACGGGAATTTGCGATCGTTGCAGTGCCACGGCATTCTCCATTTACAAATGCTGCAACGATATCTCCACTCTCGGCTTCCACATTGTCAATCGTAACAGCGGTGTAGATCATCGCCATCGGATTGGGATATGAAACGGGTGTCCAAGTTGGAAGATTCACAGGATTCACTGTAACCGTCACGATATCTGAATTATTCAACCCATGTTCATCCTGGGCAGTAAAGGTGATATCCTCGCTTCCCGTCCAATTCTGGTCTGCAGTGAATGTTACCTGCAGACCGTTGATATTGATATGGATATGAGAATTATTCAAATAGGAAAGTGTGATTACGTCATCATCCTGATCAGCAACGTAAGGACCGAATGCCTCTACCATTGTGCCATTCTTATCGAAACTGAATGTGGCAGGCATATCAATCGTGGGTGCATGATTCGATGATAGTACAGTCATGGTGACATCAATATCCTTTGTCGGAGATGCGGGATCATTTGATGTAATGGTAATTGTAGCACCATAAGTTCCGGGAGCCACTCCAACAGCAGAATAATCCACAGCTATTTGGGATGAGTTACCGCCCGTCACTGAACCACTGGATGGGTTAACCGTTAACCAATTTAAATCCCTCAATGTTGTTTCGTTGGAACGCGCCACCCCACGTCTGGAGTCATACGTCACTGCAATACTATACGTCAGGGACTGGCTTCCCAAGTTATTAATTGTGAAATGGTCAGCAAATGTGTTTCCTTCAACTAATGAATGAGACAGCACATTTGTACTAACATTAATTTGAGGCGATGTTGCCCCATTACCAGTTATTGGCAATGTATTCGTTGGGTGATTGGTATCATTGCTAGTAATTCCGATACTGCCGGAATAAGTCTGAGCAATGGTGGGAGTGAATGTTACATTGTAAGTAACATTCGAATAGGGATTTACTGTATATGCGAGGGTACTGCGAATTTCCTTCTGTCCAACTGTCTTATTTGAGCGTGCAGCCACCGCCACAGTATAACCTGCAGGAGTTGTGATGTTCCCAGTCAGTGCCGTCCCTCCACTGTTTGTGAGGGTGAAGGTTCTTATACCATTTGCTCCTACAAGGACAGTGCCAAAATCAAGGTTTGTGACATTGATTGCAAATGATGCAGGAGTAACAAGTGGAGCAATCGAGAGACGTATGTTTGGACGATTATACGATTGCGCTAAACTTGTTGGCTGAGAATCATCATTGCGGTTGAACCTTGTGCGGTATGTGCTGGAAGTTGTTGTGTAAGACCAGTAGGGATAACCAGAACTTAGATATGACTGATTCCCTTTTAGAATTAGGATTTGTAAGTTATTCGTATTATTATAAAGAAATGGAGTGCTCAAGGTGACTTCCATCCAACCACTGGTAGCTGAATTTGTATAGCTTCCTGAATACACCTGCGTATATCCTGTGGTAGAATAAGTACCTGTAGCCAGTGTGGTTGATGTTGTATGCTTCATATATATCGTCACTGTAGTAATGGCATTCACATCTGTACCGCTCGATTTATAGAAAGCCAGAGAATTGATCGTTCCTTGTGTTCCAATTTCACTTTGCAGGTAGATCGTTTCAAAGCTGGAATAATTATAATACCTGTCTATTG
>Ga0116170_10005621_pt1 | contig 11154 bp, 12 predicted proteins | sample AD_JPNHW1_MetaG_FD_89797 | JGI IMG/M metagenome (GOLD analysis project Ga0116170, IMG submission 89797) | Active sludge microbial communities of municipal wastewater-treating anaerobic digesters from Japan - AD_JPNHW1_MetaG | ecosystem: Engineered > Bioreactor > Anaerobic > Digestate | place... | reverse complement strand
GCCGTGACGGAGGCCATGGTCCGAGGACAGGCCGTCACAGAGGGTATCGATACACCCTTCGGGGCACAGGTCCGCCGCATCTGGTTAAATCTGCAGCCCCTTCTTGAAGCACCTTCATCTTCCTTTTCCAAGGAGATTCCCTCATGAACCAAGCACGCATCGCCATCCCTTCCACCTATCCTGGCGGCCTCGACGCGGAAGTCGGAGCCCACTTCGGCCACTGCGACCTCTACACCTTGGTGGACATCAAGGAGGGCCAGATCGCCCAGGTGAGCACCCTTCCCAACGTGCCCCACCAGCAGGGCGGCTGCCTCGCCCCCGTGAACCATCTGGCAAAGAACGGCGTGACCGTGCTGATCGCCGGAGGTATGGGCCTACGCCCACTGATGGGATTCAACCAGGCGGGCATCGAGGTCTATCGGGGCACCGAGAACCCCAGCGTGCACCTCGCGGTCAAGGCGCTGATCGATGGCAAGCTAGAGCGCTTCACGCGGGATCACACCTGCGGCGGCGGGCAGCAGCACCAGGACTGAGAAGAGCAGCATCAGTAGTTTGTTTGCATCCGCTGAAGGAATTGGCGAAATGAACGTAGCGATGATCACTGGCCGGAAAGAGGCGCTGGCCGCTTTGGAAGAGGGTTTTGCGAGGAATGGCTTCCGGAGCGAATTCTTTGCTATGGGGCCTCATTTGTTCGAGGACCTCAAGGCGCACCGCTGGGATCTCGCGATTCTGGACGGTATGAGTGTGCCCTTCCGAGAAGTGGCGGAGCAGCTTCTCGAGGCCGATGCGCGCCTGAACATGGCTGTCATCACGGATATGGATCCACAGGCGTTCCACGAGGTTAGCGAAGGCCTCGGATTCCTGGGCGCCCTTCCAGCGTCCCCTGGGGTCCTGGACGCGGTAGCTTTGTTGGCCAAGCTCAGGGCCATCGGCGGGATCGATCCCGTCATCGAGACGGCCCAGGCCAACCTGGACGCCATGAGCCAGAAACATCACCCCTGCTGCGTGGTCTGCTGGGACCGCCATCCCTTCGGCCTGAAAGTGGATTACCACGTTACCGGGGAGCACACCGTGGAGGGACGCTTCGCCTGCGGCCCCTCCTACGAAGGCTATGCCCATGTCATCCACGGCGGCATCGTGTCTTCCTTGCTGGACGGAGCCATGGTGAGCTGCTTGTTGGCCAAAGGACTGGAGGCCTACACCATCGATCTCCGCGTGCGCTACAAGACCGCCGTGGCGGTTGGTGTTCCCGCCATGATCCGTGGGGAGTGGCTGCGAGCTGAGGGGCCTTTCCACCTCCTGCAGGCCACCCTTGAGCAGGACGGAAAGGTTCGGGCCCGCGCACGGGCCAAGTTTTTCGAAGGCACCCCGGACAATCCCAGCCAACCCATGCCTGGGGGCGCTGGTATGCGTCAACTGTTGAGCCAGGCACGCAAGCGTCTCGTCTGACGCGAGGAGCATCCATGGACACCCGAACCAAAGGTTTCAACACCAAGCTCGTGCATGCCGGCATCCCCGAGGATACCCATGGCAGCGTGGTGACACCCATCTACCAGACTTCCACCTTCGCGTTCAAGGATGCCCAGCAGGGCGCCGACCGCTTCGCAGGCAAGGAGGACGGCTATATCTACACCCGCATCGGCAACCCCACCATCACGGCCCTGGAAGTCAACGTCGCCCAGCTGGAGAACGGCTTCGGCGCCACGGCCATGTCCAGCGGCATGGGTGCGGTCAGCACGGTCTACATGGCCCTCCTGAATGGAGGCGACCACATCGTGAGCACGGATTCCGTCTATGGGCCGAGCCGCGTGATCATGGAGAAGCACTTCAGCCGCTTCGGGGTCCAGTCCACGTACATCGATACCACCGATCTGGAGAACCTGCGCAAGGCCATCCAGCCCAACACGAAGATGGTCTATGTGGAATCTCCCTCGAACCCGGCCATGCAGGTGACGGACCTCGCCGCCGCGGCGAAGATCGCCCACGACGCGGGCGCCGTGCTGGTGGTGGACAACACCTTCGCCAGCCCCTGCCTGCAGAAACCCCTGGACCTCGGGGCGGACGTGGTGCTCCACTCCGTGACCAAGTTCATCAACGGCCATGCGGATGTCGTTGGAGGCATCGTCGTCTCGAAGCGCGAGGAGCTGCACAAGAAGATCCGGGGCATGATGATCATGCTGGGCTGCAACATGGATCCCCATCAGGCGTACATGGTGAGCCGTGGCCTGAAGACCCTGGCCCTGCGGGTGGAGCGCGCCCAGGAGAACGCCCAGAAGGTGGCCGAGTGGCTGGAGCAGCAGCCCCAGGTGCAGTGGGCCCGCTACATCGGACTGCCCTCCCATCCCCAGCACGAGCTGGCCAAGCGGCAGATGTCCGGCTTCGGTTCCATGATCTCCTTCGAGCTGAAGGGCGGCGTGGCAGCTGGACGCACGGTCATGGACCACGTGCACCTCGCGGGGCTGGCCGTGTCCCTGGGCGGCGTAGAGACCCTCATCAGCCATCCGGCCTCCATGACCCACGCGGGCATGGCTCGGCCCGACCGCCTGGCGGCTGGGATCACGGACGGCCTCGTGCGGCTCTCCGTGGGCATCGAGGACGTCGAGGACATCATCGCCGACCTGGATCAGGCCCTCCACCAGATCCGATAGCTCACCTGGGCTCGGCCTCACTTCACCCCAGGTGATCTGGGACTCCATCTCCTATGGACGGCCCCCCATGCCGAACATCTCCGACATTCGTGCCATACACGACCAGCCATTCGAAGAGCTCGTCAAAACCGCGGCTACTCAGCACCGCAGCCGCTGGGACGTAACTCTCAACCAGGTGGGCTATGCAAAGCTGTCATCCGTTGAGACGTGCGCCAGGGTTTGCGATGGTTGTGGATTAGGCAGACCGGAGTCATCGATTGCTTCAAAACTGCAGGACTTTGCAGCATATGTCTTGTCCCTGGCTAGGGCGGCCCGGGACTCTGGACGAAAGCGGTTCTGCCTCGCAACCTCGACCGAAAGTATGAGCGAGGGCCAGGATTTCGGCTCCTTGCTGGAGCTGGTCCATCAGGTCCGTCAGCTGGGCCTGGAGGTATGCGCCGATCCCGTGATCACCAGCCTGGAGGAGGCCAGGCTGGTGAAGGAGGCCGGGTGCGCCGTCCTCAGTCATCATTTGCAGATTGCGCGCAAGGCGATCGGGGAGGCGACAGGACCTTGCCTCTCCCAGCTGCACCTGCAAGGGCTCCGGGCCGCGGCGGAGGTAGGCCTCCAGATCTGCTTCAACTGTACCCTGGGGCAAGGAGAAACCACGGAAGACCGCCTCTGTTTCCTCCAATCATTGGCGAGCAGCGAGGGACGGCCGGATGTTCTGCACCTCCGTCTGTCGTCCGCCCTCCCAAGCGAAGCAGAGCCGATTCCACCCTCGGAGGTCATCCGCTTTATCGCCACCGCGCGCATCCTCCTGCCGGACTGCAGACTCCAACTGGTTATCGAGCGCGCAAGGTTGGACTACCGCAGCCTGATGATGGCTCATCTATGTGGGGTCAACACGATGGGATTCATTCCGCATTGGCAGCCTTCAGCCGGCTCAGGCTCCTTCGCCGATCAGACCTATCTGCCCACCCATCGGGAGCCGTGATGGCTGCACAGGCTCTAGACACCGCTTCGACCAGCTGGCTGCAACCTCTTGCCTGGAAGGACTCGGGGACTGCTGCGGGCCCTGGTTCATGCCTGCCCGGCCCGGAAGGTCCGTCGCGGGAAGCTCATCGATCCGGCTGCATGGTGTGTGGAGCAGAGCTAATCTACCTCGCCATCCCTGTCGATTGTGTGTGCCACTTCTGCGGGAAGACGGCCCCGGCCAATGCTCGATGTGTCAGCGGACACTTCATATGCGACTGCTGCCACACTGCAGATCCGACTGCGGTCATCGAGCAAGTGTGTGTGCACAGCAGGGAACATGATGCCGTGTCGCTCATGCAGTCCATTCGAGTCCATCCACATTTCGGGGTGCATGGTCCGGAACACCACCCCCTAGTTCCAGCTGTGATCCTGGCCGCCCTTCGCAACCAAGGACAGGCAATTCCGGACGAAGGTATCCGCATGGCCATCCAGCGAGGGAAGGCCGTGCCAGGTGGAGCTTGCGCTTTCATGGGTGCTTGCGGCGCCGCCATTGGCGTCGGAATTGCGGTTTCCATCCTGCTGGAGGCGACACCTTATGAGGGCCGCAAACGGCAACTTGCGCAGCAGGCCACCTGGCGGGCTTTGGAACGTATCGCGTCCTTCGAAGCCCCGAGGTGTTGCCAGAGAGATTCCTGGTTGGCCCTTCAGGAGGCCTCGCGGTACCTGGATGAAGCTCTTGGCATGACCCTGGTCACGGGGCGGCCCATCGCCTGTGATCAGATGTCCCAGAACAAGGAATGCATCCGGGACCGATGCCCCCTCTGGCACACCGCGGTCAAGGGGGCCATGAGATGACCCACGCCTGGTTGTTGCACTTGTTCCCTCTGTTTCAACTTCGTCTGACGCCCCTGAAGGGGGTGCCGCACCTGCTCAGGAGTCTGCATCATGAACTGGCTTGAACCGATCGGCGCACGCACTGTTCCCGCCAACTATGGCCCCATGCGGGGCTTCAACGCCCATGCCCGAATCGAGGGGACCTGCGGCGACACCATGGAATTCTGGCTGGAGCTGGAAGACGAGACCATCCGGCGGGCCTCCTTCACCACGGATGGCTGCGAGACCTCGGTGGCCTGCGGCTGTGCCGTGGCCCACCTGAGCCACGGAAAGGGTCTGGGGGCCATGAAGCACCTGAGGCCCATTGATGTCCTGGAGTTCCTGGGGCAGTCCAGCAATGAAGAGGCCCACCATTGCGCTGATTTGGCGCTGCGGACCATGGAGCAGGCCCTAGACGAGTATGAACGCAGACCCATGCCTGCAGAGACCTCGTGCGGTAGCTGCGACGGGAGCTGCTGCGAGGAATGCGAAGAGGAATGCACCGAACGCACACCCGAGAAGAGCCCGGCCATGGCTTCCAGCGCCGGCGCACAGGGCATCCAGAAACGCATCCTGGTTCTCTCCGGCAAGGGGGGCGTGGGGAAGAGCACCATCGCCGTGAACCTGGCCATGGGGTTCGCCTTCAATGGCCTCCGGACGGGGATCCTGGATGTGGACATCCACGGTCCCAGCGTGCCCAAGCTGCTGGGGCTGGAGCGGGAGAAGATCCACACGGAAGGTCAGGACCTCCTGCCAGTTCCCCTGGGCGGGCTCAAGGTCCTCAGTCTCGGGTTCGCCCTCCAACCTGACGAGGCGGCCATCTGGCGGGGCCCGATGAAGGCCGGTGTAGTCGAACAATTCGTGAAACAGGCCCAGTGGGGCGAACTGGACGTGCTGGTCGTTGATTGTCCTCCAGGCACCGGCGATGAGCACCTTTCCATCCTCCAGGCTCTGGGCCGGGTGGATGGTGCGGTCATCGTCACCACGCCCCAGGAACTGGCGGTGCTCGATGCCCGCAAGGCCGTCACCTTCTGCCGGACAGCGGGGATTCCCATCCTCGGAGTCGTGGAGAACATGAGCGGCTTCACCTGTCCCTCCTGCGGCACCTCCACACCCGTCTTCCGTATCGAGGGGGGCCAGCGGATGGCCAAGGATCTGAAGATCCCCTTCCTCGGCGCCCTCCCCATCGACCCTGAGGTCGGCACCTCTGGGGATGCTGGACAGCCCAAGCTTTACCAGAACCTGGGCTTCGGGGCCCGGAAGGCCTTCCAGCCCATCCTGGCCGCCCTGCTCAAGCACCTGCCATCGGCTTCGGAATGAGCGGAGGCGTGGAACTCCGGTACCTGGGAATTATCCGTACTCCCCACCAGCAGATGGAACGCACACCGATCCAGCCCTGCTTCGCCCGGGGCATCCGCGGGGAGATCCACCTGGATTCCGCCTTCGAGGAAGGACTGAAGGGCATCGAGGCCTTCAGCCACCTGCACCTCATCTACCACCTCCACCGCTCCGAGCCAGGTCCTTTGGTGGTGACTCCCTTCATGATCGATGAGCCCAAGGGGGTCTTCGCCTGCCGCTATCCCGCGCGTCCCAACGCCCTGGGTTTGAGCGTGGTGAAGCTGGTGGAGGTGAGGGGCTGTTCCCTGGTCATCGAGGACGTGGACATGCTGGACGGCTCGCCCCTCCTGGACATCAAGCCCTTCTATCCGAAGTCGGACGTTCCCGAGCGGACCTGGGGCGGCTGGACGGAGCAGGTGGATCCTGCGGAGGCGGAGCGCCGAGGTTCCCGGTCATGCTGAAGCCCTTCCGCCTCACGCTCCTGGTGGATCACCAAGCGGTGAGTCCGGCTCTCGCCACGGAGCACGGCCTCAGTTTCCTGCTGGAGCTGGGAGAGCGGGTGATCCTCTTCGACACGGGTGCCTCCGATGCCTTCCTCCGCAACGGGGACCACCTGGGGCTTCCCCTGGACCGCGTGGCGCATGTGGTCCTGAGCCACGGCCACTGGGACCATACCGGGGGGATCCAAGCGGCCCTGGGCCGGGCGCCGGAGGCCAAGGTCTACCTGCATCCACGGGCCCTGGGGCCGAAATTCAGCAAGCATCCGGAGCGCCCCGTCCGGGAGATCGGGTTCCCCAAGGCGAGCTGGAGCGCGGTCTGTCCCCTCGTGCACCGGGTCAACTGGACCACGGCTCCCCTGCGGTTGTTCCGGGAAGTGGGAATCACGGGTCCCATTCCCAGGCGCCATGCCGTGGAGGAGGTTTCCGGCCCTTTCTTCCAGGATGCGGAGGGCCGCCACTCCGATCCCCTCGTGGACGACCAGGCCCTCTGGATCCAGACGCCCACGGGCCTGGTGGTGGTCCTGGGCTGTGCCCACGCCGGGGTCGTGAACACCCTGGAATACGTGCAGCGGATCACCGGCGAGACCCGGATCCGCGCCATCCTGGGGGGCCTCCATCTCGTAAATGCTTCGGAGGAGCGCCTGAGCTTCACCGTCGAGGCCCTCCAGGGGCTGGAGGTGGAAGCCCTCTTCCCCTGCCACTGCTCCGGCGAGAGCGGAGTGGCCGTACTTCGAAAGCACCTGGGCGACCGGGTGCGGCCCCTCGCCTCAGGAGGGCAGTTCCTTCTGGACCCCTTTGAACTCTCTTCGAACCGGGAGCCCCTGTGACCCTGTCCGTCCGTCTGCCTGAGGATTCCCTCCCCGAGGGCGGCGCCAGCTTGGCCTCCAGCTTTTATCCGCGCCTCCTGGGAATGTGGATGCAGCGGCTTGGGATGGGAAGCTGGATCACCCTGGAGGATCGGTCATGAGCGGGAAGGATGGGCGTGCCCGGCAGATCGTCTCCCTCGTGCCAAGCCTCACGGAACAGGTGGCCTCCTGGGGGTTGGGCGAGCGCTTGGTCGGGCGCACCCGCTACTGCGTCCAGCCCGCCTGGGTCGTAGATCGCATCCCCGAGGTCGGGGGCACCAAGAACCCGGACATGGCCCGCCTTCTGGCCCTTCAGCCCGACCTGGTGCTTCTGGAGTGCTCCGAGAACAGCCGGGAGACGGCCGTGGCGCTGGAATCCGCCCACGTCCCCTTCCTGGCACTGAATATCCATTCGGTCGATGCCTGCATCCGCGCGAGCCGGGAAATGGCCTGGTCCCTGGGGTGTGAGGCGCAGGGGGAGGCCACGGCTCAGCGGATCAAGGCCCGATTGGCGGATCGTCCCCTCCCAGCCCTTCCGGCCGTGGTCCTCCTGTGGCGGAATCCATGGATCCTCGCTGGGGAAGGAACCTACTTGGCCGATCTCCTGCGATGTTCGGGCTTCCAGGCCCTGGGACCCCATGGCTACGCACGACTTTCGGATGAGGCACTCGCGGACCTCGATCCCGCGCACGTCTTCCTGCCGGATGATCCCTATCCCTTCACGGCAACAGATGCCGCCGATTTGCGGCGCCTTCTGCCCAGAGCACGGTTCCATGCCCCGGATGGGCGCGCTCTCGCCTGGGTCTTGAGTCGCACTGCAGACGGACTGCGCGTGCTGAAGGACCTCCGCATCTCCCTAGCCCCCCCAGGAGTACCCCATGACCCTCACCATCCAGCTTCCTGATGCTTTCACCCGCACGCTGCCCGACGGCGCCACCGGCGCCGATCTGGCCCGCAGCATCGGCCCGCGCCTCCTGGAGGCCGCCCTGGCGATCCGGACGGACGCCCGTCTCCAGGACCTCGCGACCCCGCTGTCCGATGGCGCGAGGGTGGCGGTGGTGACCGCAAAGGACCCCGAGGCGCTCGATATCATCCGGCACTCCACGGCCCATCTCCTGGCCCAGGCAGTGCGGAACCTGTTCCCGGCCGCCAAGGTGGGCATCGGGCCTATCATCGAGGACGGTTTCTACTACGACTTCCTGGTGGAGCCCTTCTTCACGCCAGAGGACCTGGTGGCCATCGAGGCCGAGATGATGCGTCTGGTCCAGGTCGCGGTCCCCGTGGTCCGGGAGGAACTGGACCGGGACGAGGCCATCCACCGCTTCGAGGCCTTGGGCGAGCCCCTCAAGGTGGAACTGGTCTCAGCCATTCCCGAGGGCCAGGTGATCACCGGCTACCGACAGGGCGACTTCTACGATCTTTGCCGAGGTCCCCATGTCCCGGACACTGGGAAGCTCAAGGCCTTCAAGCTCCTTTACACCGCCGCCGCCTACTGGAAGGGCGACGAGAAAAACGTCCAGCTCTGCCGGATTTACGGCACGGCCTTCCTGACCCAGAAGGAACTGGACGAGCATCTGCAGCGCCTGGAGGAGGCCAAGGCTCGGGACCACCGCAAGCTGGGCCGGGAGCTGGATCTCTTCTCCTTCCACCCGGAGGCCCCCGCATCCCCCTTCTTCCACCCCAAGGGGACCGTCATCTACAACGAACTGCTGGCCTACCTCCGCAGCCTGTATGCGCGCAAGGGCTATCATGAGGTGATCACCCCCCAGGCCCTGGACGTCAGCATGTGGAAGACCTCCGGGCACTACGAGAAATACCAGGAGAACATGTACTTCACGGAAGTGGACGAGCGGGAGTATGCCCTGAAGCCCATGAACTGCCCCACCCACTGCCTCATCTACGGTACGGGCAAGCACAGCTACCGGGATCTGCCCATCCGCTATGCGGATTTCGGGCGCATCCACCGCTACGAGCGCAGCGGCGTGACCCAGGGTCTCACCCGGGTCCGCACCTTCTGCCAGGACGATGGTCATGTATACTGCACGCCGGATCAGATGACGGTGGAGATGGCCGCCTTCTTCGACTTCCTCCGGGAGGTCTACCGGACCTTCGGTTTCAACGATGTGCGCGTGGCACTCTCCACTCGGCCCGAGAAACGCCTGGGCTCCGACGAAGTCTGGGACGAGGCGGAGAGCGCCCTGGCCGAGGCCCTGCGCGAGGCGGGTATGGAGTACCACATCAATCCCGGGGAAGGAGCCTTCTACGGCCCCAAGATCGAGTTCCAGGTGCTGGATGCTCTCAAGCGCCCCTGGCAGCTTGGGACGCTCCAGGTGGACTACTCCATGCCCGCCCGCTTCGGCCTCACCTACGTGAAGCCCGACGGGAGCGAGGGCACGCCGGTGATGCTGCATCGGGCCATCCTGGGCAGCCTGGAGCGCTTCCTGGGCATCTTCATTGAGCACTGCGCCGGGGCCTTTCCCGTGTGGCTCGCCCCGGTGCAGGCGGTGTTCCTCCCCATCACGGACCGCACCCACGACTACGCCCGGAAGCTCCAGGCGCAGGCCCTCGAACTGGGACTCCGCTCCGAACTGGATCTCCGGAACGAGAAGGTGAACGCCAAGATCCGGGACGCCCAGCTCCAGAAGATTCCCTACATGCTCGTGCTGGGGGATCGGGAGGCGGCCGATGGCACCGTGTCCGTCCGGCACCGCAAGGACGGAGACTTGGGGGTCCAGACCGTGGATGTCTTCTTTGACCGGATCACCACGGAGATCCGTCAGCGAGTGCTCTGAGTAAGGCTTCCAGTAGACTGTCCCCATGACCCAGCGGAGAGGAAAGACCGGCCCACTGCTCTCGCCCACCGAGGCGATCCTGGAGAGCATCTCGGACGGCGTCTTCACGGTGGATCCGGAGTGGCGCGTCAGCTCCTTCAACCGGGCCGCGGAGGAGATCACCGGGGTTCCCCGGGAGGAGGCCATCGGCCAGCGCTGCTCAGAAGTGTTCCGCTCCAGCATGTGCGAAGCCGACTGCGCACTGGATCAGACCCTCAAGACAGGTAGGCCTATCATCGGGAAATACGGGTACATCATCGACGCAGACGGCAACCGGATCCCCATCAGCGTCAGCACCGCCGTCCTGAGGGACTCCGAGGGGAAAGTGGTCGGGGGGGCCGAGACTTTCCGCGACCTGTCCGAAGTGGAGACGCTGCGCCTGGAACTGGCGGGGAAGGTCCGGATGGGCGATCTCGTGAGCCGGAGCCCCGTCATGCAGAAGCTCTTCGAGGTGCTGCCCGCCATCGCTGCGAGTCCCAGCACGGTCCTGATCCTGGGCGAGACCGGCACGGGCAAGGAACTGGTGGCTCGCACGGTCCACGCCCTCAGCCCTCGCCGGGAAGGGCCCTTCGTTGCCGTCAACTGCGGGGCCTTGCCCGATACCCTCCTGGAATCCGAACTGTTCGGCTACAAGGCTGGAGCTTTTACGGGCGCAGGGAAAGATAAGCCCGGGCGCTTCGCCCTGGCCAAGGGGGGCACCCTCTTCCTGGACGAGATCGGCGAGATCAGCCCGGCGCTCCAGGTTCGGCTCCTGCGGGTGTTGCAGGAACGCACTTACGAGCCTCTGGGCTCCACCCGTTCCGAAACGACGGATGCGCGGATCATCGTCGCCACCCACCAGGATCTCCTGGAGCAGATGCGGAAAGGCGTATTCCGGGAAGACCTCTATTATCGCGTGAACGTGATCCGGCTGGAACTGCCGCCCCTCCGGCGCCGCATGGAGGACCTTCCGCTGCTGGTGGAGCAATTCGTGGAGCGCTTCAACCGCCTCCAGCAGAAGTCTGTCCAGGGAATTTCAGCGGAAGCCCTGTCCCTGCTCATGGCCCACCACTGGCCTGGCAATGTGCGGGAACTGGAGAATGCCATCGAGCGGGCCTTCATCCTCTGTCAGGACGGCCCCATTCGCATCGAGCACCTTCCGGAAGAACTTCGATTTCATGGC
>Ga0116170_10005620_pt1 | contig 11154 bp, 7 predicted proteins | sample AD_JPNHW1_MetaG_FD_89797 | JGI IMG/M metagenome (GOLD analysis project Ga0116170, IMG submission 89797) | Active sludge microbial communities of municipal wastewater-treating anaerobic digesters from Japan - AD_JPNHW1_MetaG | ecosystem: Engineered > Bioreactor > Anaerobic > Digestate | place... | reverse complement strand
GAGGTTACTGACGTGGCAAATGCTATCTATTCGCGTACGGATGCCGTGATGTTGAGTGGCGAAACTGCTTACGGTAAATATCCTGTTGAAGCGGTTCAGACGATGGCTCGTATTGCTCAGGAAGCTGAACAAGCCAAAATGGCGGAAAACGAAATTCCTATTTCTTACTCCAAAGATGAGTTTGATGTTACTTCGTTCTTGGCACACCGTGCTGCCGAAGCATCTTCAGAACTTGGGGTAAAAGCTATTATAACAGATACCTATACTGGTCGTACGGCTCGCTTCCTGGCAGCCTACCGTGGTACAAGTCCTGTGATTGCTATTTGCTATGACAAACGTCCAATGCGTCAGTTGATGCTGTCATACGGTATTATTCCTATGTATCAGGCTTTGAAAGAAGATCGCAGAGAATACTTCTTCGCAGCATTGCGCCTTTTGTTGCGTAAAGGATTGCTTAAACAAAACGACTTGGTAGCTTACCTGAGTGGTAGTTCCGGATTGGGTGGTGGAACATCGTTCCTGGAAATCAATCACGTGGGGACAATTCTTGCAAACGATAACGAATATATTCTTCCAACATTCCGATAAAATTTATTCATAACTTTAAACTTTATCGGCTTTTAAGGGTCTCAGTATTGATGAATGAATGATCATTTATCATCTGACAACAGGCTTCTCTGTTCAGAGAAGCCTGTTTGTTAATCGCAATATTGGAACGAAATATGAATAATAACTAAATGTGATTTTTGAATGAAAAGAAATGTGATTTTGTTGTTGGCCTGTCTTTTAAGTTTAAATGTTCTGTTTGCCGAGACGGTAATAAAAGGAATTATAAAAGATGCAGGTACCAATGAACCGCTTGGGTATGTTAATGTGGTTTTGACAAAGCCGGGGCAAAAGATTCCGGTTGCAGGTGCAGTGACGAATGATCAGGGCACTTTCTTGCTGTCTAAAGTAAATAATGGTAAATATCAGCTCGAAATTTCGTTTGTGGGATATACTCCTGTAAGTAAATTGATTACTGTTGCCGGAAAGACTGTTGATTTAGGTACTGTACTTTTGTCGGAAGACAGTAAAACACTCAACGAGGTTCAGGTTCGTGGGCAAGGTCCGCAAATGAAACTGGAAATTGATAAAAAAGTCTTTACTGTTGATCAGACAATTGCGGCTGCAGGATCGTCTACCTCTGAAATGCTTCGTAATATCCCATCGGTAGATGTGGATAATGATGGAAACATTTCATTGAGAAATAATGCTAACGTCGAAGTGTGGATCAATGGTAAACCTTCTGGTTTAAGTGCAGATAACCGCGCACAAATACTGGAACAAATGCCGGCAGAAAGCATTGAAAAGGTTGAACTTATAACAAACCCTTCGGCAAAGTATAACCCTGAAGGATCTGCGGGTATTATTAATTTAATATTAAAAAAGAACCGGAAAGCAGGGTATTACGGATCTCTTTCGTCCGGAGTGATGATTCCAGAAAACGGCAAACTGGGATACAACGCAGGTGCAAGTATTAATTACAATAGTTCGAAAATTGATGCTTTTGCCAGTGTTGGAATGCGCCGGATGTCAATGTCGGGTGGGGGCTGGAGTAACAGATATACCATCGACCCTGCAACCAACAATGTATTGTCGCTTCTTAAGCAGACAAATGAATCGACCCGAAGCATGCATGGACCTTTTATCAGGGGTGGCCTTGATTTTCATCTTGACGAAAAAAGCACTCTTGGTTTTTCCGGATTTATGATGTTTGGTTCGTCAGACGGACCATCGACCATCAACTATCAGTCATTTGATGGGAATAATAATCTGGTACGTCAGTTTTCAAGAGAAAATACTTCGTCTGGAAACCGGAATATGTTTAATATTGACTTAAACTATAGAAAAGAACTGGATAAAAAGGGAAGCGAATTGTTGGCTACACTCTCTTTTTCGAATCATCCTAATAGTTCTGATGCTGGACATATTCAGTATGACAATTTAGGGTTGATGACGTCGCAGCAATCCCAGCATACCAGCGGTAAAAACCCTGAGGCAGAGTTGAAGGTCGATTACACGAAGAAATTTTCTGAAAAGAGCAGATTGGAGGCCGGGTTTGACGGAAACTATGAAGTACGTAATTCAGATATAACAGGCTATACAAACGGCGTGTTTGATACGCGCTTAAGTAATGAGTTTGATTATACAGAAAGAAATTATGCCGCTTATGCAACTTATGCTAGTAAGTGGGGTAAGTTTGGTGCGCAATTTGGACTGAGAGGAGAACTTTCGGATATTAATTTTACTTCTGATGGTAAAGATTATTCGATTCATTATATACAGCCATTCCCTAGCGTTTATCTGAGTTACGCCATGGATAAGAGTAATGAGTTTCAATTGAATTATACCCGTCGATTGAATCGTCCCCGTGGCCGCTCATTGAATCCGTTTATTGATACATCCGACTCAACAAGTTGGTACTTTGGAAATCCTACTTTGACACCGGAATATACGAACTCGTTTGAGCTGAACTATCTGAAAAGCTGGGAAATGCACTCGCTTTCCGCATCTTTGTATTATCGTTATACCACAGATGTAATGCAATCGGTACGTTGGCTGGAAGGTGGTATTATGATGAATACTACAATGAACGGAGCTAAAACAGAGTCTGCCGGTCTTGAAGTTGTTATGAAGAATAGCTTCTTCCGCATCTTGAGCCTGACGACTACGTTTAATGGATTTTACAGTAATTTGCACACGGGACAATACTTTGTGGACAACACAACGATAAACATTCCCGGTAAAGAAAGTTTTTCATGGAACGTAAAATCGATAGCCAATGTTATGTTGCCGGCTAATTATTCTATGCAGCTTATAGGTGCTTATAGTGCCCCTTATTATGTGTCTCAGGGAAAGAATAAAGGCAACTACTCTCTTGATTTTGGGTTGAGAAAATCGTTCTTTAATAGAAAACTGACTGCGAATTTGAATGTAAGAGATGTCTTTAATTCCCGTAAATTCCGTACAGATACTTGGGGAACCAATTTTACCCAGCAGTCTGAAAGTTATTTTAACGGCAGGGTAATCGGGGTAAATGTGGCTTATAATTTTGGCAACGGAAAAGCCTCCCGTAAGCAAAAAGGTAAGCAGTCCAATGAAGATATGAATAACAATGAGAATATGATGGATATGCAATAAATTAAATAATAGTAACATTATTTTCTTGTTACAATGGAATGTCCATGGTAACTTTGACGACAAAATGCCGGAGAAGTTTCCATGGGCATTTTTGTATATAACTAACTATTATCTAACCACTACTGAATGAAATCAAATTTCTTTGCCAAACTCTTTATTCCAAAAGAAAGAGTTTTCTTCGACTTGTTTGAGGAAGATACCAATAACATTTGTTTAATCGCGCAATTGTTACTTCAGTTAGTAAATGAGCCGGATGAGGTAAAGCGTCGTGAGATTAAAAACAAAATGCACGATGTGGAGCATGCTAACGATCAGGTTACTCATAAAGTCCTTGAAGAACTGGGCCGTAATTTTATTACCCCGTTTGACAGGGAAGATGTGCATAGTTTAATCTCAGCCCTGGATGATGTGACAGATTTTATTTATGTAGCGGCAAAGAGCATGTTGCTGTATAAAGTAGACCCTACACACGATCAGACAATTGTTGCTACGGTGGATTTGATTCATAAGGCAGCGGAAGACCTTAATGTTGCTGTGCAGGGACTTCGTGATCTGAAGAAAACAGATCAGGTGGTAAAAGCTCTGGTGCATGTAAACAGCATCGAAAATCATGCAGATGATCTTTTGTATACAGGTCTTGAACGTCTGTTTGACCATGAAAAGGATATGGTGCAGATCTTGAAAAGACGCGATGTTTATTATCAACTGGAAACGGTAACAGATAAATGTGAAGACGTTTGTGATGTTATCGAAAATATAATGATTAAATACGCATAACCAACTATGAGTTTTACGTTATTAATCATCATTATTCTTGCCTGCTTTGTATTTGATCTGATCAATGGTTTTCACGATGCCGCGAATTCTATTGCTACGGTTATTTCAACGAAGGTGTTGACTCCTTTTCAGGCCGTTTGCTGGGCCGCTTTTTTTAATTTTGTGGCTTTTTGGATCTTTGACCTTAAAGTAGCAAATACGGTGTCAAAAACCGTTCATCCCGAAACGATCAACCTGGTTGTAATTCTGGCGGGTGTCATTGCGGGTATTACCTGGAACCTGATTACGTGGAGGTTTGGTATTCCTTCCAGTTCGTCGCATACGTTGATGGGGGGCTTTGCCGGAGCAGCTGTGGCTCATGCCATGAGCTTTAGCGTGGTGAATTCGGAAGTGATCGAAAAAACAGTTTTGTTTATCTTCGCAGCACCTCTTATTGGTATTGTGACAGGGTTGATTATTGCAACAATCGTGATAAATCTTTTCCGGCGGGTCAACTCCTATAAGGCCGATCATATTTTCCGGCGATTGCAATTGTTTACTTCGGCGTCTCTTAGTTTGGGCCATGGTGGATCAGACTCTCAGAAGGTAATTGGTATTATTATGGCAGCTTTGGCTGTTTATAACGGATATTGTGCTAAAAACGGGATATACGTTCCGGAGTGGCTTGCTCATAAGGATATGCATCATGTTCCGGAATGGCTGCCGATTTCGTGTTACACGGCGATAGGTTTGGGTACTTTGATGGGTGGTATGCGAATCATTAAAACAATGGGAACGCGTATTACTAAAGTGACTCCGTTTGAAGGTATTGCTGCGGAGACCGCCGGTGCTATAACATTGTACGGAGTGTCTCAGGGACTTGGTGTGCCGGTTAGTACAACGCATACCATTGCTGGGTCAATCATGGGTGTTGGAATGCTGAAGCGTATTAGTGCGGTGCGTTGGGGAATAACCCGTCAGCTGCTTGTCGCCTGGGTAATCACTATTCCGATAAGTGGCATGATAGCTGCGATAGTCTACTGGATATTTAAAATATGCGGTGTGCATTAAATAGAAAAGTATAAATGGAGACTGCTTGAGGTGTTATCTTAAGCAGTTTTTTTGTTTTTGTGGAACAATCTTGTTTTTTGTGGCGTTATTTTTGTATTCATCCAACTTTACTGAGTCGAATGAAAAAAAACAATTTTTGGCTATTTCTCTGCCTGGCTCTGCTGCTCCCTTGTGCTCTTCATGCGCAAGTAAATATGTTGTATTACATGGAGAATGTTCCGGCTCGCAACGTTCTGAATCCGGCGTTTATTCCCAGTCAAAAATTTTATATTGACTTACCGGTTATTTCCGGTGTGGCTTTCAGTGTCGGCAATAACTCGGTTTCGGCACAAGATATTGTGGTGAAAAAAGGAGATGAATTGGTTCCTGAATTGCAATCTAATGCCGATCATAGTCCGTTTTTGAATAAATTGAAAACAACAGCCAATATCACCTCGGAGTCCCGGGTGAACTTGTTGGGTTTTGGCTTTCGGTTGCCGGACGGTTATTTTACATTTGGTATAAGTGAGCGGGATCGGGTAGGGATAAATATTCCGAAATCATTAGTCCGGCTTGGATTTGATGGCGCTCCGGTGGCTCTTGAAACCAAAAAATACAATCTTCATAAAATTGGTTGCGATGCATCGGCATATTTGGAAATGGCGTTCGGTTATTCCCGAAAAATAGATGACAGTTGGACTGTAGGCGGAAAAATAAAAGTTTTATTTGGCGAGGCTCATGCAGATCTTTCTTTTTCAGAATTAGGACTTGATGTCGGAGATCAGTATATTGATTTGTATGGGAAAGGTAAAGCTCGGTTTACATCCCCTGTTGCAGTCTCGCAGCGTAGTGACGGATTGCCTTATATTCGGCAGGAGGATGTCAAGCTGGATAAGATGCTTCATCCGGTAGGGTTTGGTCTGGGGCTTGATGCCGGAGCAGCTTATCGGTACGATGACAGGCTTCAATTTTCAGGATCTATAGATGACATCGGATTTATTCGTTGGAAAAAAAGTGATTGGGAGGGGAATTTGAATGCGCGTACATCTTATAAGAGCTGGGATTTTACTGTTGATAATGCAACTTCTAACTGGGGTCAGCAGGTAGGCGATTCGCTCAAAAATTCATATAAATCAACGTTTGATGCTGCACATGGATATGTAAAGGCGCTGGCTGCAACGGTTCGTTTGGGGGCTGATTATGACCTGATAAAAAAGAAAATTAATCTCGGGTTGTTGTGTGTTAAAACGTTTGGGGGAAGATATCGATACAATGAAGTGCTGGCTTCTGTAAATTTCCGCCCGTTTTATTGGTTTAACGCTTCTGTGGGCTATGGATTGATAAATGGTAATATGGGGAGTTTGGGCTTAGGGCTGAACTTGATAGGAGGTCCGTTTAATTTTTTCGCGACAACGGATTATTTGCCACTCTCTTATACATCTAATAATATTCCGTACAAGTCAAAATATGTGAATGGCCACGTGGGAGTAGCTCTTACATTCAAAGATAGGGTACGTAAGCCTTTGTGTCATTGTGAATAAAAAAAGGAATAGTAATTATTACTATTCCTTTCAAAAAGGGTGGCAGATGGGGTTCGAACCCACGACCAATGGAACCACAATCCACTACTCTACCCCTGAGCTACAGCCACCGTTTATTTGCGGTGCAAAAGTAGTGTAAATATCGTTTGAAACCAAGCTTTTTGGGTAAAAAAAAATAGATAATTGCAAGTGTCAGTATTTTAATAGATTATAAATAGAGTGAGATGTCGAAATATATATATATCAGTGCAGAAACCGAGCGTCAATTGAAGCAAATTCGCCGTAGTATTTATCTTAAGATGAATGGTGTGACCGCTGATAGAATGGTGTCGGATGGTGTCGCTTACGCTAAAAATTATGGAGTGTCATTACCGGAATTGAAACAGATGGCGGGCAAAATACCACATGACAAGGGGCTCGCGGAAGCTTTGTGGCGAGATAAGGTTCGGGAGACAATGCTGCTGGCAACCTTTGTTTATCCGGTTGAGGAATTTGATGAAGACCGTGCCGCTGCATGGGTGGCGGATGTGATGACGTTGGAGCTTGCGGAAAATCTCAGCAACAATTTGTTGGGTAAATTGTCATATATTGGTTCTGTGGCTGAAGCCTGGGTAAATTCTGAAAATTATTGGGTATGTGCGGTCGGCTTTTTTTCTGCGGCCTTTGCCGTTGAGCAGTTAACTCAGGAGCAAAAAAAAGCCTTGCTGTTGAAGGTGAAGCAATGTATTAAGGTTAATGAGGTGCCTGTTTGTCGCTCTATTGCCTTGTTTTTGCGTAAACTGGGCGGGCAGTCTCAGGAAGATGCGCGAACTGTAATGTCTTTTTTGATGGATTTCGCAATGTCGGAAACGCGTGCGGAGCGATATGTTTATGAGGAAGTTAAAACCGATTTAGAATATCGGTTCGATATTTAAAAAGCAAAAGGGAAAGATTTAATCTTTCCCTTTTCTGTGTTGCGGAGGATGGACTCGAACCACCGGCCTCCAGGTTATGAGCCTGACGAGCTGCCAACTGCTCTACTCCGCGATTTTGTACTGCAAAGGTAAGGACTTTTTCCTATTTCGCAATAGCTGGCAATGAAAAAACAAAAATATTTTTTCATTGCCAGCTAATTTGTTTATATACAGTTGATAGTGTTGGTCCTATAGATCGTTTTTCTTTGTTTTGATGCCCTAAAGAGGAGGCTTTGTCGCTGCTTTGGGGTTTGAAGCCCTGTTTTCTTTCCGAAAAAATGGCTTTTGCCGGATGAAATGTGATTTGTTTTCTATTGTTAAATAGATTTATGTATCAAAATTACGTTATAATGAGAAAATAAAAAATATATATTATATTTACGGCATGAAAAAGTGTTTAGTTAATGTAGTATTTATACTGGCGAGTCTTTTTTGTCATTCTCAAACGGCAAGTGTATTGCCCAAATCTTATTTTGCAGGAGGAGTTTCTGTCACTCAAAAAGGTGATTGGCAGGGATTTGATAATCCGGCGTTGTTGGCAGTGCGGGAGCAGTGCGGACTTTCGTTGGTTTACGAAAATCGGTTTGCAATGAAAGAGTTATCAACGCAGCAGCTTTCGTTTTCTTTGCCGACTTCATTGATCAATATCGGAGTGGCAGTTTCTCGTTTTGGATATTCTTCTTATAATGAAAAACTTGCCGGAATTTCTTTTGCCCGGACTTTTGATGAAGTGTTTTCCATGGGCGTGCAATTTAATTACTATACGGTTGCATTTTCTCGTTCTCTGGGGAGCAAAGGGGTTGTGGTGCCGCAAATCGGCTTGTTCTCGGAAGTGACTCCTGAATTTTATCTTGGGTTGAATGTGTTTAATCCGTTGCATCAGCAACTCAAATATCAGGAGATTGTAAAGGATTTGCCTTGTTTGTTCACGATAGGAATGCAGTATCGGATGGCTGAATCGTTTCGGTGGTTATTGCAATTTGATAAAGAGGTTAGTAGCAGTCTAGTGGTCAGAAGTGGTTTTGAATATTATCCCACGCAGTCGATTGTGGTAAAATTGGGAGGATATGGCGCTCCACTAACACCGACTTTGGGATGTGGTGTGACGGTTGGTGGTTTTGTGTTTGATGTCAATTTTGAACGGCATCCCGTCTTGGGCATTACATCTGTGGGCGCATTAAGATATAATTTCTGAGAAATGAAGATGAGGAGAGTTCTGTTGGTCATGTTTTTTGTACACGTGTCGTGTTTTGGTGTTGTTCTTGCGCAGGATAAGCCCGAAAATACAGCTGCGGTTATTGAGCGTATTTATGAGCAGATGACATCTGATGGAGAAACTGATGTGGATTTAACTACTCTGGAAGACGATTTGAATTATTTTGCCCGCAATCCGATTAACGTTAACAACACGAATAAAGAAGAGCTTGAAAAGTTGCAATTTCTGAGTGATAAGCAGATAGAGAATTTCCTTTACTATATTTACCGTCAGAAGCGTATGCAGACAATCTACGAACTTCAGTTGGTTGATGGGTTTGATATGTTTTTGATCCGTAATTTACTGTCTTTTGTCTATCTGGGTGATTCAGAGGGGAAGAAGGGTAGGAGGGAGTCACTCTCGAAAATGTTGAGAGATGGAATAAATGAGCTTTATATCCGAAGTGAGCGAACGCTGGAGACAAAATCGGGCTATGAAAACACAATGGATAATGCCGGAGCGGAAGCTGCAGATAAGCGGTATTTGGGTGGTCCTGAATACTTGTCTCTGAAATATTCGTTTCGGTATAAAGATAAAATAGATGCCGGCTTGATTGGCGAAACGGATGCCGGTGAGCAGTTTTGGGGTAAATATCACAAAGGGTTTGATTTTTATTCGGGCTATCTGCAACTTGCCAATTTTGGGAAGCTGAAAACGTTGGTGGTTGGGAATTTCAGAGCTAATTTCGGAATGGGGTTGGTGATTCATCCGGAGTTGAACTTTGGAAAGTCCACGGACATTATGAATGTCTTGCCCCGGAATACGGGTTTGCGGAAGAGCTCTTCTGTTGATGAGTATAATTTTTTACGAGGAACCGGGGTGACGCTTCGGTTTGGAAAAGCGGAGGTTTCAGGCTTTTATTCTTATAGGTTCATTGATGGCGATTCGGCGGGGAATACCATCTCAACGATTAAAACAGATGGTTTGCATCGTACGATGAGTGACTTGATTCGTAAAAATGTAATATCAATGCAGGTGTTTGGCGGTAATGTGAATTATCGGTTTTCTAACGTGAATCTCGGGATTACGGTGACAGATACGCGCTTGGGTGGAGATTTTCAGCCCGATCTAAAGCCATATAATGTGTTTTATTTCAGGGGGAATCATCAGTTGGCCGCGGGTTTAAATTACCGTTTTAAATGGAATAAATTTACGTTTTTTGGAGAAGAGGCGATTCAGTCGGCTGGCGGCTATGCTATTTTGAACGGTTTTACGGTCTGTCCGGTGTCCACCGTTAGTTTTGTGGCGCTCTATCGTCTCTATTCTAAGCAGTATGACGTGTTGTTGTCAAATGCATTTGCGGAAGGTTCCAAAGTGAACAATGAGGAGGGGTTTTATCTCGGATTTGAGGTGCTTCCCGTTAAGCGCTGGAAAATAAAGGGGTACATGGATGTTTATTCTTTCCCCTGGTTGCGATATCTGGTGAGTCGGCCGTCCGACGGATATGATGCTATGCTTGAAGCTGATTTTCTGCTTAATAAGAAAGTGGAAATGCTCTGGAGAATCCGTTATGAGCAAAAAGAGAAAAATCAAACAGGATCGGAAACTACTGATTTTACGGACAAGTATACAAAGGCATCTTTGCGTTACAAACTGCTGTTTTCTCCCAATGAACGTTGTGTGTTGAAAAGTACGATTGAGACAAATAGTGCATCGGGTAGGGATAATGAGCTTGCATTTGGTTTTTTGTTTGCTCAGGAACTTTCTTGTTCTTTTCGAAAATTGCCTTTGTCATTTGACGTTAGGTATGAACTCTTTGATGCGGTTAACTACGAAAATCGTATTTATAGCTATGAGCGCGACATTCTTTATGCATACTCGGTTCCGATGCTCTATGGAAGGGGTAGCCGATGGTATTTGAATTATCGTTGGCAGGTATCGAAAAATATATCCCTTTGGATGAAAGTCGCTGAGACCTTGTATGCGGATCGATCAGAGGTTGGTGATGGTCTGGAAAAAATAGTAGGAAACCACAAAACCGATGTCAGAGCCATGATTCGATTCCGGTTTTGAAATAGAAAACCGCTGAAGTCGTGAATTTTTGATATTTTGAGATAAAAAGCTGTGTTTGACGCCGATATTTTTGTACCTTTGTGCTCTATTTCAGAGTAGAATGAATACGACCCTCAATTTATTATCGCATCATCATCAATGAGCTGCATCGCAACGGTGGGCAAATGGGATGTTGTACCTAATTGACATGGCTTACCGTTAATCGGTGAGCTTTTTTTGTAAATGGCGGAATAGAAATAATATAAAATACTTTATAAACCCATTATTACAGACTATTATGTTACGAATAGCAGTTCAATCGAAAGGACGTTTGTATGAAGATACGATGGAGTTATTCTCCGAAATAGGTATTAAACTCAGTAGCTCAAAACGCACTTTGTTGATTGCCTCGACCAACTTCCCT
>Ga0116170_10005618_pt1 | contig 11155 bp, 9 predicted proteins | sample AD_JPNHW1_MetaG_FD_89797 | JGI IMG/M metagenome (GOLD analysis project Ga0116170, IMG submission 89797) | Active sludge microbial communities of municipal wastewater-treating anaerobic digesters from Japan - AD_JPNHW1_MetaG | ecosystem: Engineered > Bioreactor > Anaerobic > Digestate | place... | reverse complement strand
TTACTTTCCACTTAACGGAAAACCATTCTCCTCTTCAGGTATAGCAAGAAGTCCTGAAGAAACAAAAAAGATGTTTAAAGAGATTATCGATAAAGAGTTACTGAAAGCAAGCATTTAAGCGCTTGGTTTAAAGTTTGGTAAACTCAGAATGACTTCTGCGTTTTTTTGTTTTCGATAAAACTATCATCTTTGGAGAAAAAATTCTATGTTTTCAAAGGCTATAGTTAGAAAACCATGTGAAAACATGGTAAAGGGCATCACCTCATCTACTCTTGGTTTACCCAATTACCAAAATGCGCTTAAGCAACACGCTGAATACATAAAAGCACTCGAACAATGTGGCTTATCCGTAACAGCCCTTGAGGGAGCGGAGGAATACCCCGATTCAGTATTTGTTGAGGATACAGCGTTACTCACGCCACATTGTGCTGTAATTACAAATCCGGGAGCTAACTCCAGAAAGGGCGAAATAGCAACTATTGAAAATGCTGTAAAATCTTTCTATACAAACATTGAACATATCCAAAACCCCGGCACTCTTGATGCAGGTGATGTAATGATGGTTGGTTCACATTTTTATATAGGCCTTTCTGATAGAACAAATCAAGAGGGTGCAAATCAGTTAATAAATATCCTGAGAAAATATGGGCTAAACGGATCAACAGTTTCGCTAACAACTGTTCTTCATCTAAAAACAGGTGTGAACTATTTAGAGAACAATACCCTTTTGGCTAGCGGCGAGTTTTTATTAAAGCCCGAGTTCAAGAATTTCAACATAATTAAAGTTCCTAGCGATGAATCCTATGCTTCAAATAGTCTTTGGATTAATGATAATGTTATAGTACCAAAGGGTTTTCCAAAAACACTTGAGTTAATCAAGAATGCTGGTTACAAAACTATTGTTGTTGATGTTTCAGAGTTTAGGAAACTTGATGGCGGTTTAAGCTGCTTATCGTTAAGATTTTAATTTAACATTTTGAAATATTGATAAAAAACCATAGCGCTTTATACAAAACGCTTTGAAAAAAGTATTTTAAAAGCAATGAAAAAGATTCTTTTTATTATCTATCAACCCTACAAGTGGCTGATCTTCTTTCCGCTTTTCTTTATTGACACTTTAATATTTGGCTTTTTAGCTTTCATCATTTCATGGCTAATAAATCAAAGAGCCGGCAGCTACATTGGAGGAGTTATTTGGTCGAGGTTTAATGCCATACTAACGCCAATGTTTGTTAAAGTTGAAGGTAAAAAGAATATAAAAAAAGGTCAATCATACGTTGTGGTTTCAAATCATCAGAGCTACTACGATATTTTCCTCATATACGGCTGGCTTGGTGTAGACTTGAAGTGGATAATGAAAAAGGAGCTAAGGAAAATTCCTGGGATTGGGTTTGGAAGCGAAAAAGTTGGCCATATTTTCCTCGACCGTTCGAATAGCAAGAAAGCACTTGAGAGTATTAACGAAGCTAAACGCAAACTTGTAAACGGCACATCAGTCGTGATTTTTCCAGAAGGAACAAGAAGCAAAACTGGAGAGGTAGCACAATTTAAAAAAGGAGGTTTTAAAATTGCATTTGATTTAGGATTACCCATTCTCCCTGTTACCGTGATTGGAACAAAGGATATTCTCCCAACCGATTCAAATAATATTCTTCCCGGAAAAGTTAAAATGATTATCCATGAGCCAATAGATATTGCACATCTAAACGAGAAAGACTACGACACTGTAATGAACAATGTAAGAGATAAAATTAGTAGCGTTTTAACCCAACCTTAATATTCAATCAGCTCTCTTATAGGATTTCCTGTTGCACCATTTGGCCAAGTTATGCCAATAAGCGTTGATAGCGTTGGGGCAATATCAGTCATATCTACTGGAGATAGTATTGAACGACGTTTAATTTTCCATCCATACCAAACTAACGGAACGTGAACATCATAGCTATATGCTGAATTCCCGGAGGTTACACTACCGTTACTTTCAACCCAACCCGGCTCAAGGTTAATTATTATATCACCCGATCGACGCTGATTGTAACTATTTTGAAATTTCTGAAAAATGCCCATCGTAAAGTTTGCACTTTGAAGCGTGCTTCCTGTAATTGCATTCGCAACACCAGAAAACTCGAGCATAAAACTGGCTATTTTTTGCTGGACATCTTCAAGTTTAAGGTTTGAATCCTCAATTAAACGATGGTTAAGGTAGATCTGCTTTTCATAGTAGGCAGTCACCCAGTTCCCTTGCCCGTATATCGCCTTCAAATAACTTCCCAGTAAAGCCATCGCCTTATTTGGATCGAAGTAACCACCAGGAATCTTCGATTTCTCTAAGTAAGCCGGAGTTGAAGCAATCCCTTGGTCAGATGTAAGAACTACCAGAACGTTCTCCTTCCCTACTGTTCCAGATATAAATTCGAGAAAATGGGCTAATTCCTTATCTAACTTTATATATGCATCTTCAACCTCAATGGATTGAGGGCCGTACTTTAATCCTAATGTTCGATTAACCGAAAAGGTGAGCGTGAGAAAATCGGTATGATCATCGTTACCAAGATTTTCGCCCACTATTGAGGCAATGGCAAAATCTTTTGCAAGTAGATTCCCAAAAGGTGATTCAAGCAAAGAAGCATAATTTAAGGTTTGTGCTTTCTTTTGAATAACCCCATCAATCATTGATTTTATCTTATCAATTAACTTTTTCTTTACCTCAGGCGCTTTCACTTTATTTGTATCAGCCTCATCATAGGTGTTGATAGGATGCGAAGCATCCCATTGGCGTTCAGCGTAAAGTTTTGCAAACTTTTTTGTATTAAAAGTATCTGCCCATGCAGGAAGGTTTGACATAAAAAAAGAACTCGATACCCAATTCCCCTTTTCAGTATCTAACCAAAATGAACCTGTTGGGTTGTGTCCTGTTGAAAGAATTGCTGAACCAGCATCAAGAGAAATACCAACAACCTTAGACTCAGGATCATAAAGATTCAACTCGTCACCAAACGTACTAGTTATGATATTTTTTGGTGAAAATTTACCACTAAAATAGCTACCCCCAATGGTATTCATCTTATCATCGGCAACAGCGTCAACAGGTTCTCCATTGGTTTTGCTATACCATTTATTTGAAATTATTCCATGAACCATTGGATTTGCTCCTGTTGATATAGTTGCAATCCCAGGGTAAGCCTGAGTTAATAAATAATTATATCTTGCATTTTTGCAAAAAGCACCTTCATTAACCAAAAGTTTAAATCCCCCCTCGCTAAACTTATCCCAATACCGATGAATATAATCGTATCGCATCTGGCTTACGATGATCTCAACAATTAGCTTTGGCTTATCGGATGGAATGGCAATTCGTTGCTGTGTATATCCAACATTTATAAGACAAGCAGAGAACAATAAGGCAATAAAAAGCTTCTTCATAGTTTAAATAGTAAGGAAAATTTAAGGGTGCCTTTTCTGTCAAATCAGCACCCTTGCAAAAATATCAAAAAAATGATTGATTATCGGCTATGCTGAATAATCTGGGATTTGGTTTTTCCATCTACTAGTAAAACAACAATATAACAACCATTACTTTGAGCTTGTGATGGAATCCATTTGAACGAATTTAGCCCAGTAGGATATTGCCCTTCTGCAATAATTTTAACCTTTTTCCCATCAATTGAATAAACGGATAATTCAATAAACGAAGGTTTTTCAAGCTCAAACTGAATATTAGCATACTCTGAAAAAGGATTTGGATAAACTTTAATTAACTTTTCTTCTAGCTTAGGAGTATTAACATCAACTAATGATAAATTAATGTCTATACTTTTGCTTGCAGTTATATCCTCTTGACCTAAAACGCTATTATATCCAATCTTGCTAATTAAGTAACTATAACTTGAGCCATACATTACACTATTAAATGTAACAGTTCCATCTTGATTTGTAAACTTGTTAAGGCTATTAAATCTAATCTTAGCATTTTCCACTGGTAACCCTTTACTATTGATATTAAAAACAACATCGAACTGAGGGATTAACTCTACTTCAACATTTAGATCGTTTGTTAAATTGACAGAACCATTAATACTTATATAGCCTGCTTTACTAATAGTATACTCAAGATTAGTTGCATATCCCATTCCCTCAAATACTGCCTCACCATAAGAATCGGTTAGTTTAACTAATGAATTAAAATCAATATTTACATCAGGAACTGGAACACCTAGATGCTTAACAACGAATGTTGCATTGTATGTATATGGAATTAAATCAATATTGATTAGAGTATCCTTTACTACGTTAACCTGCGCAATAATGCTATGGTATCCTGCCTTACTTATAGTATAATCATATTCAAAACCTTGGGGTATAGTTGAAAAAATCTGAGTCCCCACTGTTGAAGTTTGCTGTTCTTGTCCATTTATAATAACAGTAGCATTTGAAATATTTGTTGAAAGATGGGTTACATTAAACGACACGGAGTTTACAGTAGCTGTTTCAGGAACGAGATTAATATAAATAGTTTTGTTTCCATTAACATTTAGCTGCCCGCTAATAGAATGATAGCCACTCATACTAATCGAATAATCATATAATCCACCTTCTGGTATGCTATCAAATGAAATCGTGCCATCAGAAAAAGTAATTTTACTCTTCCCATTAAAATTTACATTCACGTTTTCCATTGAAACGCTTTGATACTTAACATCGAAAGTGACTTTATGCGCGGGAATTAAAGTTATGTTTTGGTTTATTGATGTATTCCAATTAGATATCGTTATGTTGTGTTTTTGAGGAATGTATCCAATTGAGGAATAGGTAACCTCCCAAGTACCCGGTTCAATAGGCCGAGCATAGAATCCCGTACTTTGATTTGAGTAAACGTAAGAACTATCTCTATCATGACTTGTAATGAAAACTTTAGCCTTCACTGGATCACCTGAGGTATTCTTAACAACACCATAAAATCCTTGACGTGCTGATTCAACATAGGATAAGAAAGCACCTCGGTTATAGGTCCAAAAATTAGGCAGTTGATCGGATGAAGGAGTTTTGGTATCCGAGATTTCAATGGTCACCTCCCTACAATGATGCCACCAGTTCATGTAATCCTGTCGCCCCCCAGTAATAACATACCAATCGCCCCCATTTGTTATTCCATTATTCTCCTCCGTTAAATAGCCCGCAGGGCTATTTGCATGGGCCGAATCTGCGTATTGCCTTGAGAAATGAATAAACCAGTTATCATCAGCATGGGTTTTTGATGCACTTGTCCAAGTATCCCAAGGATAGTTTACCAGTTCCGCGCCACCATGGAAATTTGCAGAGAGAGTAAAATGCTTTGTATTTGCATAGTCCATCATTATTTGAACCTCTGGGATAATAGTTGTTGGCACTCCTGTTCTTGGATCAGGGAAGCTCCTATTTATATCATCATAATTTGAGTTATACCTTATAGCGCCAGCTACAGTACTATTACCACCATGATATGTTCCATCGGGGTTAGCATCGGGGTTGATATAGATTGCCATGTTGTTCATCATGGCAGTTGTTCTTGTATCAATTCCGTAGTTTGACAAGAAATAATCTATCAACCTAAGCATCAACACAAATCCGGTGGTTTCATCACCATGAATGGTGCTAGTGTAAAATACTTCTACTTCTGGCTCTTCAATACTTACATTATTTGATAGTTTAACCACATAAATTTTATGTCCATTGGGAGTTGTACCCACTGAATCGAGTTTGCACAGCAATGGATAATCCTGCTCAAACTTCTTCATCATGGCTCGGTAAACTTCATAAGTAGGATATTTATCCCAAGTAGACATTTGTCCCACTGAGGTAGCCATGGTTATGGTTTTCGAATTCGAAACTAAATCTGGAAGGATGGTAAACTTATACCCTAACTTTTCGAATTGAGCCATCTCTTTAGCATTCGCATAGGCATAAATTGTATCGCTATCGACCCTATCGATAGATATAACATTAGTTAATACTGTGTTCACGACTCTCTTATCGGACTCAATAAACCAAAAATGATAAAGCTTCTGTTGGCTTTTTCCGCTTATGAAAGAAATTGCAAGTAAGGTTATGAATAAAATCTTTTTCATTGCTCAATAGTAAACATTCATAAAACGCAAATTTACTATAAATATTGATTGTTACTGGGTTAAACAATGCAATGTTTTTGTAATATAAAATGTCCAAATAGTTTACTTTCGAGTTAATAAATCGTAAATTTCTTCAGATTTACCAATTAATGTAAAGTTATGGCAAACAATTTTATCTGCCCAAAATGCAAAGGTCACCTACTGGTTGGCGGATATGTTGTTTTTACCGTATCAACCACAAAGGGGAAGCAAGGCATTATCCTTTTAAGCCCTGATCTTGGGGATTACTCTAAAGCACTTAGCCATGGATTAGCTATCGAAAAAGGTGAGGATGTTGATTTCTTCTGCCCAATTTGTCACACTAACCTTGCCAGCGAAGTAGATCAAAATCTAATTCGGATTCTAATGATTGATGAAAATGCTGAGAAACATGAAATTTTCTTTTCAGCAGTAGATGGAGAGTACTGCACTTATAAAATCTCGAATAAAAAATACGAGAAATTTGGTGCTTCATCCGAAAAGTACGAAAGCTACTTTAGAACACGAAGGGTTTAAGAGCTGAAGAAGACAACTACCCAATTACATGGTAAGCATTACCATGATAAGTTATTTTTTGGTAATATTAGCAAACTCCGGTAAACCTCTCAAATTTGTTAATAAAGGATCGGTTTTCAATTTCGAAATATCAGAAAACCCAAACTGAATCGCTTTTTTAAGCGACTCAATTGCAACATTTGGCTTACCTATGTTAGCCTGCAAACAAGCTAATGCATACCAACCATCAGGGTTTTCGGGATCGACCTGACAATAAATTGAAGTAAAATACTTTGCAGCTTCCCAGTTATGGTTTTGCAATGCCCTATTTACATAGCTGTAGCAACTGAGACTAATAAAACCCAGCAAACGTTTTGATACATCTCGTTTAACTCCTTCCTTTTCGGCATTTAGCTGCTTTATCTGTACATCCCACCATGTTTGAGGTTTTGAACCGAATGATTCCATGAATTCATTTTGTTTCAACTCTTCATACTTCTCTAGCTGTTGCTGACTGGCAAAATATTTCTGTACTTCAAGTTTAGCGGATAATTCATTAGCGACAGATTTTATTTCATCCGAATTTGCTACTCCCTCTAAAGTTTGAATGGTTCTCGTTGCAATTGAGTAAGCCAACACCAAACTATCACCATTACTAAAACTTCTTAAAGTTTCTATTCTTCCTTTACATGATGAAAGGTAATTAGCTATTAGCTGGCTGTTTTTAGGTATAACTAATTCTTTTGTTGCATATATATCGAGCATAGTAATAGCTTCCGAGACAGTTGACTCGTTGGGCCATTGGTGCTTCCCTTTAAATACAATAAATTGATTTGGGATTCGTAAAGAATCTAGGGTACCATTAAGTTTCTTCATTTCAAGATAGTTCATATCCTGGCTTCCAGCCACACCTATAAAATGAAACCCTAAAGTATTTCTGCTAGGTTGAAAGCCAGCAGAACAAGCTATCACTCCACTCACACCCGAAACACCTTGAGCCACCATACAAGCAACTCTTGCACCACCTGAAAAACCAACAAGGTAAACCCTCTTACTATCAATAGATAATTTGTTTTGCGTATCAGCAAATAGGGTACTTAATATCTGGTTTAACCTCTCTGGTCTCAAACCATTTCTGGAATTATTCGATCCAACAACAATATATCCCAAATTCTCAGCAGTATTCTTGATCAGAGCAACAGGAATACGCCCATTCCCATGCGGATCAAAAGCATAGATAATTGGATAAACTTTGCCTATTTCATAGTTTGAAGGTAAATACAGACAATATGTTTGGCTAGGGTCACTTTTACAACTAACTCTTTCGTTTATCTCGCCTTTTTTCGCCCATTTTAAAAGTTGTTCCTTAGGATTGTCGACCTGTTTGCATGAGAGGAATGCAAACATTATTAAAAAAAGTATTGAGATTTTTTTCATGTTTTTCCTTTAAAAATTCAAAGGTAAAAGTTTGCTGGAAATAAAGAATAAAAAAAGACCTGAGTCATTTGGCTCAGGTCAGATATACTTCAGCAAAATTAATCTATACATTAAATCGAATATGAAGAATATCGCCATCCTCAACCACATAGGTTTTACCCTCAATATGTAGTTTGCCCTTCTCTTTACAAGCATGTTCTGATTTAAGCTCGATAAAGTCATTATACTTGATAACCTCAGCACGAATAAAGCCACGCTCCAAATCGCTATGGATTACGCCAGCTGCCTGAGGAGCTGTCATTCCTTTTTTAATAGTCCAAGCTCTGTTCTCTTTTTGTCCAATTGTGAAAAACGTTTCAAGATCAAGAAGTTTGTAAGCGGCACGAATAAGTTTATTCACCCCAGGCTCAGACAAACCTACATCCTTTAAGAATGCAGTACGATCCTCTTCGCTTTCAAGTTCTGAGATATCAGCCTCAACCTTCCCTGCAATTATCAAAACTTCTGTATTCTCGTTTTTTAGAAACTCCTTTACCCTGTCTACATATTGATTCCCTTTGACAGCTGATGCTTCATCTACATTACATACATAAATAACGGGTTTTGTAGATAGAAGGAAAATATCAGCGATAAAGCGTTTATCATGTTCCTCTACTGGTGCAGTTCTTGCGCTTTGGAACGACTCAAGATGGTTCTTATAGATATGTAAAACATCAATACCATGCTTTGCATCTTTATCCCCCGATTTGGCGGCTTTCTCTAAACGTTGAATCTTTTTTTCAACAGATTCTAGGTCTTTCACTTGGAGTTCAAAATTCACAGTTTCAATATCCCTAACCGGATCAACAGAACCATCTACATGTGGTAAGTTTGGATCATCAAAACAACGTAGAACATGAATTAACGCATCACAGTTACGAATATCCCCTAAAAAGGAATTACCAACCCCTTCTCCTTTATTTGAACCTCTAGCCAAGCCAGGAATATCAACAATCTCGACTGTTGCGTGTACCGTTTTGTCGGTTGGCTGATATTTTTCGAGTTCATAAAGCCTACTATCAGGGACATTTATAATGCTAATATTTGATTTATTAGAGCTAAACGCAAAGTTGCTAGCTTGTGCTTTTGTGCTAGACATGCAGTTGAAAATGACTGTCTTTCCAACATTTGTTATTCCAATAATACCACACTGTAAACCCATGATTATTTATATTTATTTTGGAATGCAAAGTTAGTTGAAATTTCTAAAATTTCCTTTGAAAATAAAACAACACCAAAGGTTTTCCTTAAAAACATTGAATTTTCCAAAGGAATCAATTTATTAAAGGGAATTTAATATTGTAATGGATTTAAAATTACATTTGCAAATTGGATTTTTGTTGATTTTTTTAATCTATAATTTATTATAAATGACTGATATTCAAAATTTAAAATCGATTGCAGCTCAAGTTCGTAGGGATGTGATCCGCATGATACATAAACCCGCCAGTGGACATCCAGGAGGATCACTTGGTTGTGCTGATTTTTTTACAGCACTTTATTTCGATACGCTTCGTATTGATCCAAAGAACTTTACAATGGACGGTAAGGGTGAGGATCTATTCTTCCTCTCAAACGGACATCTTTCCGCAGTATGGTACAGCACTTTAGCTCGCAGAGGGTTCTTTGATGTTAGTGAGCTGAGCACCTTCCGCATATTGAATACCCGTTTACAAGGACACCCAACAACAGCTGAGCATTTACCAGGCATTAGGATTGCATCCGGATCGTTGGGACAAGGTCTCTCAGTGGCTTGTGGTGCTGCGCTAGCAAAGAAATTAAATAACGATAAGCACTTAGTTTACACACTTCATGGAGATGGGGAACTACAAGAAGGACAGATTTGGGAAGCAGTAATGTTTGCCGCAGCAAAAAAAATTGACAACCTAATTTCTACTGTTGACTACAACGGGAAACAGATAGATGGCCCAGTTGATGAAGTACTTTCACTTGGAGACTTAAAGGCTAAATGGTTAGCATTTGGGTGGGATGTTGTTGAGATGAATGGCAATGTAATGGAGGATGTTATTAAAGGATTTGCTGAAGCCAAATCGAGAACTGGTAAGGGTAAGCCCGTAGTAATCCTTATGAAAACCGAAATGGGTATGGGCGTTGACTTCATGATGGGCACTCACAAATGGCATGGTAAAGCGCCTAACGATGATGAGTTTGCTCGTGCCATGGCACAACTTCCTGAAACAATTGGAGATTTTTAACTTATTTTATTGATTGCATAAATATTGAAACAATGAAAAATATTGCAGTTATAGCACACGATGCTAAAAAACCAGAACTAGTACGCTTTTTAAAAGAACATATAGATTGGTTACCAGGTGTAAACCTATTGGCTACCGGCAGAACCGCCGAATTCATTGAGTCACAAGGATTACACTGCAAACACCTCAGCCCTGGTGTTTCGGGTGGTTATAACCAAATCACCGAAATGATTAGTAAAAAGGAGATCGACATAGTAATTTTCCTTCGTGACCATAAAGTAATTCAGCAGCACCACGAAGATATTCGTAAACTTCTTGAATCTTGCAATGTGAATAATATCCCATTAGCAACTAACTATGCAACAGCTGAACTAATCATTATCGGATTGATTAAGAAAGAAGCTACCGAAAGAGCTCAAAGAAACCAATAATAGAGGGAATCTACCCTATTTAAACAATATTATCGAAATGAAATTCACGTCAACCGGAAATAAAGATACTCGTTCAGGATTTGGAGCAGGCCTTTACGAACTTGGGAAAAATAACCCCAATGTTGTTGCGCTTTGTGCCGACCTTATTGGCTCTCTTAAAATGGAAGAGTTTGTAAAAGAATTCCCCGAGCGATTTTTCCAAACAGGTATTGCCGAAGCCAATATGATTGGGCTTTCTGCAGGTTTAACTATAGGTGGTAAAATCCCATTCGCAGGAACTTTTGCAGGTTTTGCTACAGGAAGAGTTTACGATCAGATACGCCAAAGCGTAGCTTACTCCAATAAAAACGTAAAGATTTGCGCATCACATGCTGGTATAACACTTGGCGAGGAT
>Ga0116170_10005617_pt1 | contig 11157 bp, 5 predicted proteins | sample AD_JPNHW1_MetaG_FD_89797 | JGI IMG/M metagenome (GOLD analysis project Ga0116170, IMG submission 89797) | Active sludge microbial communities of municipal wastewater-treating anaerobic digesters from Japan - AD_JPNHW1_MetaG | ecosystem: Engineered > Bioreactor > Anaerobic > Digestate | place... | reverse complement strand
GAGCTCGGACAACGACTTCGGGTAGCGCTGCCAGGCGAGACCGTGCCCGTGATCATGACGTTTGGCCAGAAGGTCGATCTCTCGCGCTATCTCGGGATGGATCGGGTCAATGGGCCGGCGCGGGCCGACATGGTCCGGAGCCTGCGGTCCACGGCCTCGGGCAGCCAGAAGACGGTGCTCGCATGGCTCGCGTCCCGGGGAATCCAGCGGGTCACCCCACTCTGGATCAACAATGCCCTGGCGTGCTCGGTACCCGCCTCGCTGGTCGCCGAGCTGGCCGCGAGGACCGATATCGGGGCAGTTCGTCTCGACGAGACGTTCGCGCTTCCGAAGCCGCTCGCGTCGCCGTCCGCTTCTGCGGAGTGGAACCTCCAGATGGTGCGCGCGCCGGACATGTGGGCTGCCGGCGCAACTGGCACCGGAGTTGTGGTGGCGGTCATGGACTCCGGTGTCGATGCCGGCCATCCCGACCTGGGCCCGCGGTGGAGAGGTGGCTCGAACAGTTGGTTCGATCCGAACGGCCAGCACCAGACGCCATACGACGTGAGCGGTCACGGCACGCAGGTCACGGGCCTGCTCGTCGGGGGCAGCTCCGGAGGGACTGCGATCGGTCTCGCCCCGGATTCCAGGTGGATTGCCGTGAAGATCTTCAACGACAGCGGCTACGCCTCGCTTTCGGGCATCCACCAGGGGTTCCAGTGGCTGCTGGACCCCGACGGTGACCCGTCCACCAACGACGCGCCGGACATCGTCAACAGCTCCTGGGGATTTCCGGCTCGTCTCAACCGCTGCTACGACGAGTTCGCGGACGACATCACCGTGCTCCGGACCGCCGGGATCGCGGTGGTCTTCGCGGCCGGCAACAACGGGCCGCGAACACCATCGAGCGAAAGCCCGGCCAACAACCCTGGAGCCCTGGCGGTCGGCGCGGTCGACAGCCGGGCCTCGATCGCCGACTTCTCGGGGCGGGGCCCGGCGGCGTGCGACGGCAGCGTCTTCCCCGAAGCCGTGGCTCCGGGTGTCGGGGTCAGGACCACAGACCTCACCTTCGGTGGCGTGATCCCGCTCTCCTACAGCTCGGTCGACGGCACCTCGTTCGCCTCGCCTCACGTGGCCGGGGCCATGGCGCTGCTGTGGAGCGCCCATCCCGCGGCGAGCCTGACCGCAATCGAGCAGGCAATCGAGCTGGGGGCCCAGGATCTGGGTGCGGTGGGGGCGGACGACACCTACGGCTTCGGCCTTCTCGACGTCGTCGGTGCCAATGTCCTGCTCGGCTCGGGCGGGGGTGCGGGTGGCCACGACGACTCGTTCCTTGCGGTCGAGGACACCACGCTGTCGGTGGCCGCACCCGGCGTGCTGAGTAACGACGCCGGGGCCAACCTCGTCGCGGTCCTGGCCGCCGGCGCCTCCCATGGCAGCGTCACGCTCGCCGGCGATGGTTCGTTCACCTACATTCCCGCAGCCAACTTCGCGGGCAACGACGCCTTCACCTACAAGGTCACCGACGGAGCGCAAACCAGCCCTGCGGCCACGGTCCGAATCTCGGTTGCGGCTGTCAACGATCCACCGGTGGCCGCCGCGGATGGCTATGCGGCGAGCGTTGGGACGCCGCTCGTCGTGGCCGCGCCCGGGGTTCTGGCCAATGACTCGGACGTCGATGGTGATGTGCTCACCTCGATTCTGGTGACGCCCCCGGGGCACTCCAGCGCCTTCACGCTGGCCGCGAATGGCTCGTTCTCCTACACCCCGGCGGCGGGCTACGCGGGCGGCGACACCTTCAGCTACAAGGCCAACGACGGCAATGCCGACTCGAACGTGGTGAGTGTCACGATCACGGTGAACCAACCGTCCAACAGGCCGCCGGTCGCTGTGGCAGACGCCTTCTCAGTCGTCTCCGGGAAGGTCCTGGCAGTGGCTTCACCGGGTGTGCTGGCCAACGACACCGATGCCGACGGTGATGCGCTGACCGCGGTGCTGGTCACGGGGCCCGGCCATTCCGGCGCCTTTTCGCTGGGTGTGAACGGATCGTTCTCCTACACCCCGACAGCGGGCTATTCGGGTGGTGATGCATTCACCTACAAGGCAAACGACGGCAAGGTCGACTCGAACGTGGTGAGCGTTACGATCACGGTGAGCCAGCCCACCAATACGCCGCCGGTGGCGGTGAACGACGTGGCCAGCACGAGGCGGGGGACGGCAGTGACCGTCAAGGTCCTGGCCAACGACTATGATCTCGATGGGACACTGGTCGCGAGCTCGGTGGTGGCGACCACGAAGCCGGCCCATGGCAAGGTCACCGTCAATGCCGATGGCTCGGTGAAGTACACACCCAGCAGCTCCTACCGGGGCAGCGACACCTTCAAGTACACGGTCAAGGACAACGCCGGCGCCGTCTCCAACGCGGCGACGGTGACCGTGACGGTCCAGTAGCGCGTGGCGCAGGAGGTCCAGATGACTCGAGCCCTGACTCTGATGCTGGAAGTTCTCGTCGCCGTGAGCCTCGCGGTGCCGGCGGATGCTCAGAGCCTCACTTACACGGATGAGGCGTCGTTCCTCGCCGCCCTGGCGGCACAGGGGATCCGTCCCGTCAGGGAGGACTTCGAAGGGGCGACCTGGAGCTCTTTCCGTACCACGGCGGCCGGTGCGCATACCGCGTCCGCGGTGACCAGCCAGGGGGTGACCTGGACGGCGCTTCACGCGGTCACCACCGGGGATCAGGTCGGACGAGGCGGCTGGGCGATCTTCGACCACGTCGGGGGCGACCCGGATGGGCTGTTTGGCCAGAGCTCAGTCGCCCTCCAGGCGGTCGGCGGGTGGTTCACCACGAACACCCCTTTCACCGACCTGGCCGTGCTGATTGACGGCGTGCGAGCCGACGGCGCAGTGCTGCAAATCGACACGCAGTACCGGTTCCTGGGGGTCATTGTGCCGGCGGGATTCACTCGATTCGAGATCCGGGACCTCGAGTCGTCCTCCCTCGACCCGCGGCACTGGTTCGCGGACGATTTCACGTTCGGCTTCCCCGCCACAAGCCAGGTTCGCACCACCGGAGTGCTTCCCTCGGTCGCGAGCTCAAAGGGGCTCGGAGGGAGCGAGTGGCATAGCGATCTCGTCATCCACAACGCCTCCGCTAGCGAGGCGAGGATCGACCTGTACTTCGCGCCCCGGGGGAGGGCTCTCGACCCCGCTTCGGTCCATCGGGTCGTGGTGGGGTCCAACCAGACACTGACGGTCGAGGACGTGGTGGCCGGGATGTTTGCGACCCAGGGGAGCGGTGCACTTTACTGGGTCGTGGCGGCCGGCGACGAGTCGTCGGTGCTGGTGTCTGCCTTCGTCTACTCCCAGGGTGCCGCGGGGGGACGGTATGGAGAGGAGGTGCCAGGCGTCAGGTGGACCGAGTGGGCACCGGCGGGAGCCGCCGGGATTGTCCCCGCCGTGGCCGGACGGTACCGGACGAACGTGGGCTTTGCGACCGACGACTCCTGCACCCGGGTAACGGTGCATGTCTTCGACCGCGCCGGGCTGCCGCGTGCCAGCCGTGAGATCGCCGTGTTGCCACAGTCATGGGTGCAGCTTGACGATCTCTTCGGCCGGGTGTTCCCAGAGCTGCTGCCGGTTCCGTCCGCCGTCGGTCTTGGCGACAGCCTGCACCGCGTCGAGGTCGCGGGCGTGGACGGGCAGGTCGTGGCCTACTCGAGCTTCATCGACCAGGACACCAACGATGCCACAACGGTCCTCGCGCGATCGCGACCAGGGGAGAGTGAGGCGTGGCTGCCGACGGCCGCCCTGGTGGCCGGACAGGCGGGCAGTCAATGGCGCAGCGACCTGCTGGTACTCAACGCCGGAGCCGGGGCCCAGAACGCCGAGATCACGTTCTTCTCCTCGGGCGGCGGCGGATCCGCACGCGCCCCGTACTCGACCTCGGTCCCGTCCGATGGGGCGGTTGCCTTTGAGAACGTGCTCTCGCAGGTATTTGGCGTGAGAGCTCCAGCTTCCGGAAGCCTGAGAATCCTGCAGCCTCCCGGCGCCAAGCTGCTGGCCTGGATGCGGACATACACCGAAGCTGGTGGTACGCCAGCCAGTGGGACCACCTACGGTCAAGCGGTCGAGCCGGTGGTGCCGGGCGACGCCGTCGGGGCTGGCGTCGAGGCACGGCTCATCGGCATCGGCGAGACACCGGTGACCCGCAGCAACCTGGTGTTGCAGAACGTGCGGGTCGGGCCGTCAGGAGAATTGCTGCCTTCCACGGTGATCGTCGACGTTCTGCTCGCCGACGGTACCCCGGCAGCGTCAAGGACCTACAAGCTTGGTCCGGGAGAGAATCTCCAGCATAACCACTTCCTCGCCAACTACGGTCTTGGGTCGGTCAGCGGAGCCGCGTTGCGGGTGCGACTGGTCGGCCCCCTGGAGGCCGGCTCCCGGGCCGGAGTCATTGCCCTCGTGACGGCCGTTGACGGGAATCAGACGCCCGGGACAAACGACAGCCGGGTCATCCCGGCCAGACTCCTGCGACATGCAGGCTAGGAGAGACAACATGAGCGACAGCTCTCGCAAGACCCAACAGCCAACTGCGGTGCGATGCTCCGCCACGGTAGCAGGGCTGGTGCTGGCCTGTGTGGCGGTGTTCGGTTGGACCGCCCCCGCCCCTCCCGAGGGGACGTCGGAGAAGACAGTTGAGACGAGGGCGTCGTGCTGCAAGGTCGGGGCCGGGGGTGAGGACAGGGCCGAAGCTGCCGCTGTCGAGACGGTGGCCATCCCGGACCTGACGCTGGTGCGTGCCGATGGCGCCCGCGTCAGGCTCCGCGACGAGGTGGAGTGCGGCAAGCCGGTGATGCTCAACTTCATCTTCACGTCTTGCACGACGATCTGCCCGATCATGTCGGCCACGTTCGCCCGCGTCCAGGCCACGCTCGGCCCCGATCGCGACCGCGTGCGGATGATCTCGGTCTCCATCGACCCGGAGTACGACACGCCGGCACGGCTCGGAGCCTTCGCCAAGGAGCTGGAGGCCGGACCCGAGTGGCACTTCCTGACCGGGAGCCAGGCGGACATCGTCGCGGTGCAGCAGGCGTTCGGAGCGTACCGTGGCAGCAAATTCAACCACAGCGCCCTCACCTTCCTGCGGGGCGCCGACAAAGCAGGCTGGCTGAAGCTCACAGGACTGCGGAGCGCAGGCGATCTCGAGGCCGAGGTTCGTCGTGTCGTGGCAGAATGAGGGGCGTGAAGGAGGCGACCGGATCCTGGAGACGGCGAGGAGAGCTTCTCCTGGGGATGGGTTTCTGTGCTGTCCTCGGAGCGGCCGCCTTGTTGCGCGGGGACGCCCTGGGTGATCCGCTGGCGGCCGGACGCACGTTGTACCGCAACGGCACGCTGCCATCCGGTGCACCGGTATCAGCGGTCGTGCAGGGGGACGTGCCGATGAGCGGCGCGCAGGCGGCGTGCTCCTCGTGCCACCGTCGCAGCGGCTTCGGGTCGAACGAGGGGATCGCCGCGGCGCCGCCGGTGGTGGGCGCCCTCCTCTACCGTCCCGTCGCTCCCGTCAATCGCCTCATCGAACGCCCGCGTGCCGTGGCCTTGCGGTCGGCGTACACGGACCAAACGCTGGCGCGTGCCATCCGCGACGGGGTCGACCCGGACGGGCGTCCGCTCGGCCCGATGATGCCGCGCTTTGCGCTCGACGATCCGAGCATGGCCGCCCTCATCGGCTACCTGCGGTCGCTGTCCCCTGGGCCGGATCCGGGCGTCGAGGCCGACACCATCCACCTGGCGGTCGTGATTGCCGGCGAGGTGCGCCCGGCGCGGCGACAGGCGGTGCTGGAGGTCATGAAGGGGTTCACGACCGCAAAGAACGCCCTGACGAGGCGTGAGTTCGATCGGCGGGCGTACGCGCGCCGGCGCGGTGCGGTCGAGTACCGGGCCTATCGTGCCTGGGCGCTGCACGTGTGGGAGCTCACCGGTCCGCCGGCGACATGGGAGCGACAGCTCGCGGCGGAATATCGGGCGCAACCCGTGTTCGCCCTGGTGGGTGGGATCTCGGACTCGACCTGGGCGCCGGTGCGGCAGTTCTGCGAGCAACAGGGCATCCCAGGCCTCTTGCCACAGGTTCCGGTGGCGGACGCATCAGCGGACGACTTCTACACCGTCTACTTTTCGCGCGGGCTGCCTCTGGAAGGCGAGGTCCTCGCCCGGTATCTCCAGGGTGACGGCTCCAAGGTCAAGCCGATCTTGCAGGTTTTCCGCCGTGACGGAGTGGGCGAGGCCGGGGCGGAAGCGCTGAAGTCGAGCGCCGGGATGGCCACCACCGATGCCGTTACACTCGAGGCGGGCCAGCCCCTGACTCCCGCGACCTGGGGGGAAATTGCTTCCCGCTGCCGTGGCTGCGACCTGGTGCTGTGGCTCCGGGATGTTGATCTGGGTGGTCTGGCGGAGGCCACTCCGCTGCTTGGAAGTGCAGCGCACATCGTGTTTTCGGCAACGCTGCTCGGGGGCGACCAAGCGGTTCCTGCCGGCCTGCGCTCGCGAGCCCTCTTGATGTATCCGTACGACCTCCCCGACAAGCTCGAGGACCGGATGCGTCGGCCGATGATCTGGTTGCGGTCCCAGGGCCTGGCTGGTGACGAGGAGCGTGTCCGGGTCGACACGCTGTTCGCGGCGACCCTCGCGGGCGAGGCGCTCAAGGAGCTGGACGCCTATCTCTCGCGCGACCTGCTCCTGGAGAGAGTCGAGCACATGCTGGAGAGCACGCTGCCGACCTCCTCATATCCCCGCCTGACCCTGTCTCCCGGCGATCGATTCGCTGCCAAGGGCTGCTTCGTGGTGCGACCTGCTACCCAGGCCGGCGGCAAGGTGACCGCCCTCAGCGACTGGATCGTTCCTTGACGGGGCCTCGGGCCGAAGCAGCTCAGGCGTGGTCGAGGAAACGGTAGAGAGTGGCCCGGGCGACGCCCAGCAGCTTGGCTGCGTGCACCCTGTTGCCGGCCGCCGCCTCGAGGGCCTTGACGACCTGATCGGCGGAGAGCTTGCGTGGCCGGCCCCGGCGGCGTTCCATCTGTAGGTCCGTGTGCCTCTGACCGAGCGGCAGGTGGGATGGCTCGATTTCCCCGTTTCGGCTCTTGATGAGGGCGAATTCCAGGGCGTTCTGCAGCTCGCGGACATTGCCGGGCCACGAGTGGTCCATGAGTACGGCCACGGCGTCGGGCGAAAGGCGGGCCCGCCGGCCTCCGGTCAAGGCGGCCAGCTTCCCCAGGACGTGGTCGGCGATCAGTGGGATGTCGGTCAACCGCTCGCGCAGTGGCGGCACGACGATGGGGACGACGCACAGCCGGTAGTAGAGGTCCTCCCGGAAGCGACCGGCGGCGATCACGCGGCGCAGGTCCCGGTTGGTGGCACTGATGACCCGGATGTCGACCGAGATGGTCCTTTCGCCGCCGACGCGCTCGAACCTCCGCTCCTGGAGAACGCGTAGGAGCTTGACTTGCATGGAAATGGGGAGGTCTCCGATCTCGTCCAGGAGGATCGTGCCCCCATCGGCTAGCTCGAAGCGGCCCCTCTTGTCGCGGATGGCGCCCGTGAAGGCGCCCTTCACGTGGCCGAACAGCTCGCTTTCGAGCAGGCCCTCGGGAAGAGCGCCGCAGTTGACGGCAACAAAGCTCCGCGCGGCCCGCTCGCTTTGGCCGTGGATCGCTCTTGCCACCAGCTCCTTGCCGGTGCCGCTCTCGCCCTGGATCAGGACGGGGCTCGGGGCTTCGGCGACCTCGCGGATCGTGGCATAGATCTCCTGCATCTTTGGGGAACGCCCGACGATGCCAGCGAATCCGTTCTCGGTCCCGCCGAGCAGGGCGCGCAGCCCGCTGAGCTCGGTGACGTCCTCGAGGATCAGGAGGACCATCTTCCGGCCCTGGTGCGCCGACGGGATGGCGCTGACGAGGAGCACCAGGGTACGGCGATCCTTTCCCTGCTGCACGCCAAGCTCGGCCCGGCGTCGGCGAACCTGCCGGCCGTCGAGGGCCTCCCTGACCGCGGCGCGGATGACGCAGGCGCCACAACCGCTCAGCGTCCCGCAGGCGCCGGCAGCAGGCCCGGCGAGGGTGCAGCCCAGAACCTCTCCGAAGAGCAGCTCCTCGACGCGGGGCGCGACGCCGCCGAAGATCGCCTCGAGGCTGCTGTTGACCGACTGCACACGGCCCTCCGAAGTGACCACCAGGATGGCAGCCGGGATCGACTCGAACAGCGTTGAGAGGAAGCCCTTCTGGTCGCCGAGCTCGAGGTTGGCCTGCTGCAACTCGGAAAGCAGCCGCGAAAGCTCCCTCTGGTGGGCCACTCGCTCGGAGAGGTTGCGCATCACCAGGACGACCCCAAGGACCGAGCCGCGGTCGCCGATGATTGGAGCGACGCTCTCGTCGACCGGGATCTCGCTGCCGTCGCGTGAGGTCAGCAGGAGATGGCTGGTATGCGCGATGCCTTCACGCCCTTCCATCGCCCAGGCCACGGGGTTGGGGATCGGTTCCCGGGTCCCTTCGTCAATGAGCTTGACGACCTCCATCAGCGGCCGGCCGACCGCGTCCAAGGCCCGCCATCCGGTCAGCTCCTCGGCCACCGGGTTCATCAGCCTTACAGCGCCTCTCTCATCGGTGGCGATGACCGCATCGCCGATGCTGCGCACGGTGGTCGACAGCCACTTCTCGCGGGCCCGAATCCCGGACTCGGCCGCGTGCCGCACGATCGCGAGCGCGATGGCGATCTCGAGGTCCTTGTCCTGAAAAGGTTTGAGAAGGTAGCCAAGGGGCTGGGCCTCGCGGACCCGATGGAGCGTCGAGGTGTCGGCGTGCGCGGTCAGAAACACCACGGGCAGGTCGAGGCGCCGCTTCAGCTCCCTGGCCGCGTCGATGCCATCCACCATGCCCTGCAACCGGATGTCCATCAGCACGAGGTCCGGGCGCAGCTCCTCGGCAGCCCGAATCGCCTCCTCGCCGGAAACGACCCACCCCACAGGCTCGTACCCCAGCAGCTCCAGACGGCTTTCGATGTCGCGGGCGACGATGCCCTCGTCCTCGGCAATCAAGATTCGCTGGCGCTCAGCCACGCCGCACCTCCTTGCTCGGCCCGTCGAAGCAGATCCGGAAGCTCGCCCCGGGGGTATGCCTCACGTCGAGCGAGCCACCAATCTGCTTCACCAGCACGGCCACCACCTGGAGCCCGAGCGATTCGGTGCGGGTTGGATCGAGGTCAGCCGGCAGGCCGACGCCATCGTCCTCGACGCTCAGGGTCAGCCGATCCGGAGCCGCGGCGTGCAGGCTGATGTGCACCTTCCCGGTACGTTCATCCGGGAAGGCGTGCTTGAGGCAGTTGGAGGTCAGCTCGTTGACGATCAAGGCCACGGGAATCCCCAGGTCGATGCCGAGGACGACGTCGTCGATCGAGAGCTCGATCGACACCCGGTCGCGGCGTGTCCGGTAGGACTCAAGGAGGCTGCCGGCGAGATCCTGCAAATACTCCCGGAACGGAATCCTGGCCAGGTCACTCGAGCGGTACAGCTTCTCGTGAATAAGGGCGATCGAGTGGATGCGGTTGCGGCTCTGGACCAGGGCCTCGATCTCGTTTTCCGCGACCGCGCGCCGGGCCTGAAGGCTCAACATGCTGGCGATGATCTGCAGGTTGTTCTTGACCCGGTGGTGGATTTCCTTGAGAAGGACCTCCTTCTCGGCCAGCGACGTCTGGATCATCTCTTGAGCCCGCTTGCGCTCGGTGATGTCCCTGTAGATGCCCAGGACGCCGATCGCTCGTCCGTCCGCATCCCGTACGTCGGTGGCCAGGGACTCGGACCAGAAGAGCGATCCGTCCCTGCGGCGGCAGTGAATCTCGGCCGGCACCGTCACGGCTTGCGAAGAAGGTGGGCCGCCACCCGCGGGGGGCGTGAGGAACGCCTCGGGGTCCTCGAAGAGGAGCTCAGTGGTCCGTCCCCTGACCTCCTGGGCCGAGTAGCCGAACATGGTCGTGAAGGATGGGTTGACGAGGACGATTCGCCCCTCGAGGTCCGCGAAGATCACCGCGCCGGGATTGGCATTGAAGATCGCCTCAAACTCGGCCTCGGCGGCCCGCTGCTCGGTGACATCCAGCCCGGTGGCGACCACGAATTCCACGTGCCCATCGGTGCCCGTGATGCAGGTGTTCGTCCACGCGACTCGCCGGCGGGTGCCATCACGGGCAACCCAGCCGTTCTCGTGCTGGGCGGGGAAGTCACCGGCGGCCAGTCTCGCGAAGGCGCTCCTGACGGCAGGAGTCTCCTCGGGAGTCAGCAGGAGATCCCAGAAGACCATCCCCACCACCTCGCCGAAGCTGTAGCCGAATACCACCTCACAGGCGTGGTTGAAGCGGACAATCCGCCCCTCGGTATCCAGGACGAGAACGAGCCCGCCTGCTGTGTCGAGGACTGTGGCGATGAAGTTCCGCTCCTTCCACAGCGCATCGGTGGTGGCCTGTCGTGCCGTGATCTCGCGGCACAGCACCTCGTTCGCGGCGGCAAGCTCGGTCGTGCGTTCGCCAACCCTCGCGTCGAGCGCCTCGTTGGCGAGACGTAGCCCGTCTTCGGCTCGACGGCGCTCGGCGATCTGGCGCAGCAGCGGCCGGAACAGCAGCAGGAAGAGAATTGGGACGACCAGGACAACCATCAGAGCCGCGTCGAGGGCCATCTGCCGCGACAACATGGGTGGTGCCAGCCAGGCCAGGACACTGTCGGCGATGATCTCGGCCGCGAGGATCGCCAGCGTGGTCAGACCCAGCAACCGAAGCGGCAGTAGCCCGGAAGGAAGGGAAACCGGTGGAGCCGTTGCCTGGTTCCCAACCTCCCGCGGCCTGGAATCCCGGTATGGGTCGCCGGGTTCCGAGGGACTCGATCCGATCATGAACCCACTCCAATCTGTTGCCTTGAAACCGCCTCGAGTTCTGTCTCACAAATACTGATACGTCGCCGGTAGGCGGTTCATTCCTCGTCGGTCCGGCGCCGAGCTCCGTCGTCATGGCGCCGATCCTCCTGCAAAGGTGATTCGAGCTCGGCGCTTGCTTGAGCGTCAATCAAGAGGTTTCCGCCATCCGTTTTATCCGGGTAGTATTGACATTGAGAAATTATCCGGGTAAAACGACACCCACCAGATCGGTCGG
>Ga0116170_10005614_pt1 | contig 11161 bp, 11 predicted proteins | sample AD_JPNHW1_MetaG_FD_89797 | JGI IMG/M metagenome (GOLD analysis project Ga0116170, IMG submission 89797) | Active sludge microbial communities of municipal wastewater-treating anaerobic digesters from Japan - AD_JPNHW1_MetaG | ecosystem: Engineered > Bioreactor > Anaerobic > Digestate | place... | reverse complement strand
CATTGTTAAGGACAAACAATCATTCACTCCATCCTATTTTATATATGAAGAGTCGCCAATTTCTTACTATAAATTTGAACTTACCGATAGTCTTAAAGTAGAGAAGGGCAACAAAGATGTTGAGTTAAGGCGGACAACCTTCTGTGGAGTGATTGAATCGTCGCTGTGGAATGCCTTTACCGATCAGAGTGTAGACCCGTTATTGGCTATTGAACTATCGGATATTTTTGCTTGGACGGTTGATTTTTTTGGCATTCAGCGAGGCGACCAATTCAAAGTTATTTACGACGTACAATATGTTGATAGTGTACAGGTTGGATTTGGAAGAATTTATGCTGCATCGTTCGAAGATACTAATGGGAAAATATCAGCATACTATTTTGAAAAAGACGGACAGAAAGGATATTTTGACGATAAAGGAAATAGTCTTCGAAAGGCATTCCTGAAAGCACCTTTAAATTATTCCCGTATCAGTTCTCGATTTTCAAATAGCAGGTTACATCCTATATTGAAGATTCGCCGCCCTCATTATGGCATTGACTACGCCGCCCCAACCGGGACACCTGTTTTTTCTATTGGCGATGGGGTAGTGACTCAAAGAGGGTATCAGAGCGGAGGTGGCGGAAACCTTATTAAAATAAAACACAACTCGTCTTACACCTCGCAGTATATGCACCTTAGTAAATTTGCCAGTGGAATTACACCCGGATGTCGTGTAAAACAAGGACAGTTAATTGGCTATGTAGGTTCAACCGGACTTTCATCTGGGCCACACCTCGACTTTAGGGTTTATCAAAACAACACGCCAATTGATCCGTTAAAGATACAAGCACCGCCAACTGAGCCAATTAGTGCTTCAAACATGACGGTATATGCCACTTTGCGCGACTCGGTCAGCTTGGAATTAGATAAAATTGGAAAACCAGCACACACCGATTTAGCTCTCGGTAAGTAATTTTTCAATTACAACCGGGAAATATTCATATTCCAGTGCATGCACTTTTTGGGCCACATCTTCGGCCGAATCTTCGGGTAAGACTTCGCATTTTGCCTGAAAAATAACTTTACCTTCGTCGTAATGTTCATCTACGTAATGAATTGTAATTCCCGACTCTTTCTCCTTGTTGTCAACAACAGCCTGATGCACTTTATCTCCAAACATTCCCTTTCCTCCATATTTGGGAAGAAGGGCAGGGTGGATATTTACGATTTTGAAGTTAGCAATAAGGTTCTGGGGAATTAGCCAAAGAAACCCGGCAAGTACAATCAAATCAATGTTTTGATGCTTTAACTTGTTTAATATCAGGTCTGTATTGTATAATTCTTCTTTGGAAAATACGATAGATGGTATACCAAGCCTTTTTGCCCGTTCAAGCACATATGCATCTTTCTTATTCGAATAAATGCATTCGATGTTCAAATTTTCTTTCCCAGCAAAATGGGAGGCAATATTTTCGGCATTAGAACCCGATCCGGAAGCAAAAATGGCTATTTTTTTCATTTATAGAAATTTAAGAATATTTACAATCAAAAATAAATTTCGACAAAAATAAGCTAACAGATCTTTTCCGTAAAGCATAATGAGACAAAATTTGGTTTTGTAAATCGTTTCTTTATTACTTTGCACCGTTTAAAAAAATAAGATAAAGTATAACTTAAAAATTACAATTATGTCTGACATTGCAGGAAAAGTAAAGGCTATTATCGTTGATAAATTAGGAGTTGACGAAAGCGAAGTTACTCCAGAAGCAAGCTTCACAAACGATTTAGGAGCCGATTCTCTTGATACAGTTGAATTAATCATGGAATTCGAAAAAGAGTTCGACTTGGCTATTCCAGATGATCAAGCTGAAAAAATAGGCACAGTTGGTGATGCAATCACTTACATCGAAAACAACAGTAAGTAATAAACTTTTTTCTTTATTCTTATGGAATTAAAACGAGTAGTAGTAACAGGTCTGGGAACCATAAATCCTATCGGTAACAATATTGAAGAATATTGGGAGAATCTGAAAAACGGGGTTAGTGGTGCCGCACCTATTACTCGTTTTGATGCAACCAATCACAAAACAAAGTTTGCCTGCGAGGTTAAAAACTGGGACCCATTAAATCATTTCGATCGAAAAGACGCACGGAAATACGATCTTTTTACTCAATTTGCACTTGTGTCTGCCCGACAGGCTGTTGTCGATTCAAAACTTGATCTCGAAACAGTTAACAAAGACAGAGTTGGTGTAATTTGGGGCGCCGGTATTGGAGGTATACAAACTTTTGAAGACGAAGTTAGGTCGTTCAATGATGAAAATCCAAAGACTTCACCTTTCTTTATTCCAAAGATGATTGCCAATATGGCAAATGGTTGCATATCAATCGAGTATGGGTTTAAAGGGCCTAATTTAACCACAGTAACTGCATGTGCTTCTTCAACAAATGCAATTATTGATGCGCTTATGTACATCCGGTTAGGAAAAGCAGATGTGATTGTTGCCGGTGGTTCAGAAGCCGCAATTACTCCGGCAGGAGTAGCTGGTTTCAATTCAATGAAAGCCTTGTCAACAAGAAACGACGACCCTAAAACAGCTTCACGCCCATTCGATAAAGATCGCGATGGTTTTGTGATGGCTGAAGGCGGTGCTGCTTTGATATTGGAAGAATACGAACACGCTGTTCGTAGGGGAGCTAAAATCTATGCAGAGTTGGTTGGCGGAGCACTAAATGCTGATGCTCATCACATGACTGCACCTGACCCAGAAGGCAATGGCGCTGCAAGTGTTATGAAGATGGCTTGCGATGATGCTGGAATTAGCCCATCGGACATTGATTATATTAATGTTCATGGTACATCAACCGGATTAGGCGATATTGCTGAACCAAATGCAATTAAGAGAACATTTGGAGAACACGCTTATAAGGTTAGCATCAGTTCAACAAAATCAATGACTGGTCACATGCTTGGAGCTACAGGTGCTGCTGAGGCGATTGCAGCAATCCTTGCAATTCAAAACGATCTCATTCCGCCAACAATCAACCTTGTTGAAATGGATCCAGAATTAGATCCTAAAATGGATTTTACATTTAATGTGGCAAAACCACGTGTTGTAAATTATGCATTAAGCAATACTTTTGGTTTTGGTGGCCATAATGCTACGGTCATTTTCAAGAAATTCAAATGATAAAATTTCTTATTCAACGGATAAAGCTCTTTTCTTCTCCAAGGAAAGAGTTTTATTCGTTTTTGAAAGACATTATCGGGGTTTACCCTGGCAATACCCGCTTTTACGATATTGCTTTTATTCATAAGTCGGCTTCAATGACCGATTCGATGGGGAATCTCATCAATAATGAACGATTAGAATATCTTGGTGATGCTATTTTAGGAGCCGTTGTGGCCGAATATGTTTATAAACGCTTCCCCCAACGAGGTGAGGGTTTTCTTACCCAAATGAGGTCAAAATTGGTAAACAGGGCATTTCTTACCCAACTTACAAATGATACCGGCCTTCATAAATTCATAAAATCGAGAACTGTCGGGAATCCATCGGCCAGCAACATTTATGGCGATGCCTTTGAGGCTCTTATTGGTGCTATTTACCTTGATAAAGGGTATAATAAAACCAAATACATTATAATAAAAAGGTTTCTTAACGAATATGTTGATTTAAACAAGATGGAAGAGACCGATAATAACTACAAAAGCCAGCTCATTGAATGGGGCCAAAAGAATAAACGTGAAATCAATTTTCAGACAGAAGAGGAGAACTCGCCTAATAGTAAGTTTAGCATTTTTGTATCATCGGTAGAAGTTGAGAATGAAGTTAAGGGTAAAGGCTATGGTAGTTCGAAAAAGGAGTCGCAACAAAATGCAGCTCAAGATGCCTTAACTAATTTGAACGATATTTCAGAAGCGTCTGAAAAACAAGTATAAACACTATTCTCACCTCCGTTAAAAAAGCTTTATGCTGGGGTTAAATAATGTTAAGTTCAGTTAATTTCACCTCTCAAATCATATATCTTTGCACTCATGGGAAAGCGAAGAGTTTATGTTTTGATCTTTATCATGTCAATTGTTGTCACCTTGCTAATTTTAGTGCAGGTGAACATCATCAACAATGCAGCACGTATTAAGGAAGAGCAGTTTGGCCAGCTTGTTAAACGATGTCTTATGCATGTTGCCACCCGGCTTGAAGAGGAAGAAGCAAAGCAACTTTTCCTAGATGAGCGTTTTGCCCAACAATTTGGAATGTCTCCTTCAAATTCACGAACATCATCAACTCAACCCGACAAGATTATACATAAGCAAATTAATTTTTCGTTTAACCTTTCGCAGGATCCATCGGGGAAAGTACATGCGCAGGCTACGGTCGATACAATTGTTAATGTAGAAAAAACCTACCCAGTTCAAGATCCAAAAGTATTTGAAGAATTGGATGAGCTTAACGATTGGGAACAGAGACGTTTTCTTCAAAGTATAAACAACCGCGACTTGTTTACACGAAACTTCCAATATCAATTAATGCTTGCCAATAGGCCTATTGAACAACGTATTGCCCCCGAATTTTTAGCTGCACTTCTTAAGAATGAATTCGCCTTTAATGGTATAAATATTGATTTTGAATATGTGGTGAAGTCGTATAATCAGGGTGAAGAGCGGGTTATAATTAAATCGGACAATTATAAAAACAATAAGTTTAAAGAACACCAGACCCCTTTGTTCACAAACGATCTTGGCATACAAAAGCCAAACTATCTGAAAGTATATTTTCCTACCAGCCGAAGGGAATTTATAAAGTCGACTAGTTTCATGGTTTATCCAACTTTTATTTTGGTTGCTTTTATTATCGGGATTTTTGCTTATACCATTGCGATCTTGTTTAAAGAAAAGAAGCTTTCGATTATAAAAAATGATTTTATCAATAATATGACCCACGAGCTTAAGACCCCGATTTCAACAATATCACTTGCATCGCAAATGCTGCGCGACAATACTGTAACAAATACACCTGCTGCTATCGATCGTATTTCGGGTGTGATATTTGATGAAAGCAAGCGCTTGAGCATGCAGGTTGAAAAAGTATTACAGCAAGCTATTTTTAACGAGGGTCGAATGAAAATGAAATTCAAAGAGTTTGATCTTCATGAGGTGATTGATTCTGTAATTAAGAATACCGAAATACGAGTTCATTCGTTAAATGGAAAGATTACCCTTTCGAAGAATGCAACAAATTTCATAATTTACGGTGATCAGGTGCATATCACAAATGTTTTATATAACTTGCTCGATAATGCAGTGAAATACAGTAAAGAAGCACCAATGATTGAAGTTGCTACCGAAAACCATAAAGATTATTTGTCGATAAGTGTAAAAGATAGCGGAATTGGGATTGCCAAAGAACATCAAAAACAGATATTTGAACGATTTTTCAGAGTTCCGACAGGTAATGTGCACGATGTGAAGGGTTTTGGATTAGGACTTCATTATGTAAGTAAGATTGTAGAAGCACACAACGGAACGATTAAAGTTGAAAGTGCGCTAAATAAAGGAACAAAATTTATTATCAATTTTCCCATAAAAGAATTGAGCCATGGAAGCAAAAGTTAAAATTCTTCTCGCTGAGGATGACGAAAATTTAGGATTACTCTTAAAAGAGTATTTAATCGCTAAAGGATATGATACAGATCTTTATCCTGACGGAGAGATGGCCTATCACGGTTTCATGCGGAATCATTACAATGTCTGTTTGCTCGATGTAATGATGCCCAAAAAAGATGGCTTTACTCTTGCCAAAGATATCAGGCTAATCAATGCCGATATCCCAATTGTTTTCCTTACTGCAAAAAACATGAAAGAAGATGTGTTGGAAGGGTTTAAGATTGGAGCCGATGATTACATGACTAAACCTTTTAGCATGGAGGAACTGATATTCAGAATTGAAGCAATATTACGAAGGGTTTCGACTGAAAATCAGCCAAGTGATCAAAGTATCTTCAATATTGGTATTTATAGCTTCGATGCTCGTAAGCAAATTCTTTCGCATGAAGATGAGGAGGTGAAGCTAACTACTAAAGAATCGGATTTATTGCGGTTGCTGGTCTCGAATGCCAATAAAATTCTGGAACGGAATTATGCCCTGAAGGCAATTTGGATCGATGACAACTACTTCAATGCCCGAAGTATGGACGTTTATATTACCAAATTGCGGAAACATTTAAAGGACGATCCTTCTGTGGAAATTATTAACGTACACGGAAAAGGATACAAACTTATCATGTAATGAATACAAATTAGACATATATCGTAAAAATAGAGGCCATCCTTTTTGGGATAGCCTCTTCTTTTTTTTATGAATGATTTGTTTTAATCTAATTTCAGAACAGCAAGGAATGCTTTCTGTGGAACTTCTACATTACCAACCTGTTTCATTCGTTTTTTACCTGCTTTCTGCTTTTCAAGAAGCTTGCGCTTACGCGAGATATCACCACCATAACATTTCGCGGTAACATCTTTACGAACAGCTTTGACTGTTTCGCGGGCAATAATTTTGGCACCAATAGCGGCTTGAATTGCAACATCGAATTGCTGGCGAGGAATTAACTCCTTAAGTTTTTCACACATTCTCCGTCCAAAGCGTTCAGCATTATCCTGGTGAATAAGCGAGGAAAGTGCATCTACAGGTTCTCCATTCAGAAGAATATCAAGTTTTACCAGCCTCGAAGCACGATGATCGAGCAAATGATAATCAAACGAAGCATACCCTTTTGAAATGCTTTTCAGTTTATCGTAAAAGTCGAAAACAATTTCAGCCAGAGGAAGGTCAAAGGCCAGTTCGGCTCTGTCGGAGCTGATGTACTCTTGTTTTATCAGAATACCCCTTTTGTCAAGGCAAAGCGTCATAATTGGCCCGATAAATTCAGTGCGGGTAATTATCTGTGCTCTGATATAAGGTTCGTCAATCGATTCGATAGTTACAACCGAAGGCATCCCTGATGGGTTATATATTGTAAACTCTTCGCCTTTCTTTGTGTGAACGGTGTATTCAACGTTAGGAACTGTTGTGATAACGTTCATGTCAAACTCACGGTCAAGGCGTTCCTGTATAATTTCCATGTGTAATAATCCAAGGAATCCACAACGGAATCCAAACCCAAGGGCAATAGACGATTCGGGCTCGAAAGTGAGCGAAGCATCATTCAACTGAAGTTTCTCTATTGCAGCTCTGAGGTCTTCATATTCGTCACTTTCAATTGGATAAACCCCGGCAAAAACCATTGGTTTTACTTCCTGAAAACCATCTATTCGGTTACTGCACCCACCTTTGGCGTGGGTGATTGTATCGCCAACTTTAATTTCCTTTGCAGTTTTTATGCTCGAAATAATGTAACCTACATCGCCTGCCTTCATCTCGTCGCGAGGCGACATCCCCATCCTGAGCACTCCAATTTCATCGGCATTGTACTCTTTATCTGTGGCAAAAAACTTTACACGGTCGCCTTTTCTGATGGTTCCGTTAACAATTTTGTAATAAGCAATTACACCTCGGAATGGATTAAAAACCGAATCAAAAATCAGTGCTTGCAATGGTGCTTCAGGATCTCCAACAGGAGGTGGAACTAACTCAACAATTTTTTGTAGTATTTCGTCAACACCTTCGCCTGTTTTACCACTGGCCCTGATAATGTCTGATCGCTTACATCCTATGAGTTCAATAATTTGATCTTCAACAATCTCGGGCATTGCATTTGGTAAGTCCATTTTGTTAAGGATCGGAATAATTTCAAGATCGTTTTCTATTGCAAGATAAAGATTTGAGATAGTCTGAGCCTGAATTCCCTGAGTGGAATCAATAATTAAAAGGGCACCTTCGCAAGCGGCAATAGAGCGGGAAACTTCGTACGAGAAGTCAACATGCCCCGGGGTATCAATCAGGTTTAGAACATATTTCTCACCATTCTGCATGTAATTCATTTGAATAGCATGGCTTTTAATGGTAATCCCTCTTTCTTTTTCAAGGTCCATGTCGTCGAGGACCTGTTCGGTCATATCTCGGTCGCTGATTGTTCCTGTCGCCTGAAGCAATCGGTCGGCAAGTGTACTTTTGCCATGATCGATGTGTGCAATAATGCAAAAATTACGGATGTTATTCATCTATTTATTTCTAAAACACTGATATTCGGTAATGTTAACCACTTTTTTAATTTGCGCAAAGATAACTGATTTTTTGAGTGTTGAAATACGCAATTGAGCTTTCATATTTAGCAAAGTTGAAGGTGATAAAGCCCAAATTCAGGCAGGCTAAAAAAAAGTTCTTTTTTTTGGATAATGCTTAGAATGAAAAAGCGGAATTTTATATTTTCGCAGTCGAAATATTTCAGAAAAATAAATTTATAAAACACAGAAATCAAACAAGTTCCGAATAATTCTTCTATTACAGGAAACTTATGTTCGCGATAAAAATGATTTCTGATATCTAAAATACTATGGGAAGAGCATTTGAATACCGCAGGGCGGCCAAAGAAAAACGTTGGGATAAGATGTCACGCATTTTCCCAAAATTGGGAAAAGCAATTACAGTTGCAGCAAAGGCTGGCGTTCCTGATCCTGAAATGAATGCAGCACTCAGAACTGCAATTCAAAATGCCAAGGCTCAGAACATGCCAAAAACGAATATTGAAGCAGCAATCAAAAGAGCCTCGGGCAAAGACACTGAATCGTTTATTGAAGAATTGTACGAAGGGAAAGGCCCTTATGGCGTGATGATTTTAGCTGAATGTCTGACCGATAACCATGCTCGTACAGTTGCCAATATGAAATGGATATACAATAAATGGGGCGCAGGCCTTGCTCCTTCGGGGTCAATGGTAAACATGTTTGCCCGGAAAGCTGTAATTGAGTTTGAAATGCCTGCCGGAAAAGATATGGAAGAGCTCGAAATGGAACTGATTGATGGTGGATTGGAAGAACTTTCGGAAAACGAAGGAACTTGCTATGCTTATGCCGACTATACCGATTTTGGTTCGCTTACAAAGGCAATTGAAGATGCCAAAATAGAGATCAAGAAAGCCAACTTGCAATATGTTCCTACAGCTCCGGTTGAACTGAGCGAAGAACAGATGGAAGAGATAGAGAAATTGCTCGATAAACTCGAAGAAGACGAAGACGTTCAGCAAGTATTTACAAATATAGCATAAGACAATTTCAATTTAGTTGGAGTTAAACATATAAAGGCAGCACATGAGTGTTGCCTTTTTTAATCTTTATTTATTATTATCGAATCACGCAATGCACTTAACATCAACCGATATTATTATCTTTTCTGTTGGCTTTTTGGCTCAAATGTTGTTTTTTACCCGCTCTTTCATACAATGGTTCAGGTCGGAAAAGGCAGGCAAAGTATTATCTCCTGTTTTGTTTTGGCAAATCAGTTTAATTGCTTCAATTACAATGATTACATATGGGATTTTGCGGAAAGACCCTGCAATTTTTCTGGGACAATTTATTACCTTCTACATTTACATCCGGAACCTTCAGATACAAGGAGAATGGATAAAAATCCCAAAATATTTCAGGTATCCGGTTCCTTTTTTGCCGGTTGTTTGCCTGGGGGTTTTGCTCTTTTCGAAAGACCACAGTTTGAATAAGATTATTGGAAGCTCTTCTATTGCAACATGGCTGATGATTTTTGGAGTTGTTGCACAGCTCACCTTTACATTCAGGTTTGTCTATCAAATTATTATTGCAGAGAGGAATAAAATGTCGATTTTGCCTGTTGGTTTTTGGATTATTAGCTTGGTTGGGGCAGTAATGACCCTCTTTTATGCCATTATGAGGTTGGATCCGGTTCTTTGCTTTAGTAATACAATGGGGATTTTCATGTATACCCGCAACATTGTTGTACACTACACCGGGAAAGGGATTTTCAGTGGAAGAGAGAACAAGATGAAATGAAAAAAGCCAGTAAAATTTGCTGACAGTTTAGGACAATAAACCCTGTTACTAAAAGAATAGAAACAGGGTTTATGTAGAAAAGAACTTTTACTATTTGCTCACAAGAACCTTTTGTCTGCCAACTATATAAATACCTGGTTTAAGACCTTTGGTTGCTTCAGAAACGTTTACGTTTTTGCGAACCACTGTACCAGTAATACTTATAACATCAACTTTTGCGTTTAAATCAACAGATTTTACAATTTTGATACTGTTTGGTACAACTTCTTCGCCGTTCGATACTGAGATATACTCAACATTGATAGGACCTGCAACTGGGGTGCCATCATAAGTAAACGACCAGTGTGAAGCACCAGCATAAAATACTAAACCGCCTAACTTAATTTCGCCAGCCTCGTTGGCATATTGTGCAATGTCAATTTCGGCTGAATAATTTGTTCCAGTTTCAGGAAGGGTAATTTTATGCAACTTTACAAATGTTGAATCTGCTGTTGCATTTACATTAAACCTTACAGCAACTTGATTGCCTGCATCTCCTTCATTGTAGGTGAGATTAAGGGTCAATGTTTTGTATTTCGACAAATCAAAATTTGCCATATTGCCCCAACCGGAAGCTGGACCTAAAAACTGGTAAGATGCACCACCAGCCACGTTGTAAGGAGTAACATCGGTTAATCCTAATACCTTGAAAATTGATACTTGACCTTCCGGAATTTCGGCAACTACTACTGATATGCTTAAAAAGCCAAATATTAAAAATGTAAAGAACTTCTTCATAAGCATTAAATTTAAATTGTTAATAATTTCTTGTTTTCTAGAGTGTATTTATTGTACTCAAATTTGATAAATTCTCTTCAAAGTTGAGATGTTTTGCCGACATTTTTTGTTCCTTGTTTCATGTATTAGCCCCTTAATTAACAATTTTAGCATCCCAAGACCTCAGTAAATACTGGGCTTCCAATGATTATCCTGTAAAAGATAGAATCCAACGAACAGTGTTTTCTTGTGATTTGGTCATAAACCCTAAAAATAGGACTTATCTAACCAAAAATAAGAATGAATTATTTGTGTTAATTAATTATATATCAATGGGTACGGAAGGTGTAGAAATGGAAAAAGCCAGTAAAAATACTGACTTGTCTTTAGAAGTAGGGGTGAGCAAATATCGAACTTTATTGTTGACTTTTATCGTGTTGTCAATGTAGTCAACTTGCGATT
>Ga0116170_10005613_pt1 | contig 11161 bp, 9 predicted proteins | sample AD_JPNHW1_MetaG_FD_89797 | JGI IMG/M metagenome (GOLD analysis project Ga0116170, IMG submission 89797) | Active sludge microbial communities of municipal wastewater-treating anaerobic digesters from Japan - AD_JPNHW1_MetaG | ecosystem: Engineered > Bioreactor > Anaerobic > Digestate | place... | reverse complement strand
GAATGACCACGCTCGAAGAGGTTTTACGGGCAACGATGGGAGATGCTGATTAATGAGTACCGATATCAACATGACGGAGTTGTTGCAGGCGACGGTGGACGAAGGCGCCTCCGACTTGCATATTCGTGCCGGCATACCGCCGATGTTGCGCATTCACGGGTCGCTGACGCCGCTAGACAGCCCGGTGCTGACGCCGGCGGACACGGAGGCTCTGGCGCGGTCGATCGCGAGCGACGACAAGCTGATGGAGATCGAGAAGTGCGGCGGCGCCGACTTCGCCCTGCCGTTCGGCGATCTCGCGCGCTTCCGCGTGAGCGTCTTCAAGGAGCGCGCCCATTACGGCATCGTTCTGCGGCAGATCCCCAACAAGCTGCTGTCGCTGGATCAGATCGGCCTGCCGGAGCAGGTCAAGGAGCTGCTCTTTAAGCCGCGCGGGCTGATCCTGGTGACGGGGCCGACCGGTTCCGGCAAGACGACGACGCTGGCCAGCATGATCGACATCATCAACAAGGAGCGCGACGTCCACATCATCACCGTCGAAGATCCGATCGAGTACTATCACCCGCACAAGAAGTCGGTCGTGACCCAGCGCGAGATCGGGCACGACGTGCCGTCGTTCGCCGAGGCCATCCGCCGCGCCCTGCGTCAAGACCCGGACGTGATTCTGGTCGGCGAAATGCGCGACCTGGAAACCATGCAGGCCGCGATCACGGCGGCGGAAACCGGCCACTTGGTGTTCGCCACGCTGCACACGACGGGCGCCGCGGCGACCGTCGACCGCATCGTGGACGCGTTCCCGACCGACCAGCAGGAGCAGGTGCGCACGCAGCTCTCCGTGGGCCTGGTTGCGGTGATCTCGCAGCTGCTGCTGGCCCGCGTGGACAAGCCCGGCCGCGTGGCCGCGTTCGAGATCATGATTTCGACGCCGTCGATCCGGTCGCGGATCCGCGACAACAAGACCTTCCAGATCAGCTCGGACATTCAGACGGGCGCGAAGTTCGGCATGATTTCGCTGGACTCGCATCTGCTGGATCTCTACCTCGGCGGGATGATCTCGTATGAGGACCTGGTGACGAAGTCGCAGGATCCCGACACGCTGGTTCAGAAACTCAAAGAAGAGCTGCAGGCAAGGAGGTAGGACATGGCAGACGAGAAGACATTGACGCCAATCGCTCCTGCGTACGATCCGCTGCTCGACCTGGTGGTCAGCAACGGGATTCTCGATCAGCAGCAGGCTGAGGAGTTGCGGGAAGAGCACTCGAACACGGGGCAGCCGATCCGCAAGCTGCTCATCGACAACGGCTATGTGAACGAGGAAGACCTGCTGGGGATGATGGCCGCCTATCAGGGGTGTGAGATGGTCGACCTTTCGGCCATGTCCATCGACACCGATGTGATCCAGAGCATTCCGGCCAGCGTGGCGCGCATGTACAACGTGCTGCCGGTCTACGCGACGCCCGGAACCATCACGCTGGCGACGTGCGACTTGATCGACCCGCATGTGATGGACGAGCTGATGTTCGTTCTGACGAAGGACGTGCAGTTCGTCTTCGCCCGCGAGAACGACGTGCGGGCCCGCGTCGCCGAATACTACGGCGACGAGAGCTCGACCGTCTCGGACATGCTCAACAGCCTGGAGTCGGACCTGGCGCTGGACACGACGCTGAATGTCGATGACGCCGACGACAAGAGCCTGGAGACGGCCGCCGCCGCCGCGCCCGTGATCCGGTTCGTGAACCTGGTGCTGTACCAGGCCGTCACCGACCGCGCGTCGGACATTCACTTCGAGCCGTTCGAGTCCGACTTCAAGATCCGCTACCGCGTGGACGGCGCGCTGTACGAGATGTCGCCGCCCCCGCGGCGTCTGGCGCTGCCGATCATTTCGCGCATCAAGGTCATGTCGGGGCTGAACATCGCCGAGCGCCGCGTCCCGCAGGACGGGCGCATTTCGCTGACGGTCGCCGGGCACTCGGTGGACCTTCGCGTGTCTTGCCTTCCGACCGCCCACGGCGAGAGCGTGGTGCTCCGCGTGCTGGACCGCAGCGTGGTTTCGCTCGACCTCGAGAACGTCGGTTTGCCGGAGGATATCTTCGAAGAGCTGACGATGGACATCGAGAAGCCGAACGGCATCATCATCGTCACGGGGCCTACGGGTTCCGGCAAGACGACGACGCTCTATTCCTGCCTGAGGCGGATCAACACGATTGACCAGAAGCTGCTGACGGCCGAGGAGCCTGTCGAGTACGACATGGATGGCATCGTCCAGGTGCAGATCAACCCGAGCGTCGGCAACACCTTCGGAAAGGTGCTGCGCGCCTTTCTGCGTCAGGATCCGGACGTGATGATGATCGGTGAAATCCGCGACTTGGAGACCGCCGAAATCGCCGTGCAGGCCTCGCTCACCGGCCACTTGGTCTTCAGCACGCTGCACACGAACGACGCGGCGGGCGCGGTGACGCGTCTGGTCGATATGAACGTCGCGCCGTACCTGATCGCTTCCACGTTGGAGGCCGTCTTGGGCCAGCGCCTGGTGCGCACGATCTGCCTGAACTGCAAGGAGCCGTACCTGCCGGACGACGAGACCTTGGGGCGGATGGATCTGAAGCGCGAGGCTGTGGGCGACCGGCAGTTCTATTACGGGCGCGGATGCACGAAGTGCAACGGCACCGGCTATAAGGGCCGCAAGGGCGTGTTTGAATATCTGCGCGTGACGGATCCGATCCGCGATCTGATCAATGAGCGTCGCCCGACGCTGTTCATCCGCGAGCGGGCGCGCGAGCTCGGCATGCGGACCATGCGCGAGGACGCCATCCGGAACGTGCTGGACGGCTACACGACGGTGGACGAGGTCTTGCGTTATACCTAAGGTGCTTGAGGGTTTGGACATGGAAAACGTTGTGATTGTCGGCAGTGGACCGGCGGGGCTGACGGCGGCCATTTACGCGGCGCGCGCGAACCTGAGCCCGGTCGTGATCGAGGGGCTGCAGCCGGGCGGGCAGCTCACGCAGACGACGGACATCGAGAACTTTCCCGGCTTCGAAAAGCCTATCGCGGGAACGGAGCTTGTCGCCGCCATGCGCCGACAGGCCGAGCGGTTCGGCGTGCGCTTCGCGATGGATGAGGTCTCCTCCTGCGAGCTCTCGGGCGCGGTCAAGAAGGTCTCGCTGATGATCGGTGGCCTCTTGGAAGCCCGAACCGTCATCATCGCCACCGGTGCCAGCGCGCGCTATTTGGGGCTTCCTTCCGAACGTCAGCTGAGGGGCAAGGGCGTCTCGGCTTGCGCCACCTGCGACGGCGCTTTCTTCAAAGGCCAGCGCGTGGCGGTGGTCGGCGGGGGCGACACGGCGATGGAGGATGCGCTCTATCTGTCGCGCCTGGCTTCCCAGGTGACCGTGATCCACCGCCGCGACGCGTTCCGCGCCTCGAAGATCATGGCGGACCGGCTGCTGTCCACGCCCAACATCGACGTGGTCTGGAACGCCGTCGTCGAGGAGGTGCTCGACGCGTCGAAGGGCGAGGTTACGGGCTTGCGGCTCAAAAACGTCAAGACCGGGGAGCGCTTCGAGCGCGCGGTCCAGGGCGTCTTTGTCGCGATCGGGCACACGCCGAACACGGCGGCCTTCGCGGGACAGGTCGACTTGGACGCGGAAGGGTATGTCGTGACGGCCCATGCGCGGACCTCGGTTCCCGGCGTGTTCGCCGCCGGCGATGTGCAGGACCGTCATTACAAACAGGCGGTGACGGCGGCCGGTTCCGGTTGCATAGCCGCGCTGGAAGCGGAACGTTACCTGACCGCGAACGGATAAGCCATGGAGTTTTTTGATCAAGAGTACACGGCCAAACAGGCGTATGGCCGGTTATACCAATATGCTCGGAAGTACCGTTTCCGCCTGTTGGCCGGTTTGCTGGCGGGTTCCATCACGGCCGGGTCGTGGGTGCCTGTCTTTCAGGTCGTCCAGCCGGTGCTGAAGCAGCTTCAGGCGGTGGGGGCCGCGCAGCAGAAGCCCGCCGCGCCTTCCCAGCCGCAGGCCGCCGTTCAGGAAAAGAAGCCGAAGCGCGGCGACGGCCTTGACGACAGCCTGAAGGGGCTGATCAAGAAGAGCGAGCGCGGCCCGACCGCCGCCGCGGAGGATGACTTGCCCGACTGGTTCCGGCAGGTGGAGAAATTCGGCAACCGCTGCGGGGTGACGTTCCGCGATGCCGAAGGGCGCATGACCGGCCAGCTGCTGCTGATCGGGCTGTTCGTTCTGCCGCTCGTCATGGTGGTCAAGATGGTGGCCATGTACCTGAACCACTATTTCCTGCGGTGGACGGGGGCCAAGGTCGTGCAGGATTTCCGCGTCGACCTGTTCAGCCATCTGCAGAAACAGTCGCTGTACTTCTTCGGGCGCACGGACGTGGGGCAGCTGATGAGCCGCTGCACAACCGATCCGCAGCAGGTCGACATGGTGATCGCGCACACCTTGGCGGACGTGTGCCGCGCGCCGTTCGAGATCTTGGTCGCGTTCGGCTTCGTGATCTACTTTGCGATCAAGAACGGCATGGTTGAGACCCTCGTGCTGGTGCTGGTCGGCTTCCCCGTGTTCCTGGTGCCGATGGCCGTGCTGGGCACGATGGTGCGCAAGTGGGCGCGGAAAGCCTTGCACCGGATCTCGTTCATCTCGTCGAAGATGCATGAGAACCTCACCTGCATCCGCGTGGTCAAGGCCTACCACACCGAGGCCTACGAGATCGAACGGTACCGGGCCGCCAACCAGTACTACGTGAAGAGCGTTTTGCGGGCTCTGCGGCTGGAGCTGATGATCACGCCGGCGGTCGAATGCGTGGGCGTGCTGCTGATCGGGCTTTTCGTGATCTACTGCTATTTCCGGCACTTGGCCATTCACGAGATCGTGCCGCTGCTGGTGCCGTTCCTCGTCGCCTACCGCCCCCTGAAGCAGCTCGGCAAGGTGCAAGCCCAGGTCGAGCGCGGACGCGCGGCGCTGGCCCGCATGTATTCGCTGCTGGACTTGGACTTCAGCCTGCCGGTCGCTGCCGTCCCGGTGCACAAGTCGGAATTCCACGACCGCGTGCGCTTCGACGACGTGTGCTTCAAGTACAACGGCGGCAGCGACCTCACGATCAAGGACGTCTCCTTCGATATCCCCCGCGGGGCGATCGTGGCCGTCGTCGGCGGCACCGGGTCCGGCAAAACCACGCTGGCCAACCTGCTGGCGCGCTTCTACGATCCGGCCTCGGGCTCGGTGACCATGGACGGCGTCGACCTGCGCCAGATGGACGTCGGTGACCTGCGCGGCCTGATCGGCGTCGTGACGCAGGAAACGGTCCTTTTCAACGACACGATCGCGGCCAACATCGCTTACGGCTCTCCGGACGCGACGCGCGAGCAGATCATCGAGGCGGCCAAGATGGCGAATGCGCACGAGTTCATCCTGTCCCAGCCCGAGGGGTACGACCGGGTGGTGGGCGAGAAGGGTTTCGCGCTGAGCGGCGGCGAGCGTCAGCGCGTGGCCATCGCGCGGGCCATCCTCAAGAACCCGCCGATCCTGATTCTGGATGAGGCGACCAGCGCGCTGGACACGGTGACCGAGCGGCTGGTGCAGGACGCGATCAACAAGCTGATGGTGAACCGGACCACCTTCGCGATCGCGCACCGGCTGAGCACGATCCGCAACGCCACCCAGATTCTGGTGATGGACAAGGGGGCGATCGCCGAGCGCGGCACGCATGAGGAACTCTATGCGGCCGGCCGCACCTACCGTAAGCTGTGCGATATGCAGATGATGGAGTAGCGGCCTCCGGCGCGGCGGGGGAAACCCCGCTGCCCGGAACGATGCGCGGGGGACGGCTGTCCCGTCACGTCGGCTTCAATCACGAAGGGGGAAGAAACGATGAGAAAGGGAGTGATCGCGATCGCTCTGGGCGCCGTCTTCGTGTGCCAGGTGTGCCGCGCGGCTGACCCGGAAAAGGGCTTCGTCCGGCTTTTCAACGGGCGCGACCTCGCCGGCTGGATAGGCGCCACGAACCTGTACGCGGTGTCAGACGGCGTCCTCGGTTTCGTCCAGGGCGAGAAGAACTTCGGCAACCTGATGTGCGAGAAGCAGTTTTCCGATTTCATTTTCCGCTTTGAGTTCAAACTCCCCCCCAACGGGAACAACGGCCTGGGGATCCGCGCCTCCGACGTCGCCGGTGACGCCGCTTACCACGGGATGGAGATCCAGATCCTGGACGATACGGGCGACAAGAAGCAGCACCTCAAGCCCTATCAGTACCACGGCTCGATCTACGGGGTCGTCGCGGCCCGCAAAGGGTTTCTGAAGCCGGTCGGCGAATGGAACTGCGAGGAGGTGCGCGCCGTCGGTTCACACGTCACCGTGATCCTGAACGGTCACGTGATCAACGATGTGGACATCCAGGGCATCACCGGCACGCCGGACGGGAAGGCGCATCCGGGGCTTCACAATGCCAAGGGGTATCTCGGCTTCCTGGGGCACACCATGCCAGTGCAGTTCCGGAACATCCGCATCAAGGATCTCGCGAACTGAGGGCCCCGCCTCCGGGCGTCTCTCGGGCTTGGCTTTGGCGATCGGCTTCGGTATAATCCTTCCAATTTTATAGGTGGGGAAACGGGCGGGGCTGTTGCCGGGGGGAGGGCAGCCCGCGGCCGATCGAGGATAGAGGGGTGACTATGGGGGAGGGAAAGACGAGTCTCGAGAAACGCATCTTCAAGGCGAGCGTTTTCGTTCTGATCGCACATCTGCTGTTCAAGCTGGCGGGCCTGATTCAGGCGAAGGTGATGGGGCACTTTCTGCCGCAGAGCACCTTTGATGTCGTGTACGCCTTCGCCTTCGAGAACTGCATCTTCATGCTGTTCCTGATCGGCGAAGAGGTGCTGGGCCCCTCGTTCATGCCGGTCTTCATGCGCGAGCTGAACATCGAGACGGAGAAAAGCGCCTGGACGTTCGCCAATACGGTGCTGACGCTGCAGTTCTTCCTGCTGGTGGCGGTGGCGTGCGTGCTGTGCGTCGCGCCGCATTTCGTGGTGGACATGCTGACCCAGTGGCGGCCGGACAATTCTCCCGAGAAATACGAGCTGGCCGCGCGGAGCGTCCGGACGCTGGCGCCCGCCGTCATCGGCCTTTCGCTGGGTTCCACCACCTATGTGCTGCTGAACAGCTACAAGCGTTTCTTCTTGGCGGCGTTCGGCGATGCCGTCTGGAAGTTTGCGGTGGTCCTTTTCCTGATCGCGGGCGCGGTGATGGCGCGGGACAACGCTCAGATGCTGATGTGGGGCTTGGTGGCGGGGTCGCTCTGCAAGGTCGGCACGCATCTGCTCGGCCTGCGCGACAAGCTGCACCTGTTCCGGCCGGCGCTCGCGTTCTCGCATCCGGCCTTCAAGCGCCTCTGCTGGCTGGCGCTGCCGCTGCTGGCGGGGATCATCATGGCCAAGGTGCGCGACGAGTACAACAATGTGTACGTGCTGAGCGCGCTGAACGAGTCGGGGCTGATGCAGGCCAACTCGATGGGGCGCAAGTTGCAGAGCACGCTCCTGTTCCTCGTGCCCTACACGCTTTCGATCGCCGTCTTCCCGTTCTTCTGTGAGCTGGTGGACAAGAACGACAACGAGAAGCTGGGCCGGCTGGTGACGCGGTTCGGCCGCATGCTGCTCTCCGTCTTCGCGCCGTTCGCGCTGTTCGTGGCGGTGGTGGCGGTGCCGCTCACCTCGCTGATTTTCAAGGGCGGGCATTTCGATGCGGTGGCGGTCCAGCGCACCGCCGTCTCGCTCTCCTTCTATACCTTCGTGCTGCCGGCGGCCGCCATCGAGGCCCTCGTCATGCAGGCCTTTTTCGCGAACCGGCGGATGGTGGCGGTGACGGTGATCGGAATCCTGTTCTCGTCGATCAGCATCGCGATCAGCTGGGTCGGGCTCAAGGTGTGCGGCGGACATGAGCTGATCCTGCTGGCCTTCATCGCGGGGGGGTTCACGGTGTCGCGCATCTTCAAGTGCGTCACGCTGGTCGAAATGCTGAAGAAGAACGCGCCGGTCTTCCCCTTTCTTGAGACGGTCGGGTTCACACTGCGGGTGGCGCTGGCGGTCGGGGCGGCGGCCGGCCTGGGCTGGCTGGTGCTGCACCACGTCGGCGCGGTGGCCGGTCTGCACGGGCGGATGGGCGATCTCCTCAAGCTCGGCGCCGTGGGGGCGGTGTTCGGCGCGGCCTACGTGGCCGCCGCGTACGGGCTGCGGATCGGCGAGCTGCGCGAGCTGTCGCAGTTCGCGCTCCAGAAAATGCGTAAACGGGCTTGAGAAGCCGGCGGCATTTTATTACACTCCACCTGTCTTTTAGGCCGCACCCAGCGCGTTCGCGGTGCGGCGCCTTTCTTTCAATCCTTTAAGGAGACGATCATCATGGGCATGTTGGATCAAGTGAAGCAGGCGATGCAGATGCGGAAAGAGGCCAAGCGCATCCAGGCCGAGATCGAGAAGATCACCTGCGAATACGCCAACGGCGGCATCACGTGCGTGGCGCGGGGCGATTTCACCATCGTGTCGCTCAAGGTTTCGCAGGAGGCGCTCAAGGAGGTGCTCGCCGGCAAGCCGGAGCGCTTCGAGACCATGCTGAACAACGTCGTCAACGGCGCGCTTAAAGGCGTCAAGAAGCAGACTCAGGAAGCGATGGCCAAGATGATGCAGGGGTCCGGCATGGGCGAGATGTTCGGAGGCTGAGTTCCCCATGGTCCCGGCGGTCGACAATCTGATCCGCGCGCTGTCCAAGCTGCCCGGGTTGGGAAGACGGTCGGCGGAGCGCGCCGCGCTGGCGTTGCTGCGCAAGCCCGATCTGTTGCTGGACGCCCTCGTGTCCGCGCTGCAGGACGCGCGGGCTTCGATCTGCTGCTGTTCGGTCTGCGGCGGGTTCACCTCGAAAGAGCAGGACCCCTGTAAGCTGTGCACCGACGTCGCGCGCGACGGTGCGGTGCTCTGCGTGGTCGAGGAGCCTTCCGACATTTTCGCCATCGAGCGTTCGGGCGGCTTCAACGGCCGTTACCACGCGTTGCAGGGCAAGCTTTCCCCTTCGCGGCAGACGGGGCCTTCCGAGCTGCGGCTGCGCGCGCTCGCCGAGCGGGTCGCGCGCGGCGACGTCAAGGAGGTCCTGCTGGCGCTGAGCACCGATATGGAGGGCGACGCGACGGCCGGATACATCGGCGAACTGCTGAAGCCCTTGGGCGTCCGCGTGACGCGGCTGGCTTTCGGCCTGCCCGCGGACAGCGGCGTGGGCTACTCCGATCCCCTGACGCTCAAGCGGGCGATCAGCGGGCGCATCTCGTGCGACTGAGGAGGTTTGATGAGCGATTTTTCGGATATCGCGGATACGGTTCGCCGTGCGCAGGAGCGCATCGCCGAGGCGTGCGCCAAGGTCAGGCGGAATCCGAATTCGGTGGAGATCGTCGGCGTCACCAAGACGCACGGCCCGGATGTGGTGCGCGAGGCCTGGGAGGCGGGCATCCGCCTGTTCGGCGAGAACAAGGTGCAGGAAGCGGCCTGGAAGATTCCCGCGAGCGTGAGCGGTCCGGAGTGGCATTTGATCGGGCATCTGCAGCGCAACAAGGTGCGGCCCGCGCTGGAGCTCTTTTCCGTGGTTCACTCGGTCGACTCCGTAAAGCTTCTGGAGCAGATCGAACGGGCGGCCGAAGAGGGCGGCCATCGGCCCGAGATCCTGCTGGAAGTGAACGTCGCCGGGGAGGCGAGCAAGTCCGGGCTCCGTCCCGAGGACGTGCCGGCGGCCATCGAGTGCGCGCTCGGCTGCCGCAACCTCACGCTGACCGGGCTGATGACGATGGCGCCTTTCTGCCCGGATCCCGAGATGACGCGCCCCGTTTTCGCCAAGCTGCGCGAGTGCCGCGACAAGTGGGAGCAGGCGTTCAACGTCGGCCTCCCCCGGCTCTCGATGGGCATGAGCAACGATTTCGCTGTGGCGGTGGAGGAAGGCGCCACGTGGGTGCGGCTCGGCACGGTGCTTTTCGGGCACCGGCCGAAGTGGAAGCCGCAGGCCGAGGAACGCTGGGAGCCGTAAGCCGTCCCGCGCGTCAGCGCGCGGGCGCTTTCAGCAGTTGCGGCGCGCCCCATACGGCATAGTTGCCGGTGCCGTCGCCTCCGGCGGAGACGACGGTGAGCTGAAGGTTGGTGACGCCGGCCAACGAGACGTCGACCGCTCGGGCGGGCATGTCGCCCGTGACCGGCCCGAGACGGGCGAGGGATCTGCCGTTCCCGCTGACCTCGAAGATCACGTTCCCGCTTCTGCCCAGCTCCGCATGCAGGCCGACCTGCGCGGTGAAGCGCGCGTACACGCCCGCCGGGACCAGGTACGTCAGCACGCTGCGCGTTCCGGTCCCGATGCCGCGCTCAAAGGTCGTGGCCGCGGTTGGGCCGGGGGCTCCGACATGGAGCTTCAGCGGCACGGCCTCGCCGCCGTTCTTCAGCGTCGCGCCGCGCGTCGCATGGCCCCACTGCGGCTTGCCGAAAAATGAGGCCTGCGGCATGAACAGGTTCGGTGCCTCCATCGGGGCGAACGCCGACAGGTCGAGCGCGCGCAGCGGGGCGGTTTCGTCGGCGGCAAAGCGCTGGTGGGCGAGGCAGACGAGCGTGTACAGGGCGTCGGCGACGACTCGCGCGTCAAGCAGCGCGGCCTTCTGCTGGGCGGCGTTCCAGGCGTTGGTGTCGCCCGCGTAGAGCGCCTGGATGATCGGCACCACTTGGCCGCGCGCATAGATCGTGGCCTCCTGCGAACGCTGGAGCAGGTTGAAGGCGGCTTCGTCCACCGAGCTGCCGAGCAGGCGCGGCCGGTAGCCGCCGAGGGACACGTCGAAGACTCCGTTCTCGACCGGACCGTGGAGCGGCGTATGGCGGTAGGCCTCGGGCGGCGGCAGGAACTGCTTGAAGAGCGTGAACATGTTGTCGCCCGGGACGGCGTGGGCCGGGCAGCCCCAGTCCTCCAGCATGTGCGCGAGCGTGCCGGCGTAGCGGGCCGAGGCCGCGACCCCGTTTGTCTGCAGGGCGGAGACGGCCTTGCCCAAGAAATAGCGCAGCAGCTCGTAGTTCTCGGAGGGCGTCGCGGGCAGGTGCAGGCTCACCAGATACACCACGCCCGGCTGGGTGTCCATCATG
>Ga0116170_10005612_pt1 | contig 11164 bp, 9 predicted proteins | sample AD_JPNHW1_MetaG_FD_89797 | JGI IMG/M metagenome (GOLD analysis project Ga0116170, IMG submission 89797) | Active sludge microbial communities of municipal wastewater-treating anaerobic digesters from Japan - AD_JPNHW1_MetaG | ecosystem: Engineered > Bioreactor > Anaerobic > Digestate | place... | reverse complement strand
CGTCGAGCCGCCCAACCGGATCGGCGCTGAATTCGTCCCACGTCAACGTGTACCAGGTCCCGCCCAGATACATCCGCACTTCGCGAGGTCCGGCCGGCTCCGCGCCGTTGGCAATCTCCGTTTTAAAGACCTTTCCCACTCTATCGAGAAACGCGGAAACCGATAGCCCATTGAGATCGGCGACACAGCGGTTGTAGGGGAGAATGCGCAACTGTTTTGCAGGAAAAAGAACGGCTAAAAACCAGTTGTACTCTTCGCGGCCGGTATGGGCCGGGTTGGCTTCCCGGCGCAACTTTCCGGCGCGGAACGCCGCCGCCGCACGGTGGTGCCCATCGGCCACATAGGCCAGAGGCACCTGCCGGAACGCTTCCGTCCACTCCGGAGCCGTCCCCTCTACGCGCCAAACCGTATGTCGGATGCCGTCCACCGCCGTGAAATCGTAAAGCGGCGCCCCCGCTTGAACCTGTGCAACGAGTGCGTCTACTTTGCCGTTGTCGCGGTAAGTCAAAAAAACCGGCCCCGAGTTGGCGTTCAATTCGATGCAGTGACGCGTGCGATCGTCTTCTTTGTCTTTGCGCGTCTTCTCGTGTTTCCGAATAATGTCCTTCGCATAGTCGTCGATACTGCAGCAGGCAACCACTCCCGTCTGGCTGTGCCGCCCCATCACCTGGCGATAAACATAGAATCGCTCGTTGTCCTCTCGCACCAAAACGCCGCGCGCTTGCAAATCGCGCAAGGCTTGTACGCCCTGTGCGTAAACCGCATCGTCGTGAATATCCACGCTGTCTGGCAAATCGATTTCCGGACGCGAAACATGCAGAAAACTATCGCGGTTCCCGGCGGCCAACACGCGGGCCTCGGCCGTATCGACAACATCGTAGGGCACGGCGGCCAAGATAGACGCTTTTTCTGGAAGAGGCCGCAAGGCGGCAAAAGGCTTAACAAACATGACGCGTTCTCCAGTCTTTAAACAGAAAACGCAAAGGCAGCCCTTAAGCCACACTTTGCGTTCCGTGTCTTTTATTCGAACAAGTTTAGAAACCGATATTGAGCAGCGGGCAGAACGGAATCTCGCCGCCGCGGATAACGTTGATGAGGCCGACCTGATAGCCGTGCATATCTTCCACGCGATTGATCACGCCAATCTGAAAACCTTGCGTATAATCGGCCAAGTTCACAAGTCCGATTTGAATGCCCTTGAACGTGCCGGCTTCGTTCCACAGACCCGTCTGAAGACCAACCGATTCGCCGAGACCGGCCGAATTGTATCCACCGATCTGCCAACCGGCCAGCTGATCCCGCACGTCGTTGCGAAGCAAGTTGATCTGGATACCGTTGAAGTATTGCGACCGGCCAATCAGTCCTAAATCTATTCCTGTGACCTGCTCACACTGCCCCGACGGGAAATTCAACCGCAACCCCACCACATCAATATCCGCTGAATCGTTAAAGGCGAACCAAACGGGCCAGCTCACTTTCTCCGCAGCCTGCGCGCTGAAAGCAACTAAAACCGCTAAAAAACAGCCGAACATCATTTTCTTCATCGTTTTCCGCCTCGCTTTTGACGACCTTCGTCCCTAGTTTAATCCCGGACTCAACCGTAAATAGTATGTACTATAGCGAATCTGACGATTCAGCGCAAACAAGAGAATTCACCTTTTTGAAATTTAAAGTCCGCGCCCTTTTCCACGCCCCGCGCCCTTTTCGCTTCAGTTCTTCGCCGCGCGTGTTAAACTGTGTCTTGTTTTTTAGGGCTGTCTCGCCTTTATATTGGAAATCGGTCTTATCCTTTGCCCGAGTGTTTCTGACCCGTTTGTTTTTTCACTTTCATGACACTCCATCTTCCAGAAGTTTGTTCATCCGAAAGCGTCACCTTGCTTTGGCGCGACGTTTTACCCGATGTCGCACGCTTGGGCGCAGGCGACACGCTGGTCCTCGACGCAAACGGCGTGAAGACGTGCGACGGAGTCGGCGAAGCGCTGATTGTCGAAATTTTCCGCCGTTCGGCCCAACAGGGCTTCGCCATCTCCCGCCAAGACGAAAACCGGATTATTGCGGAAACCCTCGCTCTTTTCGATATCGCGTCATTCGCCGAAGACCCGGCCTCCACAAATCCCAAGCGCAACACCCATACAAATGAACAAATGGGTGAAGCGGCCGTACGAATCTATGACGACCTCTGTGAGCAAATGTCTTTTTTGGGCGAAGTCGCCTGCTTCGCCTTCTCGCTCCTGATCCGGCCCGGTCGACTCAGGCTGCGCGACACCATGCTTCATTTTGAGCGCGCGGGCATCGATGCCTTGCCCATTACGTTATTGATCGGCTTTCTGATGGGCCTTATCCTCGCTTTTCTGTCGGCCGCTTCACTCAAGCAGTTCGGCGTCGAAGTCTACGTTGCCGACCTGATCGCGATCGGTCTTTTCCGCGAACTTGGGCCGCTTATCACCGCGATCATTTTGGCCGGACGCACCGGCTCAGCGTTTGCCGCAGAACTGGGAACCATGAAAGTGAACGAGGAAATCGATGCGCTCACCACGTTCGATCTGCCCCCCGTTTTCTTTCTGGCCTTGCCTCGCATCATCGCCTCTACGCTGGTCATGCCGCTCCTCAGCATCTTCGCGGTCATCGCCGGACTGCTCGGCGGACTGGTCGTTCTTTCTGGCATGGACATTCCAGCCGTGACTTACTGGCAACACGTGATTCAGTCATCCACGCTGAACAACATTCTTCTCGGACTTATCAAATCTTTGATCTTCGGCCTGCTCGTGGGTCTTGTGGGCTGTTCGCACGGCCTTCAAACCGCTCGCACAGCCGATGGCGTGGGCCGCGCGGCAACGGCCGCCGTTGTGGGCAGCTTGATCCTGATCACCATTTTCGACGGCATTTTCGCCGTTTTGTTCTACCTCCTCGGAATCTGATCATGACTGAAGAAAACATCATCAACGTCGAACAGGTGGACGCCGGCTACGGCGCCTTCCCGATTTTGGAGAATGTTTCCTTCACCGTACAGCGGAGCGAAGTGTTCGCAATTCTCGGCGGCTCTGGCTGCGGAAAGAGTACGCTCCTCAAACACATGATCGGCCTCAATCCCCCCCTCGGCGGACAAATCCTTATCATGGGCGACCGGATCTTCGGAGGAACCGCGGAAGAACGGGAACGGGCCATGCGCCATTTCGGCGTCACGTATCAAAGCGGCGCATTGTTCGGTTCTATGACGCTGCTCGAGAACGTCTGTTTGCCGCTCGAAGTCTTTACCGACCTGCCCCGCGACGCCCGCCTTTTGGTGGCCTCCATGAAACTCGATCTCGTCGGGCTAAAGAACTTCGCCTCTTACTTTCCAGCCGATATCAGCGGCGGCATGAAGAAGCGTGCGGCCATTGCACGCGCACTGGCTTTGGATCCCAAGATCCTTTTTCTCGATGAGCCTTCGGCCGGGCTGGATCCGATCACGGCGGCCGAACTGGATCGGCTGATCCTGCGACTGCGCGACACGCAGGGCATCACCTTCGTCGTTGTCACACACGAGCTGGCCAGCCTTTTTGCCATCGCCGACCGCTGCATCATGCTCGACAAACCAACGCGGGGCATCCTCGTCGAGGGCCGACCGGCCGACCTGCGTGACCATCCGCCGTGCGCCGCCGTGCGCGCATTTTTTAACCGGGAGCTTCCACATGAATGAAAACAAAGCCAACTACGCGAAAATCGGGTTTTTTGTGCTGTCCGGTTTTGCGTTGATCCTGATTGCCATCGGCATTGCCGGCGCACGCGTGTTCAACAAGAAAGTGGTTTTGGCCGAAACGTATTTCACCGAGTCCGTGACCGGACTGGATGTCGGCTCGCCCGTCAAATATCGCGGCGTACCGGTTGGCGAAGTGAGCCGTATCGGCTTTGTCTTCAGCGAGTACGGAAATTCAAACCCCGAACAGATGACCCTCGACGGCGCCAACCAGATCTTGGTGGTCATGGCGCTCGACCCCGACAAGTTCACCCCGCTTAAGAATCACCGCTCAGCGGCCTTCTTGGACCGGCTGGTCAAGGACGGCATGCGCGTAAAACTCGCCGCCGCAGGCGTAACCGGTCTCTCGTTCCTCGAACTGGACTACTTCCGCGCCAATCAGCAGTATGAATCTCCGCTTGCGCTCACGTGGCACCCAAAGAATTCCTACATTCCGTCGAGCCCCAGCACCATGTTCTCGTTTAAGAAGGCTTTTGACGACGTCTTTATCAAACTAAGCAACCTCAATATCCAAGGCCTCGGCGATGAACTTTTGAACACCCTTCGCCTGACGCAAAGCAAAATGAACAACTTGGATGTCGCCGCTCTCAGCACAGAGGCTACGGCGCTACTCACGGAACTCCGCGCGACCAACCGCGGCATCAAGCAACTCGTCTCCTCGCCCGAAATCACCCAGATCCCCCTCGATCTCGGCGCCGCCGCCGGCAGCACACGGCGAATAACGGCTTCGGTTGAAACGCAACTCCCCGCCTTGCTAGAGTCTTTCCAAAAGATGTCCGAAAAGGCCAACTCCCTCGCCGAAACACTCAACGGTATCGCAACCAACGCCAGCGGAGATGTCGGACAAACGATCGCCGCCATCAACCAGACGGCCCAAACACTGAACCGGACGACGCTCTCGCAACAGGATGCGCTCGCCGAACTGATTCAAAACTTGCGCAGCGCCTCCACGGGGCTGAATCAGATCATTTCAGACCTGCAAGCCAATCCCTCAGCGCTGCTCTTCAGTAAGCCGCCTGAACCTTTACCGGAAACACGAGGAAAACCATGAAAACACCCATCACCTTGATCGGAATCGCCAGCCTCTCGCTATTCTTGGTCGGCTGCTTCGGCTCGACACGTGTCCAGCAAAAAACCGTGCAGAAACATGCTTTCTTGCCCATTGTCGCACCGGCACCTGCGCAAACAACGCGCTTCGCCGCCATTAAAATTCGGACGTTTCGCACGCTCCCTCCTTTTGACGCTCGCACGATCATCGTGCGCCGCCCGGGAGACGAATTCGTTTGCGACACCTATAACACGTGGATTGCTCCACCGAATGACCTCTTTCGCTCTCAGACGGCCCGCTATCTGGAGGAAACCCACCTTTTTTCGGCGGTCTACGATGCGTCCTCCGGCACGCTCCCGCCTCTCGGCCTTGAAGGCGTTATCAGCGAACTCTATCTTGACTTCACCGGCAAAAAACCCGTTGCCGTTGTAACGCTTCGCCTGTTGATCCTGAACGAGAAAGTCCCCGCCTTCACCGTGCTCTACTCCGCAGAAAAGACGGGACGCTTCGCGTTCGATCCATCGGACAAGGTCTCTCTTTCTAAAGTGTTTGGCCAAGCGCTCACGCAAGCGCTCGAGGCGCAGGCTCACTCCCTGATGGAGACCTCTTTGCCGCAGTGAAGGCCGCCCCCCGCGCCGCGCGCCGTAAACGCGGCTTGCGGCCGATTCGGCTTTCGCTTATTCTCTTGTCCGATCTCATTGCGACTTTATACCGTATCCCAACACGCCAAAGGAGCCTCCTATGAGCGATTTTAAGAACGTGACCATCGTCAAGAAAGCCAATGTCTATTCGGACGGAAAAGTAACAAGCCGCACGGTTCTTTTTGCGGATGGCTCTAAAAAAACGCTGGGCATTATGCTGCCCGGCGAATATACGTTCGGAACCGATACCGTTGAGATTATGGAGATTCTCGCGGGCGACCTCGACGTGCTTTTGCCCGGAGAAACCGCCTGGAAAGCCTTCCGCGGCGGCGACTCGTTTCAGGTGCCAGCACACACCAAGTTCAGTCTCAAGATCAAGAGCCTGACAGACTATTGCTGTTCGTACAGCTGAGCACGCGTTTGATCGAGATCCTTTTTGAACCTCCATCATTCAGCATCCGAACGGTATCCGCTTCCAGGCGGATATCGCGAAATGTGGCGGATCGCTGCCCCGCTGATTCTCAGCATGGGCTCGTTTACGATCATGCAGTTCTGTGATCGCGTTTTTCTTTCGCGTTTCAGCAGCGTGACCATCCAGGCGGCGCTTCCAGCCGGCATCCTGGCTCACACCTTTACCTGTTTCTTTCAGGCTCTCGCCGGATACTCGGGTACGTTTACCGCTCATTACCACGGAGCAAAAGAGAAAAGGCAGTGCGTGTCCGCCACGACGCAAGGCCTTTGGCTGGCGCTGGCGTCTTGGCCACTGATCGTCCTCCTGATTCCTTTGGGGTGCTGGATCATGGCGCTGAGCGGCCACTCCCCCGAAGTGTTGGCCGCAGAAAAAAGTTACTTCGTTATCCTTATGGCGGGCGGCGTCATGGTGCCGCTCAACTGCGCCATTGGCGGCTATTTCATGGGCGTCGGCAGAACGACGATCAACATGATCGCCAATGCGTTTGGCTGCCTGTTGAACATCGCGCTCAACTACATCATGATTTTTGGCCATTGCGGCGTGCCGCAGATGGGGATCGCCGGCGCGGCTTACGCAACCCTGATCTCCGGCTTTGCCATCTGTCTGATACAGTTCGTTATTTTCTTCCGCGAACAAACGCCGCACTTTTCGGGACCCTTTTCCCTGCTGAAGGTTGATACCGCCTTAATGCGCCGCATTGTCCGTTTCGGAACACCGTCGGGTCTTCAGCTGTTGATGGACCTTGGCGCCTTCGCTCTGTTCATCATGTTGACCGGACGCCTTGGAGACGTATCACTCGCCGCAAGCAACATCGCGTTCAGCATCAACAATCTTGCCTTTATGCCTCTTTTGGGATTTGGCATGGCCACCTCCACCCTGGTCAGCCAACACCAAGGCGCATGTAACCCGGAGGCGGCAGAGCGTGCCGGTTATACGGGCCTGAAAATGGGGCTGCTCTATATGTGTGCCATCGGTACAACGTTCGTGCTGTTTCCAAAGGCGTACTTTGAACTGTTCCGCCCCAAGAACGCCTCGTTTTCCGCCGATGAACTGTTGGTCATCGGACGAACCATGCTCGGGCTGATGACTGCCTGGGGCTTGCTTGACACCGTGACAATCGTTTTCAGCGGCGCCTTGAAAGGCGCTGGCGATACGCGCTTTGTTATGGTCTACATGGTGCTTGGCGGCTGGCTGTTTCTTGTTCCAGGAACCGTGCTCCTGCTGCATCTCGGTCGCGGTATTATCGGCCTCTGGATCTGGCTGGCCATCTACATCTCCGTGCTGGCCGTTGGGTTCTGGTGGCGCTGGCAACAGGGCCGGTGGAAAACGATTCGCGTGATCGAGCAACGCGAGAGTCTGGAATGCGTTTCTGCGGTCACCGAAGAAATCGTCTGACCTTTTGTTTACAGCTGAAATCCGAAATATCGCACCGCATTGCGGTAGCAAATATCCTTTACGATCTCGCCCGTCCACGCAAGGTCGTTGGGAATCTTGCCCTCCGTAATATCCGTGCCCAACAGATTGCAAAGAATGCGGCGGAAATATTCGTGCCGCGTGTAGCTCAGGAATGAACGGCTGTCCGTCAGCATGCCCACGAAACGGCTCAGCAGTCCGAGCTGCGAGAGCGCTTCCAGTTGCCGCGCCATGCCGTCTTTCTGGTCGTTGAACCACCATCCGCTGCCGAACTGCATGCGACCGGCTTCGGGACCGCGCTGGAAATTACCCAGCATGGTACCGATCATTTCGTTGTCGCGCGGATTGAGCGTATAAATGATCACACGCGGGAGCGTGTCCGCCTGCTCCAAACGATCAAAGAGCCGCGACATCGGCTGTGCTACGTGCCAATCTCCAATACTGTCGAACCCCGTATCGGGGCCCAGCTTCTGAAACATCTTCGTGTTGTTGTTGCGCATGGCCCCGTAGTGGATCTGCACGCTCCAATCGGACGCAGCATCCATCGCCATGCAGGAGAAGAGAACGGCCGACCGGAACTTGCAGACCTCTTCCTGGGTGGCCGTGCCGCCTTGGCGAACACGGGCAAAAATGGCCCGAATCTCGGCCTCTGTGTAGGTTTCGGCGTAGACCGTGTCCAGTCCGTAGTCGGCGAGTCGACAGCCGCTTTGCTCGAAGAAAACATGCCGCTTCTCAAGCGCAGACAATAGCTCATCCCATGAGTTCACCGAACTGTCGGCCGCGGCGGACAGCCGGTCCAGCCACGCATTCCAGAAAGCGGGCCGATCAATCGCCAGCGCCTTATCTGGGCGCCACGTCGGCAACACCTGCGTGCCAAAACCAGAGGCCTTGACCTTCGCGTGGTATTCGAGCCGATCGGCCGGATCGTCGGTCGTGCAAACCAGCTTCACGTTGCTACGCGCCATGAAGCCGCGCGCACTGAAGCCGGGCTGTGCCAACTTCTCCGATGTCGTCTGCCAAATGGTTTCGGCCGTTGTGGGTGTCAGCAAATCGAAGATCTCAAAATAGCGCGCCAACTCGAGCTGCGACCAGTCGAACATGGGGTTGCGCAAGAGATAGGGCATCGTTTCCGCAAACTTTTGGAACTTCTCTCGATCGGGTGCGTCGCCCGTGATAAACCGCTCGTCAAGGCCATTCGACCGCATGGCGCGCCACTTGTAGTGGTCGCCGCCCAACCAAACGCGCGTCATATTCTCCCAACGTTTGTCTTCCGCGACTTCCGACGGTGGCAGATGGCAGTGATAGTCGATGATGGGCATTTGTTCGGCATACCCGTGGTACAGCTCCCGCGCGGCCTGGTTCTGCAAAAGAAAATCGTCGTGAATAAAAGGTTTCATGGTGATATTTATTTAACCACAGCCCGTCCCGGCACTCGAGTGAAAAGCATAAAGGCGCCTAAAAAATTCGACTAGAGCGAGGTGTCGACGCGCATGCGACTCTGTTTAAGGTGCAGATTTGCGCCTTTAATAATTACTTTTTCTTCTTCGCGCCGCAAATCGATGGGTTCTCCAGCCCAAACGGCCCAGCCCCGCGATGCGGCGCGCGTATACAAATGTTCAAGCGTGTCTATGAAGCGTTCCTGCCCCCGCCAGAAAGGCAAGGGCCCGAGACGGTGAATAAGAGGTGCCGCAAGAGCGGCCTTCGGCGCATCGCCAAAGTCTTCAAAAGCGGGTAGCGTCACGCCATAGAAGGCGTCATGCGTCACGGTTCTTTCGCCTTGCTTGGCAATAGCCGAATGCGTCACTTCAGTGGGCTCAGTCACGGTTTCGCCGATCAAATCGGTTCGGCTGACGCCGCGGAGCGTCAAAAGAATCATCGGATTCTTGGTGATGACCTCTCCCAAAAGATAATACACGGCCGCCAAATGTTTGCACGGATTCGCCCAGTCCGGACAGGAACACTGACTCATTAAATCCTGTTTACGCCGCGGAAAAAGAGGACAGCCCTCCGCTTGAAACACGGCCTCAACTTCAAACGGCAGGGTGCCAACCAACAGGCGCGCGATCCAAACCGGCCTCCGCTGCAGTGCTAGGACAATACGCTCTTTTGTCGCGCCCTGAACAAATTGAAAGCGAATGACACTCTCGTAGGGTTCCCGATGCGACCCCTGCACATGAGCCGACACGTAGCCTTCGCGAATGGTTATGGATGATACCTGCCCTGAAATTGCATAGTTGCGCCCACGCCCGAGGCGGGCGCCCAAATTGAAATTTTCCAACACTTCCGTCCAGCGCCGGCTCCACCAAACATGCAAATGGGTCCCGTGCGCAGTTTGCGCTCGGATGCCGCCAATGACACTCAGAGGCGCACGAATGGCGTGTTTCTTTTTTTTACTCATTCTTCGTCCGTCCCGTCGCGCCACCATTCCTGCGTTTCTTCCAAGCGCAGAATTTCGTTCAGTTCGGAATTGGAAAGTTCGGTGAGAAACTTCTCGCCGCTCGTTACGATCTCATTGGCGAGCGCAGTCTTATTCTCGATCATCGCGTCGATCCGCTCCTCCAGCGTACCGGTGCAAATGAACTTGTGCACCATCACGTTCTGCGTTTGTCCGATTCGGAAGGCGCGGTCCGTGGCCTGGTTTTCCACGGCTGGGTTCCACCAGCGATCATAGTGAAAGACATGGGTCGCGCGGGTCAGATTCAAGCCCGTGCCACCGGCTTTCAGCGACAGCACAAAGGCCAAAGGCTCCGATGACTCTTGAAAATCCTTCACCATCGTGTCGCGCGCCTTGCGTGGTACGCGCCCGCACAGGAACGGCATGTCGCGGGCAAATGTTCGGCACAAATGATGTTTGAGCAGCGCGCCCATCTCGGCGTACTGCGTGAAAATCAACGCGCTTTCTCCGCGCTCAAACGCCTCTTCGAGCATTTCTTCGAGCCTGACAAGCTTCCCGGACCGACGGGCCAGTTTCTGCGTCTGTTTCAGATAGTGGGCCGGATGATTGCAGACCTGTTTAAGGCGCGTCAACACGGCCAAAATAAGCCCCCGTCGCGTCGCGCCATCGCTCTGCTCAACCTCGCGGTGAAAAGCGTCGAGCACCTCGCGGTACAGCTGCGCCTGTTCAAGCGTGAGCGAACAGTAGACTTTGTTCTCCACTTTTTCGGGAAGGTCTGCAATAACGTGTTTGTCGGTCTTTAGGCGCCGCAAAATGAAAGGTGCCGTAACGCGCCGCAAACGCGATCGCGCACCAACATCTGTTCCCGATTGGATCGGTAAGAAAAATTTCTCGCGGAAAACACTTCTTCTGCCCAGAAGCCCTGGATTGAGAAAGTCCATTATTGACCATACATCGCCGACATGGTTCTCCATCGGCGTACCCGTGAGTGCGATGCGATAGTTGGCGCGAAGCGCACGCGCGGCTTGAGCCTGATGGGTGTCGGGGTTCTTGATGTTCTGAGCTTCATCGAGCAAGATTCCGGCCCACTCCACCTTTCTTAGATCGGCGTAATCGCGGTACAGCAGATGATAGCTGGTAATGACAAGGTCGACTTGTCGCGTTTCGCGCGCGAACAAATCGCCGTGCGGACGCTGTGCGCCATGGTGCAAAAAGCAGCGCAGGTTGGGCGCAAACCGCTGTGCCTCGTGTAGCCAATTGCCCAAAACAGACATGGGGCCAACCAGTAGAACGGGGCGTTTCTCGCCGCGCTGTTTCTCATGCAAAAGAAACGCGAGCGCCTGAATCGTTTTGCCGAGTCCCATATCGTCCGCAAGGCATGCGCCAAAGCCCCACGTTCGCAAAAAGACCAACCAGCTGTAGCCTCGAACCTGGTAGGGGCGGAGCGTTCCGTGAAAGG
>Ga0116170_10005608_pt1 | contig 11165 bp, 9 predicted proteins | sample AD_JPNHW1_MetaG_FD_89797 | JGI IMG/M metagenome (GOLD analysis project Ga0116170, IMG submission 89797) | Active sludge microbial communities of municipal wastewater-treating anaerobic digesters from Japan - AD_JPNHW1_MetaG | ecosystem: Engineered > Bioreactor > Anaerobic > Digestate | place... | reverse complement strand
CATCCTGTATTATGTAGATAAAAGCGACCCTACCGGCCCGATTCCCAATAATCCTCAAAATGACCCTCAATATTGGAATTGGGAAGGGCCAGTTCTGAATTGGGCTAGCCGTAATATTCCTAATTTTCAGAGTTATAATCAGACGCCGCCCAATACCTCTAACACGCCTCCGGCTGACGCTAAAGCGCCTACAGTTACCATTGAATATCCAAAAGACGGCGATTACATTAACACTGATTTTACTGTTGAAGCCAGTATCAATTCAAGTTATCCCATTAGTCAGGTTAGCCTTTATCTAAATGATTCTTTAGTGGGAACGCTGTCCCCAATAACTTTAGTTGACAGTGCGACTAATCAAAGTCGAATAGTTTACCGGTCTGCTCCTATCAGTTTTAGTCAGGTTCAAGAGCAAAATGAACTAAAAGTAGTAGCGGCCAATCAATATAATCAACAGGGGGCGGATAACATAATGGTTTTTAAAAATACCCCCTAAGACATAAACTAAAAACACCCGCTTATGGGTGTTTTTAATATATTTATTTGATTTTATAAAAAATATGTTTGGGCAAAGGCATTTTTAAAGATTGTTGCCACAAGAGGAAAAATTGAGTTTGCGATAATTTAAATTGATTAGCCGCTAACCTTTTGGCGCTTATCATTAAATTTTGATTTTTGTAATCTAATACCTGTAAGCCGGGCACAATTTGATCTACTGTATCCTGAATTTGTTGTAGCTCTTCTTGGGAGGCAAAATAGTTTGGCATGCCTAACCGTTGAGCGGCGGCTTTCAGAGAATTGAGGAGGGGGAGGAACATAGCAAATAAGTTTATAAAGTTAAAAGTTTATAAAGTTGTAAAGTAGAAACGCAGCAGTGCAAACAACCTTTCGAATTGTGAATTGTATATTTACTTTATATACTTTATAACTTGACGAACTTTAAAAGCTTATACAAGGACATTGTGAAAAACTTCGGCCACATCATCGTTATCCTCCAAGGCCTCAATGAAATCAGTAAAGGCCTTATAGTCGTTTTCTGAGTCCATGTCTATTTTAGTATCGGCGACATAGGCAATGTTGCTTTCTATAATAGGAATATCATTCTGGATAGCGCTTATGAGATTGCTTAACTTATCAGGTGCAGTATAAAGAATGACATTTTCGTCATCTTTGACAATATCATCCGTTCCATTCTCTATAGCCTTCAATTCCAAATTATCGTTCCATAGATTCAAACTGACTACAAGATAGCCCTTTTCTTTAAAAAGGTAGAGAACGCTTCCAGGGCTAGCCAATTTTGCATTATATTTATTTAAAGTCTGCTTTACGCTGCCTAATGCCCTATTTTTATTGTCCGTAATAGTTTTAATGAGAACTGCCGAACCGCCCGGCCCGTAAGCTTCATAAATGGTCTCGTCCATTTCTATGCCTTCGCTACCAATGCCGGAGCCCCTTTTGATTGCCCTTTCTATATTATCTTGCGGCATGTTGGCGCCCTTTGCCTTGTCGACCAACATGCGTAATTTAGGATTGCTTTCTAAATCAGGACCGCTTTTAGCGGCGGCGGTGATTAAGGAAATTAATTTAGAAAAACTTTTTCCTCGCTTGGCATCGGTTGCCGCTTTTTGATTTTTAATATTGGCCCATTTAGAATGTCCAGACATAAAAAGTATGCTTTAATTTAACGTCTCTATTCTAACACGAGAACACAAAATAAGAAATCAGCTTTTAAATTAGGCCGCAAATTGCTATTTTAATGTTTGTGAAAAAATTAATAGCCCAAAATGACTTGCTCTTGACAAAAATGTCTATTGGCCTATAATATAATGTGTCCCTAAGGGGATTTTATGTTCTCTGGTTTACCTCTTGACAAGTGTAAACTTATAGGATATAATAAGATAGTTCTTTAAAGTTATATTAGTCTCGGGGCAAACCAGGTACATTTTGGAGATAACCTGTTTGGAGTGATTGGTTGATGGGTATTCTGGATCCGTCTGGGATATGCCTTGCCGTACTCTTTTTGTCACCCTTGTGGTGATTTTCTTGCCTTGAGGCTAATGCAACTTTAGAGAGAAAAACGCGCCATTTAATGGCGCGTTTTTTATTTGTTTTACTCTATCCCTTTAAAACTATTCCAGTCGATTAACCCCCTGAGGACCTTAATAACGGCATCTTGTTTAAGCGAAATAGTTTTTTTAGCTATCTCTTTGGATAAATCTGAGGAGCCCAAGTGCTGAGAGAGGGAATCATCAAAAAATGCTAATTCAAAAATAGCCATAAAACCATTGTAACCGTCATTGCCGCATTCGCCGCATCCGCTAGGAGTCTTGAGATGGTAAGGTTGTTCCAATAAGGGCCCAAACGCAGGTTTCCAGGTGGGGGGAAAATGGAGCAAAGTTTCGTCTATAATTGAAATTTGCTCCTGAGTGGCTGTTGCTCTTTGGGCGCAAATGGGGCAGAGACGCTTTACCAGCCTTTGGCTAATAATCAATCTAACCGCTGATAAGTCCTGGGGGGCTATACCGAAGTTAAGCAAACGCTCAATGGCTCCGGCTGCATCGAGAGCGTGAACGGTAGAAAAAACCAAATGACCTGTTAGGGAAGCTTGAACAGCTACTTTAGCAGTTTCGGCATCTCTTATTTCTCCCACAAGAATAACATTAGGATTTTGTCTCATTATGCCTCTAAGGGCTTTTTCAAAAGTATAATCCTTGCTTTCATCTATTTGCGTTTGGACTACTCCATCCAGATGATATTCAATGGGGTCCTCAATGGTTACTATTTTAATATCAGGTCGATTAATTTTTTGGAGCAAGGCAAAAAGAGTCGTTGTTTTACCGGAAGAAGTGGGTCCGGCAGTGAGAATCAGTCCTTGAGGTTTTTTAATCACTTTCGTGAGGCTGGGAATAAGTTCAGGCAAAAGTCCCAAGTCCTCCAATTTTAGCATTTGCATATTATCAGGAAGAAGCCGCAAGGAAACCACAGGACCATAACCTCCGGGAATAATGGAGACTCTTATATCAGTAGTTTTTTTAGACGGCAAAGTCACTTTAAATCGACCTTCAAGAATCTCTCCCTCTTCTTTAAGGCGCAAGCCAGTAATAGATTTAATGCTAGAAACTAGTCGGAAATAATCGCTACTATTTAATTGGCAAAGCAATGTAAGTCCGTTTTCTTCCCTTAGATAAATTTTTGCCATTTCTTTCTCGACCTGGCAATTAATATCGGTAGCTTGCCTGGTAACGGCGGCGCCTATAATATAATTTAATTTGGCAAGAGGCTCAAGACCGGCAATGATTTTAGTTAAATCCAGCTCTTTAGGAGGAATAGCTTGGATTTTATCTAATTGACTTTGTTCTAAAAATAATCCGCGTCTTAAGGCGCTGTTAATAATGGTGCCATAGAGTCCTTCAATGTAATTAATGTCACCTGCTACTCGATAGACTTCCTCTAAACTAGTGATTCCTTCGATGGCTTTTAAGATACCATCGTGGAAGAGGGGTATCATGCCTTCCTCGATAGCTAACTGTCTTAAGTAATCTAAGCTGTTGTTTTGGCTAATGGCTTCATTGATGGCATCGGAGACTATAAAATTTTCAAAGAGTCCCAATTGCCCTATATAGCCTAAACCATGGCAATGTTCGCAGCCGACAGCTTTGTAAAATTGCGGAAATTTTTCAGGTAAGCTAACATGCGCCTCCGGAGCCAGAATAGAAAAGCTGTCTCTAATCTTTTGGGCAGTCGCATCATCTAAATCATAGGCCTGCTTGCAAAAAGGGCATAATTTTCTAATTAGTCTTTGGCCAATCACCAATTTAAGGGAAGAAGCAATGGCGTTTTCATTAACACCCAATTCGAGTAAACGAGGAATAGCTCCAGCTGCTTCATTAGTATGTAGAGTGGACATCACTAGGTGACCGGTTAAGGCGGCTTGAGTGGCAATTTCGGCTGTTTCGTTATCGCGAATTTCACCTATTAAAATAATCTCAGGGTCTTGCCGCAAGATAGTGGCAAGTCCACTTGCGAAAGTATAATTTTTGCTCTTGTCTACCTGGGTTTGATTAACCCCATTTAAATGATATTCAATGGGGTCCTCAATTGAAATTATTTTTAAATGAGGATCAATCTTTTCCTTTAGAGCTGCGTATAAAGTGGTAGTTTTTCCTGAACCCGTGGGTCCAGTGGTGAGGATTAAGCCATTAGGAGCGCTAAAAACGCTTCTAATTTTATTTAATTCCCAATCGTTAAAACCTAAATTATTTAATTTAAGATTGATTTTTTCCGGATCCAAGAGACGCATGACTATATTTTCCCCCCAATTGCCAGGGAGTACGGAGACTCTTACTTCTAGAATATTTTGGTTATCAACAATGGTGAAACGCCCATCCTGCGTCTTCACGGCAATATTTAATTTAAGGCCAGAAAGCAGTTTAAAGCGATCAATTAATTTTTGCCCTAATTGTTTTTCTATAATGCCCCCGTCATAAAGCAATCCATCAAGCCGATAACGCAGGGTTAGGGAGTTTTCGTTAGACTCTAAATGGATATCTGAGGCTTTCAGGCTTACCGCGGTCTTTGTTATAAGAGATATGAGGCTTGAGGGGTCTGCAGTGTTTTTTAGAACCATTTCTAACTGCTTAAGGTCTAATTCTTGGGTAGCGCTGATATCAATTTTTCCCACCAAACTGCTTTTGGGCGGGGTATAGAGGTCATAGGCGCGAAGAGCGGTAAGGAAACTGTCTTTAGAGGTAATATAAAGAGCGATAGTATAACCTTGGCTTCTGAGTTTGTCTAAACTGCTTGTAGTCTCAGCGCTTTGGGGATTCAAAACAGCCACCTTTAAAGTAGCTTGTTTTTTATCAAAAACTAATAGGCCACCTAATTTGGCCTCACTTTCTGGGAGCAAACCAGCTATTTCGGGCTTTATATTCAACCGGTTCAAACTAATATAGGGGAGGTGCAATTTAATGGCTAAATTTTTAGCGAGACGTTCCTCTCCCAAATTGTGAAGCGTATCTAAATTAGTTTGTTTCCTTAGATTGATCATTGAATTAGATTTTAGTCTTTAAATAATTTTCTGTATTTGCGATGAGAATATGAGATAACCTTTCTCTTCAAACTAATTTTAACACAAACCTATAATAAAAAAAGCTCTTATTAGCCAAGAAATAAGTATTTTGGTATATTGTAGTTAATGAGCTTAGACAATTTTCATTTTCAAACCAATTCCCCAGAAGAAACTATTAAATTAGGCGATTTTTTGGGTGGCCTACTAGTCCAAACTGATTCAACAAAAGCTACAGTAGTCGCTTTAAACGGAGTTTTAGGAGCGGGCAAAACGGAATTAGTAAAGGGTTTGGCAAAATTTTTTGGGGTGAAAGAAAAAATTCTTAGCCCTACCTTTGTTCTTGCTAAAGAATTCAAATGTTTTAAGAAACCTTTTAAAAAAGTCTGGCATTTAGACTTATACCGCTTTAATAATTATGCTGATTTAAAGGCTTTGGATTGGCAGGATATCATTAAGGATAAAAACAATCTGATACTAGTAGAATGGGCAGATAAATTTAAAGAATTGTCTGCAGATTATGAAGTAACTTTGAAAGTAATGGGAGAGCAGAAGAGAGATATTACTATAAAGAAAATGGTAAATTCCAAATGATATGGAAGACAAAAACCAATCACAAACACCTATACTTCTTTTAATAGATAGTTATGCGCTTTTACACAGGGCTTATCATGCTATTCCGCCCTTAACTTCCCCTAAAGGAGAGCCAACAAATGCCGTTTATGGTTTTTTTAGAATTCTTTTTAAAGTTGTGCACCATTTTAAGCCAGCTTACTTGGTTCCAGCTTTTGATTTACCCGGACCAACCTTTAGGCATGAGAAATATTCTGAATACAAGGCGAAGAGGGTTAAGCAGGAGGCGGATTTTTATGTCCAAATAGATAAAGTGAAAAATATTTTACGGTTAGCCGACATAAAATATTTTGAAAAAGCGGGTTTTGAAGCTGACGATATTATAGGTACAGTAAGCCGTTTGGCAGCAGAAGCCGACCAAGACTTGAGAATTATTATTGTGACAGGGGATTTAGATACGTTACAGCTAGTTAATAATCAGATTTCTGTTTATACTTTTCATCAGGGTATTAAAAATGAGGTTCTTTATGACCCGGCTAAAATAAAAGAAAGATTTAATCTTACCCCCGGCCAATTGATAGATTACAAGAGCCTTAGGGGCGACCCCTCGGACAATATTTTGGGGGTAAAAGGCGTGGGAGAAAAAGGCGCGCTTAGACTCTTAACCTTATATCCCAGTTTAGAAGATATTTATTTGGCGATAGAGAACGGCAGCATTACAACCGCATTGACTTCGGCAAAAGATAAAAGTTTAATCGCAAAATTAAAGGCTCAAAAAGACCAGGCTTATTTTAGCAAGTGCCTGGTAACTATTGATAGGCAGGTGCCTATAGACTTCAGCCTGAAGGATGTTGTTTTTAACGATTTTAATTACGAAGCGCTGGAGCCCTTATTCAAAGATTTGGGTTTTACTAGTTTGATAAAAAAAGCCAAGGAAGGTGTGTTGGACCAGCCAGCAAAAGATTATTCTCCTCCGTCTTTTATGAACAAAAGTTACAATAAGGTTTCTCCTCAGAAAAAGATTGCTGTTAAGAAAGTCATTCCTCCTTCTCTTTTTTAGCTTGTGTCGATGTTATTATTGAAATACCTTTACTGTCTGCCAGTGATAAGGGGCAACCTATTTTTCACTTTGTTCTAAATAAGCTATAATATTTTGGTTAGACAGTCTATTATTTATGGCCCCCATTAAACAAACGAGCAATAACCGAGAGAAAAAGGCGATTACTAATCCATGGATATTGGCATTAACCTCATGGTCAATTATGCCAATGATTTTTTTGACCCTAACCTTAGGAGTTCAAATATTCCTTAATTTTCTCTACCTAGACGATACCTTGAAATTATTGGTGAGCAGCTTAGCTATTGTTTTTTTAAGTTTAACTTGGGTAACCATTCTCGGAGCGGTAGTAAAAAATTTTAAAATTAGTTCCACCCAAAAACAAGTTAGCAATATTCTCTTGAGCATTAATGACCCAGTCATTGCTTATGACAATTCTTTCAGAATCATTTTTATTAATGCCGCGGCTGAATCTCTTTTAGGCGTTACTAATCAGAAAATTGCTTCTCAGCAAATTACCCCAGAAATGAACAATATCCCAGAGTATGGGCTTTTAGTCAAAATAATGTTTCCCTCTCTAGCGCCTGTAGTTTTAAGAAAGCAAACTACCGTTTTTCCGCAAAAAATGGTCTTAAAATTAATCGACCCCAAGGAAATTACCCTAGAGATTACTACTACCCAGATTTTTAATGACAAGCACGAGATAATGGGGTTCTTAAAGATTGTGCAAGATAAGACCCAGGAGGAGTCGGTGGCTCGAACCCAGAAAGATTTTATCACAGTGGCGGCCCATCAATTACGAACACCCCTGACAGGCTTAAACTGGGCGGTTGATTTGCTGATGAAACAAGAACTTGGCTCTTTAACTAGCGAACAACTGGCAACTGTTTCTCAAATGAAAGAGGCTTTGGCCAATCTGTCTTTAACAGTAAACAATGTTTTAAATATTGCCCAAGTGGAAGAGGGTCGCTTTGGCTTTGACTTCAAAGAAAACGATCTTAATGAAGCAATCTTAACGGTCTTGAGTTCATTAGAGCCAGTTGCCAAGAAAAGAAATATTCGCCTGTCTTATTATAGGCCAGACCCGGCTTTGCCCCATTTTGTCTTTGATATTAAACGGGTAGAAACTGCTCTGCAGATTTTTGTGGATAATGCCATTAAATATAATACGGATAAGGGGGAGGTAAGAATCAAAGTGAATAAAACCTCCGACAATCTTTATGCTGAAATTAGAGTGGAAGACACTGGCATAGGCATTCCTAGCAGAGAAATGGGCAAGCTATTTACCAAATTTTTCCGAGCTGGCAATGCTATTAAAAACGAAACCGAAGGCACTGGTTTAGGCCTCTATATCGCTAAAAACATAATTGATAGCCATGGCGGCAAAGTTTCTGTTAATTCTATAGAGGGCCGCGGTTCTGTTTTCAGTTTTACTTTGCCCTTGCAAGAAAATTTAATTCCTCCTCAAACTGATTTTAATCCTTAATTTTTATGCCAGAATTGCCAGAAGTTTATACTATTGTTAGATATTTACAGGAAAATATTAAAGGAGAAGTTTTCAAAAATGTTTGGACAGACGTTCCCCAAATTTTTGGCTGTCAAAGCAATTTTCACCAATTAGCCGCAAAAATTAAAGGGCAGAAAATACAATCGGTCGGTCGGTTAGGGAAAAATATTCTATTTAATACTTCCGGCGGCTTAACCATTTTAGCTCACCAAAAAATGAGCGGTCATTTTTTGGTGGGGCATTGGCAATTTAACCAAAAGTCTAAAACTTGGGCACCTGATGGCAGCAGATTCAACAAACAAGCAAAATTGGCTTTAATAGATTCATCCAATAGATTTATTCATGTTGTTTTTGAATTTCGCAGCGGTAAAATGTTGGCCTTATCTGATATGCGCAAATTTGCTAGAATAGAGTTAATAGAAACCACAAAGGTGTATACTAATAGTCGTTTAAGCAATTTAGGCCCCGATTGGTGGAATGAGCCCTTAACAGCTCAAGCTCTTTTGACCAAACTTCACGCCAGCAAAAGATATTTAAAGCCCTTTTTACTTGACCAAAGCATAGCTGCTGGACTGGGAAATATTTATGCGGATGAAGCTTTATTTAAAGCAAGACTAAGCCCTTTGAGAAAATCCGCCTCCTTAAATTTAAAAGAAGCGGCTCGTCTAGTGGTCGCTATCAAAAATACTTTGGCAACAGCTATTAAAAACAAAGGAACATCTTTTTCTGATTACAGGCAGGCAAATGGAGAGAAGGGGAGCTACCAAAATAAGTTAAAAGTTTATGGACGCAAAGGAGAGAAATGTTTTCGTTGCCATACCCTACTGGAAACTGTAAAAATAGGGCAACGCTCAGCTGTGTATTGTCCTCATTGCCAGAAATAAAAAGTGCACCTTTATTGGCATAAAATTTAGATTTTTTGTTTTAAGATATTATTCGAGATAGAGTTATGCTATATTTTTTTTATGGTTCTGATAGCTATTTAATCGGAACTGCTTATAAAGACCTTTTTTTAAAGTTGGCTCCTCAAGGAGCTAAAATAGAAGATTTCGTTTTAGACGGCTCTGACCCTGCTACCGGAAGCTCGCTTGAGCAATCGCTATCTACTAATTCTCTTTTTTCTGGCGATAGTCTTATTGTTCTGAAGAATTTTATGCCAGCATATAATAAGTGGGGCAAATTAGAGCAGAAAAAATTAAAGGATTATTTTGAAAATAGCGACATTAGCTCAAACAAAACAAAAAATTTGATTTGGGTAGAGGGTAACCTTAAGGCGAAAGAGATAGATAATCCTTTAGGGCATTGGCTTAAAAAAAATGGCAATATTAATCATTCAGAGACTCTTAAGGGTCTAGATTTTAAAAAATGGCTTGTCATTCAAGCCAAAAAGAAAAATATAAATTTAGAGCCGGCAGCTTTAACAGCTTTGGCCACTGCTTTTGAAGGGGAGACTGGTCTTATGGATCAATATCTTACCAAAATCGCTTTGGCAGATTTGAAGACAGTGAGTTTGGCTAAATTAGAAGAATTAGTTTATTTGCCTTTGAATGAAAATATATTTGCCCTCATTGGGGCGACTACTCAAGGGGATAAAAGCAAGGCGCAGTTTATGTTGCAGAAAGAATTAGATAGTGGAGCTCACCCTTTATATATTCTCACAATGCTCGTTTATGGATTTAGAAGTTTGTTGATAATCCAATCAGCCCTAAAAACTGGCAAGGACGTTTATAAGGAAAGCGGTTTAGCGCCTTTCACTGTGAGAGCTAATTTGGGGTTAGCTCAAAAAATAAGCGCTACCAAGCTAAAGAATATTTATAATCGACTTACTCGGTTAGATGGAATTTTAAAAAGAGGTCAGTTAGACCCCTCTTCAGCGTTAACAATGTTTATTCAAAGCCTCTAGGCCTTTTTAGCAGTAGAAGCTGTTTTAAGAATGCGGGCGTTTTTGGCTTTCAAACGAGCAGCCTTATTTTTGTGAAGTAAATTATCTTTAGCCAGTTTGTCCAAAGTCTTATAGACATTGGGTAAAAGCTTATGGGCATCTTCGTATTTACCAGCGCTGACTAATTTAATATATTTCTTTTGCAAAGAGTGCCAATTGTCGCGTTTGGGGGCATTAGCCTTTTTCTTGTTACGATTTTTAGCAATTTCTCTCTTAGCCGTTTTGGTTATAGCCATAAGGATAGAAACTTGAAAGTAAAATTATAATATTAATGCGAACCTGATTGAAAACTTTCCTATTATGGCATTTTTACAGTGAAAAAGCAAACGCTTTACGATTAAAATGCGAGGTTGTTATAGACTAGCGCTATTTTGATTAGACGACAATAACTGTTTTTGCTATGATAAAGCAGTAAGTTTGTTAAGAGGGTGAGGATAGTGGTAGAGGATAATTTGAATAAATATAAATAATAATTATAGACAAAAATGGCGCAAGCAAATGCGGTTACTGTTGTTGGTGAAAAACTGGCTGAGAAAATAGCACGGGACCTTTCTCGCGCTCGCCCTTCAAAATTTTCAGTTAGATATATTCCTATTATTAACAGAACCTTTCCAGATAGCGAAGTCCAACCAAGATTAGGGGGGGAGGTCAAAACATCCGTAGTGATATTAGCCATTGATAAACTAGAGAGAGAAACCATTAATGATTATTTAGTTAGATTCTACCTTATTACTGCGAATATTCGTCCCCAAGTGAAAAAAATAATAGCGGTGATGCCCTATTTCCCATATGCTAGGCAAGATAAGGCGTTTAGGAGGGGTGAGCCATTATCTTTTGAATTAATTGCCAATATTATTAGCAGTAATGTTGACGAATTTGTGACCGTTAATCCTCATGAGCACAGACTGCTAATGAAGAATGTTTTTAAAGTACCCGTGAGGGTAGTTTCGGCTTTTCCCATTTTGGGAGTAGAGTTTAGCAAAGCAGATTTAGTAGTTGGTCCAGACAGCGAATCAGCTCCTTT
>Ga0116170_10005605_pt1 | contig 11172 bp, 8 predicted proteins | sample AD_JPNHW1_MetaG_FD_89797 | JGI IMG/M metagenome (GOLD analysis project Ga0116170, IMG submission 89797) | Active sludge microbial communities of municipal wastewater-treating anaerobic digesters from Japan - AD_JPNHW1_MetaG | ecosystem: Engineered > Bioreactor > Anaerobic > Digestate | place... | reverse complement strand
TTCTTGTTAAACATCACAGCATCCATCTCCTGAATATGACCGCAATCGGCAAGCAAGATGGAGCATAAATCGCGTGTAGCACTGGTGCAAATCACTGAACCATTAAATCCTAGTTTATAGATAAATGGGATTAAGCCTGAATGATCGATATGTGCATGCGAAAGAATTATGTGGTCAATTTCCTTGGGATTAAAACCAAGGTGACGATTCATTGCATCGGTTTCGAGGCCTTTACCTTGAAACATTCCACAATCCAAAAGGATTTTTTTACCGCTTTTTGTAGTTATTAGGTGTTTGCTGCCGGTAACTTCACGCGCAGCACCTAGAAATTGTATTTTCATTATTTAACAGCATTAAGAATGTGTACTACAAAGTTAGAATTGCCCAGCTGTAAAGCAAGAGAAAATCGTTAAAGTTCATTATATCGTCTCGATTTAGACAATTAGCAGAAAAACCATATCACCCTTTAGGGTGATATTATTAAACAATCCATTTCCTTAAATTTAAGAAATTAAATTTATGATTATGGCAACCTACTATCGCTACGATTCGCATTGTCACATTTTTACCCTTGAATTTGCTCTTAAAGAGGTTAAAAATATGGTGCATGATATTTTACACGGAACCTACCCCTGGCATGATCCATCTGCCGATAAAGCCTTACTTGTCACGAAAGGGAAATGGACCGATTTTAAGGAACTTTTAAGGCAACTTTACGAATTGATTCACGCTGCTGGCAGCTCGGAGGAGGCTAACCTAAACTTTCTTCAAAATGAAGAGAAAAAGGCATTCCCTGAAGATACTCTAAGGATTATCCCACTAATGATGGATATCTTTTACATGTTTGCCTACCCAATGAATAAAGATGAGGATTTAAAAGGTGTTGCCAAGTTACAAGGGGCTGAGATCGACCCCATGGAGTATCAGTCTGCATGGAATGAAATCCTTGATGATTTTAAAGATTATTTAAAGTTACAGCAAACAAAAAAGCTGTTAACCAGTACCGATCGATCCAATGGTCGGATAGAAATTGCTTTGCAACTAATTGAGCAGGAAAGGAGCGTTAAGGAAACACTAAGTTTAAGAAGAAAAGTTCTATCGCTTTCCGATACTAAAAACTATTACCACACCGATGGTTTCAATTTTCATTTGAATAACCTAATGAATTTGGTAAAAACCCGCACAAACGAACTTTTCCCATTTATTGCGGTTGATCCTCGTAGACCGGGTATGGTTGAAACTATAACCAGTGGTAGTTTCTTTGCTGGTAGTATCCATTTTTATGGAGTTAAGCTATACCCCCGTATGGGCTATCACCCACAATGTAAACCAATGGATGCCGTTTACAAGTATTGTAACGAAAATAAACTTCCTATTATATTCCACTGTGGTAAAGGTGGTTTCCCTCCAAGCACAAAATGGAAGTATTCTGATTTTGGAAATCCAATAAACTTTGAACCTATTGTTAAAAAGTACCCTAACCTAAAAATCGACTTTGCGCATATGGGCAGCACCGACCCAACATTTGAATGGGCCGATACCATCGTCAGATTAGTGAATGAAAACGAAAATGTGTTCTCTGATCTTTCATGCTATACAGATGCCGATGAACTTGTTCCAATGAGGACATACTGGGATAATAACCCAAAACTGAAAACTCGGCTTATGTTTGGAACCGACTTTGATGTAATGTATTTTACCGATAGGGTAACCATGCAATCTTATTACAACGGATTTAAATCAACTTTTAATCCCGACGAACTCAAAGCATTAATGCACGATAATCCATTGAGGTTCTTTAGTTTTATACCTCTTTAAAAATTATTTAAAAATGATTCTGGTAAAGAGTAAGTTGAATAAAAAAGGGGACTAAACTAAAAAATCTACCATTTGTCCTTTGGACAAGTTTCGTATTCCTGTCGTACCTTGGCCGATAGAATACATCCACATTCTGAACATTTTAGCCCCTCAATTTCCTTAATGTTTCTATCAGGCAGAAATTGTTTGAGCACAACTTCAACCGCGTATGGACATGCGGCACAAATAGCAGCACGTCTCAACGCGTTATTTTCGTTTTCTTTGCTAGTAAAGAAGTAGTTCTTAAATCCAGAGACTATTGCAGCTAATCTATTTTCCATAACAGGAAGGTTTGGAGTATTTGTAAATATTTAGTGAAATAGCAATGCAATTTAAGTAGATTCTCAACCGACTTTCTATAAAATGTATTGATATTAGTCAATAATCATTATGAAAATTAACAGCGTTAAGGAGACTATTTCTTTTTCTTCATCTCTAATAACACATATGCGACATACCCATCTCCTTTTTGCATAAAAACTTTCTTAAGTACTTTTAAATTGGTGAGTTCAGCTTCTACCACTTTTTGTTGAATTAGCTCTTCATTTATTTTCCCTCCTTTACTTTTAGTAGTCTTTTTAATCTCTTTTACCGTTGCTGGCTCCACTTGCTCTGCAATACTTGCTTTTGCTTCAAGCAAAGCCTTCTGCTCGGCAATCTCTGCTGTTCGAGATTCTCCTTTACCAGCTCCGTAAAAGTATTTTTTAGATTGAGGATGATTGTTGTACCATTCAGGAACAACTTCAACGAAATCCTGTGCATATACACTTGTCGTAACAAGAAATAGAAATACTGTAACTGTCAATTTCATAGTTAATGGTTTTATCTCTTATAAAGCATATATAATGCCAGAATTCACTCGAAACTACAAATTCCATTTTTATTAAAATATCCAATTTAATGCTCTCAAGTATTATAATACGTTTATATATGTTGAAATCAACATTATTCATTTCAAGGAGATTATTCAGTAAAGTCCCATTTTTTTCAAAAACCTAAAAATTAGGCAATTATATAACATTAGAATAAATTAAGTATTATTTTTATTATCAAATACATCTCTACTGTAAGCAGTTTTAAAATTAGGATGTATCGAATTTAAAACTCATTTAGAATTACTGATTGATAATTATATTTTTGATTTTAAATATTATACATCCTAACATCTACCCTTATGAAAAAATTAATAGGAGTAATCGGTATCATTACTTTTCTCAGTATGTTCACAAATGCACAGAATCAATCCAATAAGGTTGATATTAAATGGGGCAATGAGATTAAAATATCGCGAAGGAAAACTCTAAGCAGTTTACTCGGACACGATGCAAACGGGTTCTATGCAATTCAAAGGGAACAGAAAGGGTTATTTAGTCGTTCATCGGAGCTCACATTGGATCGGTATGATAGCAATGCGAATCAGGTAAAATCTGTCGACCTTAACCTTACGGATGGTAAAAACGATCGGGAATATGAGAAAATCATTTATATAAAAGGGAAGTATTTCCTATTCACCTCGTATCCAGATAAAAAAACTAAGTTAAATACACTTTACGTTCAAACCATTGATATGGATGCGCTAGCTCCTAATAACGATTCTAGAAAAATTGCAGATATTGATTACTCGGGCAATAGAAGCAGTAACAATGGAAATTTTATGGTAACTCTTTCAAATGATGCTAGTAAAATTCTTGTCTTCTATACTCTACCATTCGAACGAGGCGAAAAGGAAAAATTTGGCTTTTCTGTATTCGATGGGAGCATGAATCCTATCTGGAGTCAGAATATTACATTACCCTACAATAACGAACTTTTTGACATTGAACGATATCGAGTAGAAAACAACGGGGATATTTACCTACAATGCACGGTTTACAAGGAGAAACGCCGTAAAAAGCGCCATGGTGAACCAAACTACCAGTACACAATCCTACACTATAAAAACGGCGAACAATTGGCTGATGAGTACAAAATTGATATGTCCGGTAAGTTTATAACCGATTTGCAGTTTTCTGTAAAAAGCAACCAAGACATTATGTGTACTGGGTTTTTTTCCGATATGGGAACCTATAGCATTAAAGGAGCTTACTTTACTGTTATTGATGGCAAAACGAAAGAGATTAAATCTCAAAGCTTCAAAGAGTTTTCAATTGATGTACTTCTTGAAAACCTAACCGAAAGACAACAAAAGAAGATTGAGAAAAAACTAGAGAAAGGGAAAGAGGTTGAACTTTATGAGTACGATCTCGATAATATTATACTCCGCGAAGATGGTGGGGCTTTGCTTGTTGGAGAACAGTATTTTATGAATGCTGTTACAACAACACAATATGTTAACGGAGTAACCACAACAACAACAAATTACTACTATAATTACAATGATATTATTGTTGTTGATATCGATCCAAGTGGTCAAATAGGATGGGTAACAAAGATTCCTAAAAGACAGAATACCGTAAACGATAATGGTTTTTTCTCTTCTTATGCTATGTGTCTTATAAAGGACAAAATATATTTCTTGTTTAACGACCACCCGGATAATCTATTGCCAGAAACGAATGAAACAAAAAAATTCAAGAGTTTTTCAGGGCAAAAAGGTTCGGTTGTTGTTCTTGCGGAGCTATCCTACGATGGTAAACATACCAAGGAGGCACTATTCAATTCAGCGGATGCTGAGGTATTAATTCGGCCCAAAGTATGTTCTAAAATATCTAGTAATGAAATGATTATATACGGTCAACGTAAAAAAACTCAACGGTTTGCAAGAGTGATATTTAAGTAATACAAATAAAAAGAAAGGGGCTTAACCAGCCCCTTTCTTTTTATAACCGAAATCTCTCCGCATAAGGTCTAAAATATAGAATAAATCATTATCATAATGATTAAAGATGTAACTGTAAGTGATACTTTTAATTTGGATGGGTATTTCTTAAGAAGAATTGCCTTAACCCCAAGAATTGCAATCCCTACCGCAATGAATATTAGTAAAGAGTAATGGAACATCACTATGCAAACAACGGCTAATAAGCTGAACAAAAATAGTTTAATGAATTGTATTATGATTCTGATTAACTTTTGTTTAATTGAGAATCCAAGGTTTTTAATCAGATAAAGATAAACTGGGATAACTAAAACCATCCAAATAAGCGACATCACGACTATATGTAATAGAGGTAAGTACATAAGCGATGAAAAGTTGGGATGTCCTGAGTAATCAGGGACTTTCTTCTCATCATACAAACTATTTATCAATGTTGATTTGGCTGTCTCAGAAATGTCAGGAATATTTCCTATTTCCTCTATTGAAGTGAATCCATTCTTCTTTTCACGATACTCTAAAATCTTGGATATATCGTTTGCTGGTATATTTTTAAAAACAGAAATATCCAAAGAATCTGCAGCATTTAAATTAAATGCATAGTATGGAACGGTAAGGCCAAACTGGGCCATCACCCAGAAATTGTAATCAAATCCATTTTTTAGAACCCATATTTCAGGAAGAAGTTGAGGAATATTTGAAACACCTGTGGTTACCTTAAGGATTGACATTACTTGAGACGCTTCATTTGGATATTCTTTGCAATAACCATCAACAAAATCAAAAATTTGTCCGCGTTGAGTTGTATTGGTTTTAACATAGCGATGCATTACCTTAAAAATCTTTAGGTACTCATTGTCAAGAGGGCTTATCTGCTTCGCAATGTCCAAACTATCACTAACATTAATCAGAAAATCATTATAAAATTCTTTTGGTTGGTATTTTAACCCTAAATCGGAAAGAACCAGCCCTGAGAAAAAAGCAGAGATTGCTCCTTCTGTGGATGCGATTTGTGCAGCATTTCGTAGTTTGGATGTACTTTGGATAACTCCTGTGTTTCTATACAAAATTGCATCCGCAGTATTTGAGATGTGAAGTGTTGAGTTAACATACTTTATTTTACCATTTTCAACTAGCTCGTATCGTTTCAAGTTCTCTAATTGCTGGTACCAGAGAGGAGTGATTGCCCTGTATAAGCCAACTCTTAAGGGGAATTTGAAATCTCTATTAAACCCATCAATAAACCTTGGTAATGCTTTCTTTTTGGCTTCAACATCCTTGTAAATGCCTTCTTTAACAGCACTTGATGGTTCCAATTTTCGCGATACATTCTCAAAATGCTCAGCAAAACCTTCGCTAAAAGCGGTATTATAACTAGTTACTATATTGAAATAATGGATATTAGGAGAATTTGAGATAGGTTCAAAGTTTTTAAGATCAGTGCAGAGATACATCTGAATTACATGCCCCATTTCGTGAGGGAATAGTTGGGTAATGCTCTGCAAATGACTGTATTCATTACTGAACATTTGTTTATGCAGATCAACATAGCCCGAAATGGGCTTTAATACTTTTATCCCATTGCTATCTAACACATATCCCATTACTCCAAAACAACCTTGCCTATTAGAAATGGCAAGCCTTGGTGGTTCAAGAGTTTTCATTTCGCCCAGTTTGAAAAGATAGTTCTGAACGTAGCCAAAGAGTTGTGCGCTTTCCTTAATAAATGTTGAATTTGCAGCCTCTCGTGCTTTAGTAGCCAAGGTATCATCTGGCATGGCTTTCTTAAGAAGATAAAGATCATTAGAAGTTTCCCCATTACAGGTTAGTATTTCTAATTTAGAATTCTGCGGAATTTTTTTGTCTTGCTGTGCAAACGACGAATTAATAAACAACAGAATTAATAAAAAGAGTAATAAATTTTTCATAGCAATAATTCATAAAATATTTCATAATAGTTTGATAATTACAAATATATTGTTATTTCTAATTGTTGATTTCTTTTAATATTCCTATTCCAGATAGGTTTTGTTAATAAATCATAAAGAATTATTTCTGACAAAAAAGGGCAAAGAATGTCTCTTTGCCCTTTTTATAACTGTTAGTTTACTATTTTCTAAACTTCCTAATAAACGATTCCACCTCGGGAACACCGCCTTGGTAAATTAGATAACCGTTGTAAGGCTCCCTTTGAGTAATCTCATCATTTATTGGAGTAAGCATTAACCGTTTTACTTCTTCGCGATCGTTGGTTTGACCTAGCACCCATCCCAACTTAATGTATGCTGTTTCGGGAAGCATGTTTTCTAAAGGTACAATTCCTTTAGCCATAAGGTCACGACCTGTATCGTAAACGTACATATGAACAAACCCCCAAAGGGTTTGAACGGTCATAAAGACATGAACACCCTTTTTATAAGCCCGTTCAATTGCTGGGTATAGAGGTTTATTGATATGCCCTAAACCAGTTCCTGCAATAATAATCCCTTTGTAGCCATTATCCACAAGTGAATCGATAATGTCGGGCTGCATATTGGGGTAGTAGTAAACAATAGTAACCTTTTCTTCAAAGTAGGGTTTTATTGTAACCTTCCTATCCTTACGTCGATGGTTGTAATCCTCCTTGATTGGAATTACACCTTTACGGCTTACAGTTGCCACAGGAGTATCGCCAATGGTACGGAATGTGCTACGATACGATGAGTGCATTTTACGAACGCGCGTACCACGATGTAGGAAACCATATTCATCTGATGTTGGTCCAAACATACAAACCATCACCTCCGCAATATCGGAATGACCTGCTGCGGTTGTTGCATGCATTAGATTTAGCGCAGCATCGCTACTAGGACGATCGGAACTACGCTGCGAACCAACAAGAACAATTGGTACAGGAGAGTTTTGAACCATAAAGGTAAGTGCAGCAGCGGTATGGCTTAAAGTATCAGTTCCATGGCCAATAATAATCCCATCAATGCCATTTTCAATCTCTTTCCCAATGGCTATTGCAAGTGCTTTATACTGCTCAGGACCCATATTTTCGCTGAAAACAGCGAAAAGTTTCTCAGTTGTTAAGTTGCAAATATCTGCTAGTTCAGGAACTGCACCATAAAGTTCGCCGGGAGAGAATGCAGGGATTACTGCACCAGTTCTGTAATCGAGGCGTGATGCAATGGTTCCACCAGTTCCAAGCAACTTAACTTTAGGGAGGTTTGGTGTGGTTGGAAACTCCTTTTCGGGGATTTTGTAAGTAGCCTTAAAATACCCGGTCTCTTTCATTCCCTTAATGGTAACAATGTCGATACCAACATTATAACCTGTCTCAATTTTAAGAACAATGTGTTTATCATCATCGTTTTCGGCACGTGGTAGAACGGTTCCTTTGAACTCACCACGGGTTGTATCGATAACAGCTTTTCCCCAAACCCTAACGTTATATTTTTTTAGTACTTCGAGGGCTTTGCCTTTATATCCTTGAAAAATATCTTCCATTGTTTCTGTTTTTTCAGATTAAACTAAACCTTACTTACCAACCTTTTTCTCAATATTCTTTCTGAACTCCTTAAGGTCAACATTACCTAATGCTTGACGATTTAGCTGACCCATTACCCAGTTTACAGGTATTTCGGGCGAATTCCCCTTGGAAACCTTTATCTCTCTAAATTTCTCGAGTAGATAATCAACTGGGGCAATAAGCTCATCCTTTGATTTTCGCTTAAAGTTTAAGCTAGTAAGAACTGATTCAAAATCCATATTTGGATGCTGGTAAATGGTTGGCAGCATCAGCTTAGCAATTGAAGGTTGAAGTTTCTGCTTATTGAGAAACTCAAACATTTCAACTATTCTTTGATATGTAAAATCGTTATGCTTTTCGATTTTCCCTTCAACATACTTTAAAGTATGGCCTAAAAATGTCCCTGCAAAACGTCCGGTTACCCCAAGTTTAACAAGTTGTTCAATAACTGGAATAAGGTTTTTCTTGAGAAGATATGTGTAAGTATCAGCTGGGATTTTCCAATCCTTCATCTGCTTGTACCTATCAGCTATATCCATAGGTATTCGCTTACGAAGCATATCAATATAGCTTTCCTCGAGTGGAATTGGTGCGGAGTCTGTATCGGGATACATACGATCAGCCCCTGGTAAAACCCTTTCGAAAAGAGTTGTGCCATCCTCAAGTGGTCTTCGGGTTTCTCTTGGTACTCCCTCGAATGCCATCTTGCAACGTTCCTGAATGGTTTCTAATGCTGTTGGAATATCATCAGCAAGGCCCCATGTTAGAACAACAGCATCGTCATCGGTTGCCTTTAGAAGAGCAGAAAGTGTGTTAACATCATTTGCGCTTAATGGAGCATCTAAATCCTCAGAACTTGTGATGTTAGGTTTTTCAACCCCTGCTATAACTTTAAGTCTGTCGCTTAGCTCATTGGTAAAACTTTTCCCGGGCTGAATGAAGTGTGAAAGTATCCCCTTAAACTGAGGAAGGTTTATTGCAATAACTTTATAACCCTCATCGAAATAGCTAATGGCTAATTCATTCTCTAAACCAGTATCGCGGGGATCAATTTCTATATGTTTTATCGACCAACTAGCAGTATTTTTAACTCTCTCAAGTAGTAATTTGCGGATATTTAGCAACGCCCATTGTCTAAAGCACTCGTTGTGCGATAGTTCAGGTATCCAACGGATATGAGAAACGCCCTTGATCTCAACCCTTGTACCTCCCTCGCAGCTAACATTTGTATCCTGTCGGGCTGCACCCATTCCGGTTCTTACCTTGCCTGTGCTGCGATTTAGAAACCTAATATATTCGCCAGCCTCTCTTAGCTCATCTGGCGTAAAGCATTCGGGATGGGTAACTGTCTCAATTAAGGGCATTCCCAATCTGTCGGTTTTATAAATTCTTTGATGCCCAATATCCGAAATTTCGCGACAGGCATCTTCCTCAATGCTAAGCTGAAGTAATCCAACACTTTTGTTCTTGAGCTGAATTCGTCCCTCAACACCAAGAATTGCGGTTCGCTGAAATCCAGTTGGGATAGAACCATCGAGGTATTGCTTGCGGGTGATATGTACCTCACCTACAATGTTGAGCTTGCTCAAAAGAGAAATCTCAAGTGCATACTCTAATGCTTCTCGGTTAATTGGAAATGGAGGGGTATCGTCAATCTCGTATGTACAGGTTGTTTTATTATGAATTCGATAAGTGATCTCCTTGCGGGTTTTAAACTCCATCAATGCTGTGCCATCATATTCACCCATTTCACTAAGTGTTGGACGCATGTGGCGGATTAGTTCAGCATGGTAATCGTTACTATCATGAAAAATACCGGCAGGGCAGCGACAAAATAGCTTCTTTTTAGTATTGAGCTGCTGATGCACCTCCAGCCCCGATTTGAAACCTATCCTTTTATAGTCTTCGGCTGTAGCTTTCTTGCGAGTTACATAACCAATAGATTTCATTGTGGTCTGGTAGTTCTTATGTGGATCGAACTTCTTAGAAGGAGAGGAACCTTTCTTCATAATGAATAAAAGTTAATATTAGAATTGCCCCAAAAAAGGCAGCCCTAAATTAGCTTTGTTTCGGTTGATTCCAAAGAAAATAAAGGTAAGACATATCATTAAATTATAAACCGTTTGATTAACAGCCAAACTTTAGAGAATATTCTAAACATTAATCATCTAGTTTTCATAAATTTGACTTGACCATTCATGAGTAGTTTTGCTAATATATGTTTTACAATAGAAAAAACTTAATTGCCTTACTATTTATTAGCATCCTTTGTTCATGTTATCATAAGGAGTTGCAATACTCGTATGATACTTCAAGCGGGGGTGTTGTCATCGGCTCATCTTACTTTTACCTTGCAAAAGTTCGTGAGTTTCAGATGCCAAAGGGCATTAGCCGATTTCCTGATGGAGGTATGAGCAGAGATGTTCGTCAGTTGTTTGGATTGTTTAAAACCGATACGCTTTCTAATTCAACAGTATTGGTTGCAAGGTTGGGAAATGTAATTGGTTGGCCCTCTAGATATTCTACACGAATTGGTAAAAACAACAACTACGTAGCCTTTGGAATAATGAATGTAACAATGCCTGATTCTGTAAATGGTATCTACCTTTATAGCTTAACCAGTGGGAAACTTAGTAAGTACATAAACGATGGCGCTCTGCCTGCATTATCAAACGCAGGTACTAATTTAGCATACTGTATCCGCAACAAGCTTTATATCGATGACTATTTTTCGAAAACTACCCTTTACTCCTACTTACTTAACTTCGACCCCATTTTTGTATCATGGAAAAGTGAAAATGAAATCTACCTATTCCTATCTAACCCGTTTAAGGTAAAAATCCTAAATATTTCCACGGGTAAAACTACAGATACTGATTTAAAGTATATCAAAAATTATAATCAAGAGATTGATATTAATAAGATAATCAGGACTTTAAGAAAAACCTCATCAGATCCTAAAGAGATACTAGATAAGTACTACTAA
>Ga0116170_10005603_pt1 | contig 11174 bp, 7 predicted proteins | sample AD_JPNHW1_MetaG_FD_89797 | JGI IMG/M metagenome (GOLD analysis project Ga0116170, IMG submission 89797) | Active sludge microbial communities of municipal wastewater-treating anaerobic digesters from Japan - AD_JPNHW1_MetaG | ecosystem: Engineered > Bioreactor > Anaerobic > Digestate | place... | reverse complement strand
CTCGATGTCGCGGATTATATCAGCGCCATCAGTTGGGCCTCACAGACCGCCCTCCGTGATGTAATCGGGAAAACGATCCTGGCTGACATGCTGGAGGGCAGGGAAAAGATCGGGTTCGAACTTCAGAAAATCATCGATGAGCGGACAGAGCCATGGGGAATTAACGTCATTTCGGTGGAGGTGAAGGATGTGTTGATCCCATCCGGTCTCGAAGATGCTATGTCGATGCAGGCACAAGCCGAAAGAGAACGGCAAGCCAGAGTGATCCTGGGTGATTCTGAGCGACAGATTGCCGAAAAGTTCGGAGAGGCAGCAAAAACCTATTCCATCGATCCTACAGCTCTTCATCTGCGGGCCATGAATATGCTTTATGAGGGGCTGAAACAAAATTCCACGATCGTGATAGTTCCCAGCTCGGCAGTAGAAAGCATGCAGTTAGGAGGCCTTTCCGGAATCACCGCCCTCACCATGGAAGTAGAGAAAGCGAAACAACCTGCGGCGAAGAGAAAGGAAAAAAACAGAGAAAAAGAGGAGGAGGAGAGCTGATGATAACAGCCTTCCTTCCTTGACGTCGATTCACTTGTTCCTTATGCTGTTTTTTCGCCCGTGAACTGATCTTCCTTGTTTTTAAACAGCACATTAAAGGTGGTGAGGCTACCATAGATGCGAGTAATGTATTGCTGCATCTCCACTTTCTCCTCGTCAGTCAGAGCGCTGGCATTGATTTTCTGCTCCAGCACCCGCAAACGGTCCCGAACCATGACGATCTTATGGAAAAACACTTCAATGGGGACTTCCTTTTCCTTCAGGTCCTTGTCGCCGGGAACCAGGATCAATTTTCCTCCCGTCCACTTGCTGCCCAACTTAACGGTTTCCTGAATATCACTGAACTGGCGAAGCACACGGATCAGGCTTCTCTCGATTTTCTCGTACGTAACGATATCGGAAGGTGTCTCCACGACTTCAATCATTTCTAATCCTTCAAAATCGCGATTGATCAGGTGAAGGCCCGTATCGATGAATGAAATCTCATATGCATCGGAACGGATCTGGATGATCACTCCTTTCCCAAACTGAGGGTGCTTGACTCTTGAGCCGACACCCGGTGTTATCTCTGTCATGACGGATGATTTGATACGACAAAACTAGAATTTTTTCGAACACCGGGTATCATCCCTTCTCACTTGAAAGAAAGCTTCTGATAGCCGCTTCTGTTAAATTTCAATATTTTTGCCAAAAGAAGAATAAGAAATGGCCATATCTACCCACGTTGAAAAAATGATCCTGTCGGTTCTGTTGCTGATCATGGTCCTTCCAGGATCAACCGCCGGCGTTCCCCGGACAGTTCCTGAAAGCAAAGACACTACCCTGATAGAAGCCCGGAACCTGGCGAAGCGTGTTCTGGGTGAGCAGGCAAACCTCTTCATCTTTAAAAAATTCCCCTGCGATACCATTCGGAATTCATTCGAGATTTCTGCTGTTGACGGGAAAGTTCTGATTAAAGGCAATACCGGGATCGACCTCGCTTCGGGATTGAACTGGTATTTGAAAAAATATTGCAACGCCCGGTTTACGGTAATAGATGAACAATTGGCGCTGCCCCGTACTTTCCCTTTACCGGAAGTTCCGGAAACGGTAAGAACCCCCTATAAGTACCGTTATTTCTTTAATGTCTGCACCTTCAGTTATACGATGGCATGGTGGGGATGGAAAGAGTGGGAACGTCAGATCGACTGGATGGCCATGAACGGGATCAACCTGCCGCTGGCAATTACAGGTCAGGAAGCAGTATGGGTGGAAGTTTACAAGGAACTCGGGCTGACGAATGACCAGATTGACAAGTTCATCGCCGGACCCGCCTATTTCCCGTGGGGGTGGATGGGAAATATCGATGGTTTCGGAGGCCCCCTGCCCGGATCCTGGATTGAATCGCATAAAGCATTGCAGCAAAAGATTCTTCATCGCGAACGGGCCCTTGGGATGACCCCTGTTCTGCAGGGTTTTACCGGACATGTACCCGAATCGCTCGTTAACATCTTCCCTCATGCAAAGATCCATAAGACCGGGAAATGGTCGGCCGGCTTCGATGGAACCTGGTTTCTCGATCCCTCCGACGAATTGTTTCAGCGGATCGGCCGGTTGTATATTGAGAAGCAGACAGCACTCTATGGCACGGATCATTATTACTCCGCCGACTGTTTTAATGAGGTGGATCCCGACACCAACGATACGGTATTTTTAGCTGACATGAGCCGTTCGGTGTACCGGGCCATGTCGGAAGCCGATCCCCGGGCTGTCTGGGTCATGCAGGCCTGGTTCCTCTATTACCAGCAGAATTTCTGGAAAGAACCTCAAAGCCGGGCCTTCATCCAGGCCGTACCGGATGATAAAATGATCCTCCTCGACCTGTGGGGAGAACGGTTCCCGGTGTGGAAAACCAAATCATCTTTCTATGGTAAACCATGGGTGTGGAATGTGTTGTCGGATTTCGGAGGCAGAACCAGCATGAGCGGAAATATCTCTGCCATCACCCAAAATTTCAGAGAAGTATTGGAAAGCCCCCGGAAAGGCAACTTCTCCGGGATTGGCATGACGATGGAATATTTCGGGAACAACCCCGTCATTCAGGAATACGTGATGGACCTTGTATGGAGCAACAAGGTCCCGGATCCCTCCGAATGGGTCCGTGAATATGTGACCGACCGGTATGGCAGTAGAAATCAACATGCAGAAAAAGCATGGGAGTACATGCTGGGGACAGTATATAATACCCACCGGCAAAATGGTACGTTCCTCTGCGAACGCCCCGGCTTCTATGACTCCAAACTATCGTACCGCACCAATCCTGTCATCGCCTACAACCAGGACTCCCTCATCACCTCCCTGGAGGAACTCCTGCAATGTGCTTCCGCCTTCGGGCAACTCGAAACCTACCGGTTCGATGTAGTGAACCTCACTCGGCAGGTACTGAGCCCGCTGGGTCTTCAATGGATCCGGGAGGTTGAAAAAGCATATCAGGATAAAGACCTTGGAAAAATCAGGAGCCTCCGCGTTCGTTACCTGGGATTGATCTCCGACTTCGACGATCTGTTGGGTACACGAAAGGAATACCTGTTGGGAGACTGGGTGGAGAAAGCAAAATGGTGGGGACAAAACGACCGGGAAAAGAACCTCTACGAGTGGAATGCAAAGAACCTGATCACCCTGTGGGGAACAAGTTGCACCGAAGGACAAGATGATGACCTCAACAACTACGCCCTGAAACAATGGTCGGGTATGTTCCGGAGCTATCACCTGGTCCGCTGGACTAAATTCTTTGATGAACTGGAGGCCGCCGTTCAAAAGGGAGAACCCTGGGATCGTTCCCGCTTTTACCAAGCGTCATGCGAATGGGAACAGAAATGGAGCGCCGGGCACGAATCGTTCCCGGTACAACCTGCCGGTGACCCTGTTTCCGTTGCCAAAGATTTGTGGATCAAGTACAAAAACGATTTTCATTGATCGCGGAAGTCACGGACCCGATCACCGATTTTCTTCCTTTTGCTGAAAAACAAAGTGAGCAAAAAGAATTTTTTATATGTTTGCCTAATCTTCATTCCGACTAATTCAGTATAAACCCTAAAAACAAGTATGTTATGAAAAAAACTCTGTTGATTGCGTTGGTGGCCGCACTAATCATGCCCCTCGTCAGTTGCAATAAAGATGATAATAATGACTTGAGCATCGGCTTTTCGGCTGACATTAACGGGACTCACTGGAATGGTGATATTGTTGCAGCCATCCATTCTACCGATGTTAATATGACCACCATCACTGCTACTTCCGGTTTAGGTTCTGACAAAGTCATCCTGATGTTCAAGGGCTCCGGAAAAGGGACTTATTCATTTGTTGATAACTACAATACGGGAAGCGTTTTTTTAAGCAACTCTACTTATTCTTCTGAATTTCTTGAAACGCCCGTTGGCGAAATTGTGATCACCAAGTACGATGAAGCCAATAATAAAATCTCCGGCACCTTTTCATTTTCAGCTCAGGATTACGAAGGAAACAGTTGCCTTGTTTCCTCGGGCGAATTCGAAAATGTCCTGCTAACAACTTTTTAATCTGTATATTATAAATATTCAGCCCTTTTTAAATGGGTGGAAAGTCCTGTCATACCGGCAGGACTTTCTTTTTACAGACATGATCGTTGCCATATCTTCTTATTCAATTTGATAGGGTCATAATAAGATTTTTTATATTTTTGGCGGTTCAAATTTTTTTAAGTTCTCGCCCCATGAAAAAAAGTCTACTTGTTGTACTATTGATGATGTGTTCGCTGATTCAGTTCGGGCAAAACACATCCGATCTCGCCCCTTACATTGTCACCCGGTTTATTGATTCTACCGGGCAGGAGGTGGTGGGAGTGATGGTTCCCGGCCGTCCTCCTGATAATTTCAGAATGCCTGAAGCTACGATCACCCGGTCGGCTGTCACCATCCCGGACGTTCCGGCCTTTGACTGGTGTTTTGGTTGTTCAGCCACCTCGGTAGCCATGATGGCCGGCTATTATGATCGTACCGGCTATGCGGATATTTATACCGGACCTACTAACGGAGGAGTTGTTCCCATGAATAACAGCGTTTGGGGATCGGTGATCATCAGCGGGGAATCGCGGTCACTGTGTCCCCTCAGCGCTACCAGAAACGGGCTGGATGGCAGAACCTCCCGCGGTCATGTGGATGATTACTGGATCAAGTACGGCAGTACCGCGCAGGATCCTTATATCACCAATGGATGGACCCAGCACACCTACGGTGACTGCACCGGCGACTACATGAAAACTAACCAGTCGGAATATGGCAATGTTGATGGCAGTACTCTCTTTTACTATTATCCCAACGGTTCCCCTTACAACGGACATGGGAACAATAGCGACGATGGTATTTATGGCGCCAGGTTATTCTTCGAATCCCGCGGCTATACCGTACTTTCATCTTATAATCAGTTGATCTGGGGTTATAACGGCAACAACTCCGGATTTACTTTTGCACAGTACAAACAGGAAATTGATGCAAACAGACCGGTACTGATCCAGGTATCGGGTCATACCATGCTCGGAGTAGGATATGATGATTCGAATAACGACAGTGTTGTTTACCTCCACGATACCTGGGATTATTCCACCCATCAGATGACATGGGGAAGTTCTTATTCGGGAATGCAACAATATATGGTCAGTGTCCTGAAACTGGGTTGTGCCGCAGCACCCGACCAACCCGACTCCATCTCAGGACTTACCTTGGTTTGTGAGAATACCATGAGCGTTTACAGTGTGCCGGAAGTGGAAGGTGCAACTTCTTATACCTGGACCTTACCTTCCGGATGGAGTGGCAGTTCAAGCATACACAGCATTAATGCCACGGCCGGCCCCACCGGTGGTGTTATCTCGGTCACGGCGAATAACACCTGCGGATCCAGCGTTGCCCAAACCCTGACTGTAACCGTAAACCCGGCTTCTGTTGCACCGACAGGAGTTACGGCATCTTCCGACACCCTTTGTTCGGAACAGACAACTACGATTATTGTCGAAGGTGGTTCACTCGGAACCGGCGCCGGATGGATGTGGTATGCCGACAGCTGTGGCGGTATCTATGTCGGAACCGGTTCGTCTCTCAACGTCGCTCCTACCGTCACTACCTCTTATTATGTCCGGGCTGAAGGCACTTGCGATACTACTGCCTGCGCCGGTGTGACGATCACTGTCAACCTCAACTCCGTCGCTCCCGCCAGCATTTCCACCACCTCCTCCTCTGTGTGCATAGGAAATACAACAACCCTCTCTGTTTCGGGAGGATCGTTGGGAACAAGTGCTGAATGGATATGGTATGCTGATAATTGCGGTGGCACTTTTGTTGGAACAGGTTCTTCGGTCACCGTTTCTCCGGTTGCCACTACCACCTATTACGTCCGGGCGGAAGGGCCTTGCGATACTACCGCCTGCGCATCGGTGACCGTTGTGGTCAACCCCTTGCCGGAAGCCGTTGCCACTTCCAATTCGCCCGTTTATCACGGAGGCACTATTGAATTGTTTGGCCTTCCCAATGGCATGAGCCAGTATTCCTGGACAGGGCCAACCGGATTCACCAGCAACCTTCAAGACCCGGTCATCACGAACGCTCAACCCGATCAGGCCGGCAATTATATTCTGACTGTCACGGATGCCACCAACTGCTCAGCCACCGATACCGTTCAGGTCATCGTGAAGTACGGCCTCGGCATTGATCCCGGCAACGGTTCCCATAGCATGATACTTTATCCTAACCCGGTACATCAGATGTTGATCATTGAATTGCCAGTGGCAACAACAATCGAAGTGTACAATGTCTTTGGACAAGTGATCATGAAATCAGCCAGCGCCCTGAAACACGAAGTGAATATGTCCGCTTGCCCGGCCGGAGTGTATTTCATCCATGCCGGCGACAACGTTTCAAAGATTGTGAAAGAATAATGGAGTAATAGTTTTTTTACGAAGGACCCCGCAACAGCATGCGGGGTCCTTCTTTTTAAAAATGCTTTAACACCTTGTCATCTATTGATTGCTTGAACCTTTCACCATGTGATCCGTTCCAATAAACATGATGACAAATTTCACACTGGTAAAACACGGCATTCTCCGTAAAATTGAAGTCAGGTAATTGTTCCCTGGCTTTTTTTTCTTCCACCACCTGAAGCTTCCCGTTGCAGAGGGTGCAGATGGAAAACCACCTGATCGATTTGGACAGATCGAACCGTTGGAAGACTTCATAAACCTGGTCAAGCACCAGTTCATGCCGTATCCAATATCCCCGTTCAACATCTTTTCTCATCAGAAGTTTCCGGTCACGGGTGAGGAGCGACCGTTTTTCCAGGATGGAAATGCTCACCAGGTCCATATCCGTCAGGTCACGGTGAAAAACCGTATCAAAACCCAGCATTCGCAGGTATCTGGCTAGTTTTCCCAGGTGGACGTCGAGGACGAATTTCGTTTCCCGGAGCGGTTTCAACCGGATAACATTGACAGGGGAAATATCCATCGATTCAAACACCGGGTAAACGGAAATGCGATCATTATGATTCACTTTCTCTTGAAACGGGGCTGAATCACCGTTGATCAGGATCAGATCGACCTCCGTATGCGGAATCCCTTCCGCTTCAATGACCGATTTGACGGAGGGATTATCGCGGAAAGTAACAGGATACGTCACTTTCTGTTTGGAGGAAGGAAGAAAATCATTCAACTCTTCATAAAACCTGATGAACGCAGTGTTCATTTTTTCAGATTATTATGGGGTAGCAGCCGGGCTGCCCGGTGCAACGGGCTCTTTCGCTTTGATACAAAGCACCGGAACCTTGGCATGATTAATGATCTGTTGTGCAAAAGGACCGATAAAGACTTCTTTCAGTTTCATATCCAGGGTGGCGATGATCACGATAAGATCAATGTTCTTCTCTTCGGCCTTTTTTAGAATTATATCGGCATAATTGGCGCACCGGTGATACGACACTTCATACGTGACTCCGTCCTCTTGCAGCCGTTTTTCCAGTTTCTCCTCCAATCCGAACAATTCATACTCATGACTGGTCTCCGATTCCGGACTCAGACCGAGGATATGCAGGGTCGATTGATCCTTATGAAGAATCGGTCTGATCGGATCATACTTTTCCAGTGCATTGGGGATGTTCCGGATGGGAAAGAGGATGTTCCTGAAATGGCTCCACTCGCCTTTCCCGGGAATGATCATGATCGGGAAAGTGGAATGTTTGAGCACGCTGTAGGCCGTCGAACCAATGAAAAACCGCCTGAATCCCGAAGCTCCGTGAGAACCAATCAGCACTATGTCGGGATTATACTCCTTGACCGTTTTCACTATCTGTCTGACGACATCGCCCACCGCCACAATCTCGCTGACCTCGATCTTGTATTCCTCGCTGATCCGATCGCCCAAATGCTTTAACTCGGTCATGGCGGCGAGTTTCATTTCCTTGGTATAATCCATAACCAGGTGATGCATATCAACGGGGATTTCCATTTCCACATCTCTCAAAACATAGAGAAGGATCAGCGTGGCCTGGTGCTTTTGACAGATTGCCGCGGCAGTGGTTACAGCGTTTTCCGAGAGTTCGGAATAATCTGTCAGGACCAGGATTTTTTGAAATGATGCTGCTTCCATGGCTGATCATTTTAATAACCCGGATTCTCAAATATACTAAATTTTCATCAGAAATGCAAGGAAATGATTAAGGAATCGACCGTTTAATGAGGGGTTCCGGAAATGAAAAAAAACATGGCTGCCGGAAACCCGGCAGCCATGATCAGGATAAACAACAAGAGCCTGTCGATCTTGCCCTTTATGCTATTTACTGATTACGGCCTTTTTCACCATGGATGAATGGCCATTCAGGATGGTGATGGTGTAAACACCATTGGCAGCTGACCTCAGGTCAAGGCTTTTTTCGATGGTTCCATTGACCTCCAGGACGATAGCTTCAGTGATCATAACCCCCAGGTCATTGAACACCCTGACAGTAAAGATCTCCGGTTTGCCGGTGCAGATCTTTAACGTAAATAACCCGTTACCGGGGTTCGGGAAAAGGGATACCGAGGCTTCCATGCCGGGGTCGTGCATGCCGGTCATGATCACGTTGATTACGTTGGATGCCGGTGAACTGCAACCATTCAGGGTCACGATACAATAGTAGTTGCCTGATTTGGCAGGGAGGTACGTCTGCCCCGTAGCACCGGGTATTTCCGTCCCTTCATAATACCACTGGTTGCCGGCCGGGGCATCGCTCACCAGCGTGTCGCCCACCAGCGAGATGACCGGGGTAGCAGGTACCGGGTTGACAGTAACCGGAAACTCCGGAGATACTGTTCCATTGCCGCAGGTGTTGGTTCCCGTAACGGTGATGACTCCGGAAACGGCAGCAGGTCCAAAATCCACCGTTATGGCGTTGGTGTTGGCCCCTCCAGAGATGATGGCTCCGGTGGGCACCGTCCAGGTATAACCGGTAGCATTGGCGACCGCCGGTACCGTATAAGCCACCCCCGAATCACCCACGCAGACGGCTCCCGGTCCTGTGATAGTACCAGCATCAGCGGGCAATGGATTCACGGTGACGGCAAACGGCGGCGACGAGGTTCCGTTCCCACACAAGCTGTTCCCATAAACAGTGATGTTTCCCGAAGAAGCATCGGCTGCGAAATCAACCGTGATCGCGTTGGTAAATTCACCCGAAGCAATCGTTGCGCCGGCAGGGAGTGTCCATACATACGTCACCGCATTGACGATCGGGGCAACGGAATAAGCTATTCCGGCAGCTCCGCTACATACGCTGGCAGTGCCAGTGATAGTCCCGGCAGCTCCCGGGTATCCGGTCACACTCACCGGGAGAACGGAAGGCGTTCCCGCAAAGCATCCCGTGGGGCCCATATAATTCACCGATACCGACTGGGAACCGGCGCTGATCCACATTACCTGGATCTGATGAGTGCCTTGTCCATACGTGATCGTACCTCCTGCTGATACCGTCCAGGTATAATTCGACATCCCTTCCTCGGTCGTATAATTATAATATCCCGAATTGACGCACATGGAATCGGGCCCCGAGATAGCAGGTACCGGAGCAGGAACGATCATGACCGGCAGGGTGGCAATGGGACCGTTACCGCAGGAATCAACCCCGTATACCGTCACATCACCGGCCGTGTTCCCAACCGTTACGGTAATCGAATTGGTGCCCCCACCGGCCGTAATAACCGACCCTGCAGGGACAGCCCATACATAACTGGTAGCATTGGTAATGGGAGGCACCGAATAAACATTGCCTGTACTGTTCCCGCATGCCGTGTCAGGTCCGGCGATGGCGCCGGGTGTTACCGGGAGAGGACAATCACTGGCGAAGAAGGTCATATCATCGCCATAGTCGGTATTTACCGAATTTGTGCCCACGATCCGGTAATGGTAGGTTGTGTTCGGTGTTAATCCGGTAATGAGAGCGCTGTCGGGGGTGTCGATGTTTCCGGTAACCGATGGCGGGATCCCGTTCACCGTCGTTCCGTAGGAAGTAGTGGTTCCATATTCGAAGGTCACCGTGGTAGTGGCGCCGGTCGCATTCACGGTTCCATGAAGGGTGGCCGAAGTGCTGGTGATGGAAGTAGCCGTTAAAGTGGTCACGACAGGCGGGCCTGCTGTGGTGGTGAAACTGGTATCGTTACCATGAACGGTACCGGATGCATAGGTCCCGTTCACCCGGTAATGATAGGTAGTATTCGGAAGTAATCCGTTAAGGGCGGCCGATACCGGGGTGACACTATTCCCGGTAACGGTGGCCGGAACGCCGGGGACGGTCGTGCCATAAGCGCTGGTAAGACCATATTCAAAGGTTACTGTAGTAGTATTGTTGTTGGCATTGACACTCCCGTTCATGGTAGCTGTGGCCATCCCCACGCCGGTGGCAGCCATCGTCACCACATCCGGGGTCCCGGGGGCAACGTCAAGTCCCACGTTATATACATAGACGCTGGAACTATTATAGCAGGTAAACGGGCATCCTCCGACTGACCAGACTCTCCTGTCACCAGACAAGGTCGTGTAGGCGCATTTGCCGCCAAGCGTACCCGATGCTCCGCATTGCCCGATGTCAAGAATCAGGCTTTTAGTGGGATCATATGCAAAAGGAGTGTCAAGAGTAAACGACAACCAGTCGCCAGATGAGGCGCTCAATGATACCGATGAACGGTAATAAACGGTGGTCATAGGCCCGCTGTAAAATGAACCCGGCGTCAGGGTGGTGATGGTCGATTGCCCTAACTTGATCGTGAAATCAGTGTAGGTGGCTGGCCCGAAACCCGAATTCATCCAAATGTAAACAGTGGTGATGTTACCCGAAGGCGCTGGTGACGGCTGATTAAAATCACCGGCGAGATAGAGTAACTGAACATCTTTCCCTCCTGAAACGTTGAAAGGAAAACTGTTTGATCCGTTACCCGATCCGCTGTAATTGTAAAACTGTGGTTGCGCTGTTACTGGCATGGAAAAGCCGGCAATCAGTAAAAGGACGGCAATAAAAACGTATACATTTTTCATAACTCCTGGGTTTTGTAAATGATCCGTTATCTGACAAAGAACAATATCGAGGTAAATATATAATTT
>Ga0116170_10005602_pt1 | contig 11177 bp, 7 predicted proteins | sample AD_JPNHW1_MetaG_FD_89797 | JGI IMG/M metagenome (GOLD analysis project Ga0116170, IMG submission 89797) | Active sludge microbial communities of municipal wastewater-treating anaerobic digesters from Japan - AD_JPNHW1_MetaG | ecosystem: Engineered > Bioreactor > Anaerobic > Digestate | place... | reverse complement strand
GCGAACAAATTGGTTTGCTCTCGCTCTCCTCCTCCGACCACACGCGCATTTTGGAAATCATACGCGGCGTGTACGAGAAATTCAAGGACCAACGGGTGCAGGTGAACCTTCCATCTCTGCGCATCGCCTCGTTTTCTGTCGACCTGATGGACGAACTGAAAAACCTGCGCCCTGGCGGCGGCTTCACGCTGGCTCCGGAGGCAGCGACCGAGCGCATGCGCGCGATTATCAACAAGCCTCTGGATGAAGAAGTCATCCTGGAAACAGCCCGCACCATCTTCGCGCACGGCTGGCTAAGCCTGAAGCTGTACTTTATGATTGGGCTGCCTCAGGAAACAATGGAAGACGTGCAGGCTATCCTGGACCTTGCGCGCAAAATTAAGGGAATTGGCAAGTCTCTCAAAGGCAACCGCGTCCGGATTCACCTCGGCATCGCAACTTTCATCCCCAAGCCGCATACCCCCTTCCAATGGTATTCCATCGAAGACGCGCAGTCCTTGCAAGCCAAGATTGATTTGCTCAAAGATGGTACGCGCAAGTCGGATATCAAAATGACCTATAACCCGCCGGACTCCACCCTGCTGGAAAGCTGGCTCTCACGTGGGGACAGACGACTGGGGGCGGTCATCCTGCAAGCCTGGAAAAACGGCGCGAAGTTGGACGCCTGGACGGAACGCTTCAACCTCTCCGCCTGGCTGTCGGCTTTCGAAACTTGCGGCCTGGACCCGGATTTCTACACCAAAAGACAGCGCAGCCTGGATGAAATCCTGCCGTGGGACCACATCTCCACCGGCGTCAGCAAGCGTTTCCTCCTGACCGACCTGCGCCTGAGCCAGGCCGGCAAAACCCGCGAAGACTGCCGGAATAACTGCTTTAACTGCGGCATCCTGGATACTTTTGGCAGCCTGAAACCCTCAGAAGAAGAAGTATATTGGGGGTGCCCGTGACAGACACACAGCCAATTCGCGTCCGTGTTTGTTTCGCAAAAGGCGGCGACCTGCGCTTTACCGGACACCTGGACCTGCAGCGGCTCTTTGAACGGGCGCTGCGCCGCTCGGGGCTGCCTTTACGTTACAGCCAGGGCTTCAACCCGAAAGTCCGCCTCAATCTGGCCAGCGCGCTTCCGCTGGGTTTTTCGTCCGAAGCGGAACTGCTGGATTTCTGGCTTGACGCGCCGCTTGACCATGCCGTAATCGAACAGCGCTTCAGCGCGGCGCTGCCCGCGGATATCCGCATCAGGCAGGTGAAATTCGTCCCTAACGACCTGCCCAGCCTGCAAGCAAGTCTGCAAAGCTCGCGATATCGGGTTACTTTTCAACCTCCTTTGGATACCAACGAGCTTGCGGAAAAGCTTACGGCGCTGCTTGCACAGGAGACCATACCCTTTTCACGCCGCGCCAAGACAGCCGACCTCAAGCAGCTCTTGCTTTCCGCGCGCTGGCAGGAAACCGTCGACAGCGCGGACCTGCTGCTTGAGATGAAGTCCACACCCGAAGCGAACGGCCGCCCGGATGAACTGCTGTCTTTGTTGGGATTGGCGCCGGGCACCTACTAGGTCTGTCGGACAGGTATGACCTTTAATTCCACCGAAGGGGAAAACAATGGATAACTGTATTTTTTGCCGTATTGCCAGAGGCGAAGTCCCTTGCTGGAAGGTTTTGGAGACTGAACACGCTCTGGCTTTCCTGGACCTGGAGCCGCTGCTGGAGTATCACACCCTGGTCATCCCCAAAGCTCACTACCGGGATTTGTTCAGCGTCCCGGAGGACGTGCTTTGGCAAACCAGTTCAGCGATTAAGCAGGTCGTGCGCTTGTATCAGGAAAAACTGGGGATTGAGAATATGCACCTGTTCAACAATTCCGGCCGTTTTGCCCGCCAGAGCGTATTCCATCTGCATTTCCACATTGTGCCGGTGAGGCCTGAAACGCCGCTGGTGGGATTCACGAAGCACCCCGAGATCGTAACGAGATACCCCGAAATGATTCAAGCTCTGCGTTATTGACCGCAACCTACCGGGCGCGGATTTATTTATTAGGTATAATATGCAGACTGTTCCCGTGGCCTAATGGAGAAGGCATCGGCCTCCGAAGCCGGTCATGTGAGTTCGAATCTCACCGGGAACATTTTTCGAACCGGTTTCTGTCAGCGTATTTGCCCCAATCTTCGCTCTCACTATGAAATTCAGAGGTCGCCATGGGTGATGAGGAACTTCAAAAACAGATTGAAACTCTCCGCGAGCAGCTGCATTACCACAACTACCTGTATCACACGCTGGACGCCCCCGTGATCAGCGATTACGAATATGACCAGCTTTATAAGCGCTTGAAGGAGCTTGAAAGCGCGCACCCTGAACTGATCACGCCCGATTCCCCCACCCAGCGCAGCGGCGGGCAGCCGCTGGATAAATTCCGCAAGGTGGAACACCCGACCGCTGTGCTGAGCCTGGCGAACGGCTTCGGTCGGCAGGACACGCTGGACTGGTATGAGCGCATCGCGCGCCTTGACCCTGCTGTTGCAGACGCGGATTACGTGTTGGAACCCAAGCTCGACGGCCTCACCGTGGTGCTGACCTACGTGGACGGCCGCTTTACCCTCGGCGCCACGCGCGGGGATGGGTTGGTCGGTGAGGATATCACCGAAAACCTGAAGACGGTTCCCATGATACCGCTGCGCATTCCGGTCTCGGGCTCCGCGCCCGCACCCGCCCGTCTGGTAGTACGCGGTGAAGCAATCATCTTCAAAGAGGATTTTGCCCGCCTGAACGCCGAGCTGGAGCAGCGCGGTGAAAAAACTTACCTCAACCCGCGCAACACCGCGGCGGGCTCCTTACGCCAGCTGGACCCGGCCGTTACAGCCAGACGGCCGCTAAAGATTTTTGTCTACCAGATCCTCGAGTCATCCGAGGAGATCCCCGATACCCAAAGCGGCATCCTGGATTACCTGAAAGAGCTGGGTTTCCCGGTCAATCCTTTACGCTGGCACGCGGATAACATCGAACAGGCAGTGCAAATCTGCGAAGCGCAAGCCGCAGCCCGCCACACCTGGCCTTACGATGCTGACGGCATTGTCATCAAGGTGAACAATCAAGCCCTTGCGCGCCGACTTGGTTTTTCCGGGAAAGACCCGCGCGGCGCGCTGGCTTTCAAATATCCCGGGCAGGAGGTCGAGACAACTCTGCTGGATATCCAGGTCAACGTCGGCAGGACCGGCGTGCTCACCCCGCTGGCCGTGCTCAAGCCGGTTAGTATCGGCGGCGTGATTGTGCGCCAGGCGACCCTGCACAACTTCGATTTCATCCGCGAGAAAGACATTCGCATCGGTGATCAGGTGCTGCTGAAGCGCGCTGGCGAAGTCATCCCATACATCCTTGGACCTCTGCCGGAAAAACGCAGCGGTGCAGAGAGAGCTTACGAAATTCCGACCCGATGTCCTTCCTGCGGGTCTCCGATCCAGAAGGTGCCCGAGGAAGTGGCCTACTACTGCGTGAACAGCAGCTGCCCGGCACAATTGGTCAGAAATGTAGAAAATTTTGCCTCCCGCGGCGCACTGGATATCTCCGGGCTTGGCTCGCAGATTGTTGCCCAGCTTGTCGAAAGCGGACTGGTGCGCTCTGCCGCTGACCTGTACACGCTCAAGCGCGAGGAACTCCTGCGCCTCGAGAAGTTTGGCGAGAAAAAAGCGGATAATCTGCTGCAGGCGATTGAAGCTTCCAAGCGACAACCGCTTGAGCGCCTGATTATCGGCCTGGGAATTCACGGCGTCGGCGAGGTGGCAGCCCGCAAACTGGCCCGCACCTTTCACAGTCTGGACGCGCTCAGCCGCGCGAGTCAGGAGGAACTGACCAGCCTGGAAGGCATCGGCCCTAATATCGCCGCGTCCATCTCCGGCTGGTTCGCCCAAAAGCACAATCAGGAACTGCTGCAAAAATTGCACGAAAATGGACTTTGGCCGCAAGAACAAGAGACCGCTCAGGAATCTGCGGCGCAAGCCTTGACAGGGCTCAGCTTTGTCATTACAGGCACCCTGCCAACGCTCAGCCGGGAGCAGGCGGAACAATTAATCCTGGAAAATGGCGGAACTGTCAGCTCGGCGGTGAGCAAAAAGACAAGCTATCTGCTGCTTGGGGAAAATCCGGGCTCAAAATATACCAAAGCGCTGGAATTGGGGATTCCCATCCTCGATGAAGCGGCGCTGCGAGCCATGATTGCCTGAACATTGGATGATTTGCTGACCGGCAGGTATTTCCGATAACCTAAAAGAGAATAGCGCAGAACACAAGAGGCTGTCCAAAAAGAACGGATTTTTTTGGGACAGCCCAAAGTGCGGAGTTTAGGCCTCGTTTTGATGGCGCAAATCCGCGCACTTCCAAACTAACGCGTATAAAGTGGGAAATCAAAAAGGGCTGTCCGTTTTTTGGGACAGCCCCTTCAGGTGGAGATGGCGGGAGTCGAACCCGCGTCCGAAAGATTAGGCTCTCGAATCTCTACGAGCGTAGTCAGTTATTCATTTTCATCCGCGTAAAGATCAACTGACCAAACTTTCCGCAGACCATCCGCTTGAGCCCTAGAGCCCTCTTAGGCCAGGTTCACGGCAAACCTGGCAGCGTTCCGGCTTTTATGACGCCTTGACTGATTCCGGCCGGAAAGACGGCCTCAGGAGACGTGACCTCACTTCTGGAGGTCAGCTACTTCTCTCCCGCTTATGCAGCGAGGGGGAGGGTAGCGTAGTTTGTGCTTTTGGCACTTGTTGTTTGTACTGATTTATCGAGGTCGGTACCTCTCGGCTCGCAATCCGGAACCAGCTTCTCCCGTCGAGACCTGGCATCCCCGGTACCGTCAGTATAGCACAAAAGAAAACCCCCCAGGGGAAACTGAGGGGTTTGTACGGACTTTTGGTGAAAACTTACTTGATCTGAGCCATCTGCTCAGCGAGGATTGCGTTCGCGTCGATGGTGGCCTGATCGAGCAGGGCTTTGACGTCCGCTGTTGGATCGTCCACGATGCTGGTCATTACAGGTTCAATCACGTTGTCACGGACGAAGTCATAGCCAGGCACGGGGGGCTCGAACTTGCCGAATTTCAGCAGGTCGAAGGCGGTCTTGTAGGCGGGATCCGCATCGAAAACATCCTGGAACTTGGCGGCAACAGACTGTTTCACCGGGAAGTAACCGGAGGCTTTGGCCCATTCGGCGTTCACATCGGCGCTGGTGTAGTACTTGACAAACAGCCAGGCAGCCAGTTCGCGTTCGGGAGTGGATTTGGGGATGGAGACGGAAGCGCCGTAAACGTTCTGCACAGGATCCGCGGTGGTGTGGGGGATTGCGCCAACAGACCAATCGAAGGGGGTGCCGTCAGCTTCAACAGCGTCGCCGTAGAAAGGCAGACCGGAGGAAGAACCAACGGAGAAGAGCAGCGTACCGTTGCCGAAATCGGTCTGATCACCGTAGTTTTCAGTCACAAGGCGGGCGCAGCCTTCCGCGAACAGGCTCTGGATGAACGTCCAGGCCTGCACTGCGGCGTCGCTGTTCAGGGTGAACTGATTGGTGGTGTAGTCGAACATATCGCCGCCGAACGCGAAGGTCCAGCTGGCAAAGCGGGAAGTATCGATGCTCAGCTCGTAACCCACGGGGGAAGCTGCGCCTTCAGTGGCACCGCTGAATGGGGTCGTGGAAGCTTTGCATGCCATCTCTTTGAACTGCTCGGGGGTGGTAGGCGGCGCATCGTAGCCGAGTTCCTTCAGCCAGTCCATGTTGTAGTACATAACTTCCATGGAGCGGTTGGGGGCCAGGCCCAGGCGCTGATTGTTAAACAGGGAGAGCACGTCCTGGGCAAAGAAACCGGGGAAGAAGTCATCCTGTTCTTCTTTGGTCAGACCGTACTTGGGGTGATTGATCAGTTCGTTCATATCGAACATGGCATTCGCCAGTTGATAAGTCGCGACCTGATTCTGATAGCCAACCACCACATCAGGGACATCGGGGGTGTTCAGGATGGGGAGCATCTTGTTGAAGATGTCGCCATAGCTGCCGGCATATTCAGCGGTGACGGTGATACCGTATTCATTGGTACTGTTGAAGTCGGAAACAATCTTGGCAATCGCGGCTTCGCGGGCTTCACCAGTGTGTTGATGCCACCAAACAATTTCCTTGGCGGGAACAACGTCCGCCCAGGGATCAACTTCCGTCGGAGCTTCGGTAGGAGCTTCGGTCGGGGCTTCGGTCACGACGGGAGCCTCGGTCGGGGCTTCGGTCACGACGGGAGCTTCTGTTGCTTTGGCGCAAGCGCCCAGCACCAGTGAGGCAATCAGGACGATCGCCACTAACAAAACACTCGTTCTTCTCATTTTTCAAAACCTCCATTTTGAACCTGATTAATTTGAGCGTTACGATATCGAAGGTTGAGAGAATACCTTCGGAATATCCAAAGTTGATTATATCCTAACCTTTTAAACCCGTTGTGGCAATTCCTTGAGTAAATTGTTTCTGAGTCAGGAAGTACACAAGCAGGATCGGAATAATCGTAATCACCGCCCCAGCCATCAACCAATGGGTATAGGGACCGGCTTCCTGCACAAATCCGTACAAGCCAACCATGAGCGGTCGCCAGGTATCCCGCGTGGTAACCAGCAGCGGCCACTGGAATGCGTTCCACGAAGCCGTGAAACCAAAGAGGAGCACGGTCATGATGGGCGCCTTGCTGATTGGCATCACGATTTGGATGAGAAAACGCAGATGGTCGCAGCCGTCCATGCGGGCCGCGTCCCACAACTCATCCGGAATCTGCGCGAAAAATTGCCTCAGCAGGAAAATACTGAACGCGTTTGCCATGAACGGCACTGTGAGCGCCCAGTAGGTGTTAATCCAGGTGCCGCCCGGTAAAGGGATAATCGTGCCGCGGATGAGCAGGTAATTCGGGATGAGCGTCACGGACTCCGGAATCATCATGGTCGCCAGGAAGAGGCCGAACAGGATGTCTTTGCCCTTAAAGTCTATCCGGCCAAAGGCATAACCCGCCAGAACCGAGGTGAAAAGCAAGCCAGCTAAGGTTCCCAGTGTCACCAAAACACTGTTCATGAAGTACTTGGAAAAATTAGCCTGATCCCAGGCTTCCTTGTAATTCACCCACTGGGGAACTTTGGGGACCAGTTGGCGCGTAATCGTCTCGCCGAGGGTCATCAGGGAATTGGAAATCATCCAGAAAAATGGGAAGATAAATATGGCCGCGCCTATCAACAGGATGAGATACAGGAGGACCTTCCCGAGGATTCTGCCGGCGTGGTTTTCCTTTATTTCTTTTTTGGGTTTTTGCATTCCCGCAGAATTATCCATAGAAAACCCGCTCTCCCATAATCTTGTTCTGAGCCAAAGTGAGCCCAAGGATGACGATGAAAAGCACGATGGCTTGCGCGGTGGCTACCCCGTACTGGTTTGCTTTGTAGAAGCGGTCAAATACCAGCAAGCTGGTGGTAATCACCGTATTCTGCGCGCTGGGCGTGCGCATGACGTAAAGGTGGTTGAAGGCTTTGAAAGTACCGATGAAACCAATGAGCGTCAGGTAAAAAGTCACCGGTGAAATCATCGGGATGGTAATGTGCCAGAAGCGGTCCCATTTGCTGCCGCCGTCAATTTCGGCTGCCTCGTAAATTTCCTTGGGGATGTTTCCAAGCCCCGAGAGGAAGATGACGGTGTTGTAGCCCACGAACGACCAGATGCCGAAAATGATGATGGTAACCAGCGCCAGGCTGGGTCCTCCAGCCAGTCCGCTAACGTTGAAACCCAGCAGCTTAAGCACGGGTCTGGGCTCAAAGCGCCATTTCAAAGGGTCTATGCCAAAAAAGCCTATCAAGCTGTTGGCCAGCGAGGTCTCCCGGCTGGAGAAGATGATTTGGAAAACGACCGCGGTACTGATGGAAGGGGTGATATACGGCAGGAAGTAGATAATCCGGAAAGCCTCCTTGCCGACGATATCCTGATAGAGGATGTACGCCAGTACAAGTCCAAGAATAATCTCCGCAGGAACCGTCCCCAGCGCGTAATACACGGTCACAATCAGGGAGTTGAGGAAATCCTTGTTCCCGGTTTCGTACATCATTCCCCATCCGGTCACAAAAATCACGCCGCCGAGGATGAGGACGAGCGAACCCGCGATGTGGGCCAGCTTCTGACCGTTACTGAGAGACTGGAAGCCTTTTCCCCACACAATCGAACCGAGAATAATCAACCCCAAACCTGCCAGTAATACCAGTAGATTCCACCAGGAACCAAAGATGAGCAGGTAATTCTTATCGCCGATGAAGGGCCCCTTGGTGACCTGCCAGTTAAACAGACTCATGTAAATGGAATAACCAATCGGGAATATGCCAAAAATCAAAATGATGATCAGAGCGGGGAGGATAAAAAGATAACCGGTGAGTTGTTCCTGCAGCTTGATAAGCTTCAGGGTCTTCCGGCGGGTCTGGCGCACTGCGGTATTCTCAGCCAACGAAACCTCCAACAGCCATTGTGCATTCGGGGTTGATTGCCAACATCCTCTTTATTTTACAGGTTTTTTTTTATCTGTGGGTTATAAAAAGGTTAACATTGGCCTTTCCCTGCGAATTCTATCTTAAATCCGGGATGAAACCCAGAATTGTCTCTGGAAAACTATCCGTGACAGCCAGGAACCCCAGTTCGTCCAGCCGTACCAGGCCTTCCCAGTTGCGGGAACTTCCATCCGGGGTCAGACTCAGGTAAAGCGGCGCTTCGTCTGCCATGCGGATCTGTCCGTTTTCCAATTGCAAGCGGAGAATGCGTTCGACGCGATCGGAGCGTCTGTGCGACAAGCCTTCCCCGAACCTTTGGGCAATCGGGTCGACCTCCGCCTTTAGATGCGCATCGCCCGGGTAAAAATAATTCATAACCCAAAAGCTGCCGTCCGCCTGCGATTCGGTCGCGTCCGTGACCCGATATTCAATCGCCGGAAAATCAGTTTGAGGCTGTGGGCTGAGAGCGGTGTCGAAAACATGTGCGTAAGAATTCGGGTTGACTGCGCTGCCGTTGTCCTCGAAAAAGGTGAAGAGCTGTTCATTCGCGACCACAAGCGCTTCATCGCTGGCATTCCGGAAATCCGTCTGCGGTACCAACGGAACAATACCCTCCGCCTCCAGGCGGATGGATTGGCGTTCCTCATCCACCACTCCGGAAACAAGGTAGCCCATCATCGGGCTGCCGCCGCTCGTCTCAATCGTCAAGAAGACTTTTTCTCCCAGGAACGCAAGCGCCTCGAAACCCTCAAACCCTTCCAGGCTTTCAGAAAGTCCACCGTCATCAAAGGCAATAAGCCCGGTTTCGATGGGTTCCATGCTCTCCCCGCCCAGGTACGCGAGGATGTCTTCCTTTTGGATGGTCACGATGAAGCCGCTGCCGTCCTCTCCCAGGCGGCGAGGGTATTGCGGCAGAAGCACCAGTTTGTCTCCCAGCCAGGCCATCCCGGAAAATTCCATCCGGGCATCGTCATATGGCGCGGGCAGCTTTATGACCCGCACATCTGCTTCGGCCGGTTTCTCCGCAGCAGCAGTCTCCGTCGGAACTGTGGTTTCGGCTGCTGCCGTTGGAGCGTCTTCCTTACTGCTTAATTCCGGAGAAACATCACCCGGCAAGGGGAATTCCGCCTTATTTGTCGGATAGCTACACGCATTCGTGGAACATATCAAGAGTATTATGCCAAATATGCTAATCAACCAGGCTGACTTGCTTTTCATCACTCGACCTTAAGCACAGCATATACCGGGTCATGGTCGCTCACCCGCGCGTCGGGCAGCGCTTCAGAATTGATGTGCACATTGTCAAAGTGACTGACCAGGCTTAAGCAAGGAAGGCTGACCAGGATTTGGTCCAACACCTGGCCGTTGCCCTCATGGTTGTATGTGTAGCGGTCTTGCTCCGGAAGCAGTGTGATCAGGTTTGCCAACGCGCCATCCTGAAGCTTCATAATCGGCGGGCTCCACGGGAAATCATTCAGGTCGCCCAGTACTACGACATACGCCTCTGGATTGATACCGATAATTTGCGCTACAAATTCGTTGATCTCGCGCGCCTGTTCCATGCGCTGGCGTTCGCTGACGAGCTGCGGCGGCTGTTGGTCGCCATAGAGCGGGCCGTCCTCGCCTTTGGAATTGAAGTGGCAGGCGATGACGAAAATATCCCGGCCCTGGAAGCTGAATTGCGCGCTGAGCGGTTTGCGGCTGTCCCGGAAGGCATATGCTTGCGGGTTGACCCGGCCCGGATTGAGTGAGAGCATAGGCTTTCCGTCTTTCTTCAGAACCTGATTGGCGCTGCTGGCATCCCCAGCCGGGGCGGCAGCCAGGCTTAACCCTCTGTCCTCCCTGTAGAGCAGCACAACCCGGATATTGCCTCCGGTCGCTCCGCCGTCCGCGTTCCTCAGCGGGTCAATTGAGAGCGCTTTGTAAACCGGCCCACCAACCTGTTGTACTGTCTGGAGCAGCCTGTTGATGTTTCCGGCAGCGGAAGTCTGCGCGGAATCAAGCTCGCCGTCATCATCCTGGATTTCCTGCAGGGCCAGGATGTCCGGACTGCGCAGAATAAAAACAATTTGTTCCGCCAGCGCTTCCAGCCTTTCAGGCGAGACCATCGGGTTAAAATTGGCCACGTTATACGTCGCGAAAGCCAATTCATCCTCTGAGAGCTCGTATGTGACGGCCTCCGGTGGGTTATTTCCCTGCTCAAAACGCAATTTTTGGGTGGGCTGCAGCTTGAAATTGCCGAAACTGTAATCGATGATCCCGATAATAGGCTCTGTAAACCGCGCGCCGGTGCGAATGGCGGGCATGTTGATGAATGTGTCGTCAAGAAGGATGCGTTCCGGGTTGGCGTCGTCTTTTCGCAGGATGAGCACACTCCTGGGGGATAATAGGCCGGCATTTTTTCCCATGTCCGCTACAACAGCGACCTCTTTATAAGAAGAGGTGGAAGAAACTGCCAGGGCAGCGTTCACCTGAACGCGCATGCCCTCCAGGCTTTCGTAAAAATCCAAACCGTCCCGGGCAGGGTCAAATTCGCCGCCCTTACTGGCGTTCCCATTCACATCATCCTCGATAACACTATCCGGAATTCTACGGCCTCCCTCACCCAACACCACGGGTTCCGGCAGCGAATTGCCGCTGGAGAGAATTGTGTACG
>Ga0116170_10005599_pt1 | contig 11178 bp, 10 predicted proteins | sample AD_JPNHW1_MetaG_FD_89797 | JGI IMG/M metagenome (GOLD analysis project Ga0116170, IMG submission 89797) | Active sludge microbial communities of municipal wastewater-treating anaerobic digesters from Japan - AD_JPNHW1_MetaG | ecosystem: Engineered > Bioreactor > Anaerobic > Digestate | place... | reverse complement strand
TCTTACCTGTTGTATGGGGCGAATGCAAAGCAATATTGGAGCTTATGCTGAAGAAGAAACAGAAATTGTGCGTGTTCCGGTCGATTATCTCGATCAATGGATGGTGAAATATACGACCTGGAAAGAGTTTGTAATGTATGCTTATCGCAGCCGTTTCGACGAATTACTGACGACCATCGATGGCATTGCTTTCCGGAAAATGGACGAACGTCTTGAAAAATTCTTTACCGACCGTTATAAAGCTACCGGTGAGACGGTCTATTATGGCACTCATCAGGAAATTGCCAATAGTCTTACCAGTTCCCGTGAAGTAATTTCCCGTTTGCTGAAGCAACTTGAAAAGAATGGCAAAATAATCATTGGCAGAAATAAAATCGACTTTTCTTCGCTTGTGTAACTTAAGTTACCAACTGCTCGCCTGTATCCTTTTTTCTTTGCATTGAAAACGTAACACAATGCAAAAATTCTTTATCAAATACAAAACACTCATCATCGGAATCGTTCTTGGAGCTCTTGCCGGTTTCCTTTACTGGAGGTTTGTAGGCTGCGCATCCGGAACCTGTCCAATTACTTCCCGGTGGTATAACACCATGATTTATGGCATGATCGTAGGGGCTTTGCTGGGAAGTCCTGTTCGCAAGAAAGAAGAAGTTAATCCAAAATAGAATGATATGATGAGAAAAATTACAAGTATGTTCCTTATCCTGTTGTTACTTGCCGGTTTGAATGGAATGGCCTACTGTTCGGAAAAAGCAACAAGTGAGAAAGTTTCGGGAACAGGGAAAAATAGTGAAATTAAACACGCTGATGATATGAGTACATTTAGTGAATTGATTCTTGGAAATCAACCTGTTTTAGTTGATTTTTATGCCGATTGGTGTGCCCCTTGCCGGATGATGGCTCCTATTTTAGAACAAGTTTCTGCCGATATGTCCGGGAAAGTGAAAATAGTAAAAGTAAACGTTGATAAAAACCAGAGTGCGGCTATGAAATACAATATCCGCAGTATCCCAACTCTCATTTTATTTCAAAATGGTGAAGTAAAATGGCAGGGAGTGGGGGTTATTCAAGCCGAACAGATTAAACAAATCGTTGCATCAAAAACGAATTGATCGGATATTGCATCATAAGTTGTTAATATGTATTATTATAGAAATGAATAGCATTTTAGTAAATAAAGATTATTGCCCTAAAAACCATCCGTGTCCGCTTGTAAGGATCTGCCCTGCTGGAGCAATTACACAACGTTCGGTTTATTCTGCTCCCGATGTAGACTATTCAAAGTGTACCAGTTGTGGGAAATGTACCCGTTATTGTGGCTATGGGGTTTTTAGTAAAATTGGCTCGTGATTTTAATCGAATAATTTATTGTTAGCCTTGGGAGATCGACTTCTGAGGCTTTTTTTATTATCGATGCAATAGGTTTCATAAAAAGTGAAGATGTTTTTTTGTCAAATAACAATTGTTCCTATCTTCGCGTCTGCCGGTTAATCGGGGAGTATTTGTTTTGAGATTAAACTTTTTCAGATGAAGACAAACGTATTATTGATCATTCTCTTATCACTGTTGGTATTGGTTTCAGGTTGCAAAGATAAATTCATTCAACGATATAATGCTGACAACAAGTTGTTTAATTACTCCGGGAGAATCGATAAAATTACTCCGGGCGAAGTTGTCTTGATAGGTTCTGCAGCATCGGTTACCATGCAGTTTACCGGTGATAGTTGTGTCGTATATCTGAAGAATAATACTCCGGAGAGGCGACAAAACTACTTTTCAATTGAAATTGACGGGGAAGATCTGGGGCGGACAAGAATTGAAGGTGATTCAATACTGGCCATTCCTGTAACAGTTGAACCGGAAAGAGATATTCATACACTTTCCATTTTTAAATCGACAGAGGCTGCTAACGGCAATATTATCTTTTGCGGGGTGTCGTGTCAGCTATTGGCCGAACAACCTGCATTGCCAGAAAAGAGCATCGAATTTATCGGAAATTCCATCACCTGCGGGATGGGAAACGACACACTGGATATTCCTTGCCATACCGATCAGTGGTACGATCAGCACAATGCCTACTGGGCTTATGGTTCTATTGTTGCGCGGGCTTTGCAAGTAAATTATATGCTGAGTTCGGTCTCGGGAATTGGTATTTACCGAAATTGGAATGTCGAAGATGGCCCAACCATGCCCCGGGTATATGAAAACCGTTACCTCAATACCGATGATTCTAAAAAATGGGACTTTTCTTCTTTTACTCCCGATGTAGTAAGTATCTGTTTGGGAACCAACGACCTTTCAGATGGCGACGGAATTCATGAACGTCATCCTTTCGATGCAGCCGTTTTTACTTCATCCTATATTCGATTTATTGAAACCATCTACAGTCATTATCCCGAAACGCAGGTCGCTTTGTTGACAAGCCCCATGGTAACAGGGGCAAAAGATTCATTGTTAGTGCATTGTGTAGCCGATGTAAAGCACCATTTTGACAAAACATCGCACAAGCCGATTGCCGTGTTCGAATTTGATGCCATTACTCCTCATGGCTGCGATTATCATCCGACGATTGAAGATCACATGGAAATGGCCGACCAACTGATTCCATTTTACCAGCAATTATTGGGCGAAGAAGATTAATTTGTCGAAGGAGTAGATTTTCTGCCGGTCTAATGTGATTCGTATTCAGGGTCGCCATCGCTTTCCCTGCCATGTGTCGCGTTCTTTCAGCCTTTTTTCGACCTTTGCCACAAATTCGTAATTTTTGAGCCCCCAGTTAGGTGCAATGAGAAGGTCTGCCGGTGATTCACTAACGAACCTTTCGATAATGATCGAAGGGCGGAGCAGTTCAATATAATCAATCACCAGTTCAATAAATTCGTTCACCGAATAAATATGAAATAGTTCCGGGTTTTTCAGGTATTCTTTGGCCATTAGGGTGTCGGCATGAATCTGAAGCTGGTGAATCTTAATGTTTTCGATGGGTAATTCGGAAATAGTGCGGGCCTGTTTCAGGATGGTTTCCCTCTCTTCACCCGGAAGCCCCAGGATTAAATGGGCGCAACGGTGTATTCCCCGTTCCGCCAGTTGCTCAATGGCCCGGGCTGATTCTTCGAAAGTGGTGCCCCGGTTTATTTGTTGGAGTGTCTGGTTTTCGCACGATTCAATGCCCAGCTCGACCATTACATAGTACGATTTCGAAAGCTCCTGAAAATAATCTAATATTTCATCGCTTAAGCAGTCGGGACGGGTAGCAACAACTAATCCAACTACTTTCGAATTTTCAAGGGCTTCTTCATACAGTTTGGAGAGAACCGATAATGGAGCATACGTATTGGTATATGCCTGAAAGTAAGCAAGAAATTTCATCGATTCGTATTTCTTCCCAAAAAAGAGGATCCCTTCTTCAACCTGTTTTTTCACACTGGTTTTCAGATCGCAGTACGAAGGTTTAAATGTTTTGTTGTTGCAATAAGTACAACCGCCAGTTCCTTTGGTGCCATCGCGGTTGGGACAGGTGAATCCTGCATCGACCGAAACTTTTTGTACTCTTTCATTAAAAAGCTTCCGAAAATGGGTTGAAAAATCGTTATATCGTTTGGGGTGTCCCCATCCGTATAAATTTGTTACTTTTGTCATGTCAGTAAAAGTAAGAAATGAAAACTTATTTTTAATTGTTCATATTTTTTTAATTGATTCATCCATCCACGATTTTGATTTCGGATGAAGTTTCATACTTTTAATGTGTTGTTACCATTTTTTTATGTTTACAGAGAAGGATATTAAACAAATAGAGGAACAGGGACTTACGGTAGAAGAACTAGAACTGCAACTCGGCTATTATCGACAAGGTTTTCCTTCAATTCCGCTTATTTCGCCAGCTATTCCGGATTATGGGATCAAGATTCTGACTGAGGAGGAAGAAACGAGGATGACTTTTGTTTTTGAAAATTCTCTTTCGATGGGATTAACCACTACAAAGTTCGTCCCAGCGTCGGGAGCTGCCAGTCGAATGTTTAAAAATTTGTTCACATTTCTTGAAAAGGCTACCGATGAAGAAACTGCCGATAAGCTTGCAGAAGAGGACGTTTTTTTGAATACCTTCTTTTCAAACATCTCAAAATTTGCTTTCTATAACCCGTTGAAAGGAATAACTTCAAACCCGGATAGTAAAATTGAACTGGTTAAGAAACTATTGCAGGAAGATGGTTTGGGATATGGTCAGAAACCCAAGGGACTGATTGCTTTCCACAAATATGGCGATACTACCCGTACGCCGATTGAAGAACACCTTGTTGAAGCCGCTTCTTATTGTGCTGGCTCCAACGGATTGGCAAAAATCCATTTTACGGTTTCTCCTGAACACCAGGATGGTTTTGAAAATCAGTTGAAAAAGGTTAAAAACGAATTTCAGAAACGTTTTGGTCTTCAGTTTAATATTACCTTTTCACACCAGCACCCATCGACCGATACCATCGCCGTCAATGCCAATAATGAACCATTTAGGGATGACGAAGGAAGATTGGTTTTTCGCCCGGGAGGTCATGGCGCCCTGATCGAAAATCTGAATGAGCTCGACTCAGAAGTGATTTTTATTAAAAATATTGATAACGTCGTTCCCGATCATCTGAAGGCAGAGACCAAACGTTATAAAAAAGTATTGGCAGGTTTACTGGTAACTGTGCGGAACAAGATTTATACTTATCTTGAAAAACTGGATAAGCCCAATGCTTCAGATAATGCCGATTTAATTAAATCGATTGAATCGTTTTTACGCAGGGAATTGTTCATTCAATTTGATAACAATTTTGCCAGCGTGGATGAGAAACTGGCTTTTTTCAGAAAGAAATTGAACCGTCCGCTTCGGGTTTGTGGAATGGTGAAAAATGATGGTGAGCCCGGAGGAGGTCCATTCCTGGCAGTGAATAGCGATACAACGATTTCACCTCAGATTGTTGAAAGAGCACAGATTGATGAGAACAATGAAAATCAGGTCGATCTGTTTAATCGGGCAACCCATTTCAATCCGGTAGACCTGATCTGCAGTATCAAGGATTACAAAGGGAACCAATTCGACTTGCTCCGGTACCGCGATCCTGAAACCGCTTTTATTTCTTCGAAAACTCAGAATGGAAAAGAACTCAGAGCACTTGAACTTCCAGGCCTCTGGAATGGAGCGATGGCTGATTGGAATACAATTTTCGTTGAGGTTCCGGCAATTACTTTTAACCCGGTGAAAACGGTCAACGATTTGTTGAGACCTCAGCATCAGTAATTTTTCGCTTACGTAATCCAATTATGAGTAGAGAAACAGATAACTTTCACGAAGATAACGAGATAATTGAAGCCCTGCAACGATATGAGGAGATGCTGGAAACGGGGGAGATGTATTATTTCGATGTTTATCAACTGGAACACATTGTCGACAATTATATTGAGATCGGAAAACTAATTCCGGCGTTAAGGGTCATCGACCTGGGGCTGAAGCAACATCCATCTTCCATCAATATTCTGGTTAAGAAGGCCGATGTCTTGGTAAACCTGGGAGAATCGGAGTCGGCGTTGGCATTGATCAATCATTTATTAACCATTGAAGAAACCAATCCAGATCTTCATTTGCTCAAGGGAACAGCTTATTTGGATTTGGGGAAACAGGAACAGGCTGAAGATTCATTTCGGGATTTCAAACGGTATTCTTTTGATGATAAGGTAGAAACGAATTACAGTATCGGCTCGGCTTATGAGCAATGTGGCGATTACAAAGGTGCGATCGATTATTTCCAAGAGGCGCATGAACTTGATCAGAAACACGAGGCCGTATTGTATGAACTGGCTTATTGCTACGAAAAAGTAGGTGAGGATTATAAATGTATTCAATACTATAACAAGTATCTCGATCTTGATCCATACTCCGATACGGCCTGGTTTAATATGGGCATTATCTATAACCGGCTAGGAAGTCCGCGTAAGGCTGTAGAGGCTTATGAGTTTGCCGTTACCATCAACGAGGATTTCCCAAATGCATGGTATAATCTGGGTAATACCTATATTCAGTGGAAGAAATTTGATAAGGCGATTTACGCGCTGACAAAATATCTCGAATTCGAGGATACCAACGATGAAATATACTGCATGATTGGCGATTGTTTGGTTCAACTGAAGAAATATAATCTGGCTTTTGATTTCTATCAGAAATCGTTGGTCTATAATAAAAATAATGATCGGGCATGGTTCGGTTCCGGGATCATCATGAAATTCAAAGCTGATTTTCATGCAGCCTATGGTTACTTTAAAAAAGCGGTTAAGCTGGATGAAAATAACAGTGATTACTGGTTTTTGCTGGCAAAAGTTTCTCAGAAGCTCGATCTTTTTGACGAAACAACCGAAGCATACCGCAATGCATGTGCCCTGGCTCCGGGCAGGTTGTACGGTTGGTTACGATATGCCGATTTGGTTTATCAAAAGGGTTTGCTTGTTCGGGCTATTGCTATTCTGGAGTCAGCACTGCAATATCATCCGTTGAATTCTTTGGTCCTCTACCGATTGGCTGCCTATAATTTACGGACATTGAATGAAAAAAATGCGGTTAAACATTTAAAAAAGGCCCTTTCAATCGATTACAACCATCATTTTTATCTGTTTGAATCTTATCCGGAAGCTCAGTTAAGCGATTCTGTAAAAAAACTGATTTTAAAATATAAAAAGATTAATTCCTGATTTACAGTTCTTTTTTTCAAAAATCGATTAAATAGTTTGATAATGAAAACGTATGGATTGATTGGATATCCCCTTGGACACTCTTTTTCTAAGAAATTCTTTACCGAAAAATTTGAGAAAGAAGGGCTGGTCGATTGCCGATATTTAAATTTCGAGATCGAATCAATTGATTTGTTCCCGTCAATTTTTGAAAAGAACCCCGATATCTGTGGGTTAAATTGTACGATTCCATATAAACAGCAGGTTATACCGTTTCTCGATGAAATTGATGAGGAAACGCAGGCGGTTGGAGCTGTAAATACCATAAAAATAATACGAACGGCCAATGGGGTTAAGCTGAAGGGCTTTAATACCGATATCATCGGTTTTGAACGTTCGCTGAAACCAATGCTTAGCGAGAAACATAAGAAGGCTCTGATATTGGGAACCGGAGGTGCATCCAAGGCAATAAAACATATTCTTACAAAGTTGAACATCGATTATCTCTCGGCTTCGATTGAAGAGCCCCTGAATGAGAGCGAAATAAGGTATTATCAGATCGACAAAGCAATGATCGGAGAGCGGTTGGTTATCATCAATGCGACTCCGCTTGGAACTTTCCCGAAAGTGGATAATTGTCCTTCGATTCCTTATGAATATCTTTCTTGCGATCATGTCCTTTTCGATTTGGTCTATAATCCTGAAATAACCCTCTTTATGAAAAGGGGCCTAGAAAAAGGTGCCCGTGTGAAGAATGGTTTGGAGATGCTCCATGGGCAAGCGTTAGCTTCATGGGAAATCTGGAATAGGTAAAGGGATAAAAAAACAGCAATTAACTTTTTAAAAGCTAACTGCTGTTGAATATGAAATGGAATTTATCAATTAGTTATAGGCTGATTCTCCGTGTTCATAAATGTCGAGACCTTCTTCTTCAACAATTGGTTCTACCCTTATGCCAGTTGTTTTATCGATGATTTTGAACAGGATGAAGGTTAATACCCCGCTATAAATCAATACAACAAGCACGGCAATTAATTGTATGCCCAATTGTTTCAGGTTTCCGGCAATGGCTCCACTATAAGCTGCTTGTACAGTAGGAACCGCAAATACACCTGTTAATATGGCGCCAACCATACCGCCCACGCCATGAACTCCAAAAGCATCAAGGGCATCGTCGTAGCCGAGTTTATGTTTTACAAAACTTACCGAAATGAAACATACCACCGAGACAATCACACCGATAGCTAAGGCACCACCAACACCAACAAAACCAGCAGCTGGTGTAATGGCAACCAGTCCGGCAACGGCACCTGTAGCAATACCTACAGTACTTGGGGTTCCATGGTAAAACCATTCAATTAATGCCCATGTTAAAGCGGCAGTTGCTGTAGCTAAATGAGTTACAAGAAAGGCATTGGCAGCCAAACCATCAGCAGCCAGGCCACTTCCGGCATTGAAACCAAACCACCCGAACCAAAGAAGACCAGCTCCCAAAACAACAAAAGGAATGTTGTGTGGAGTTGTTGGTGTCCCATTTACTCCGCGGCGCTTGCCGATCATTAAGGCTGTAACAAGAGCCGCGATACCGGCATTGATGTGTACAACCGTACCACCGGCAAAGTCGAGCGCGCCAAGTTTATATAACCAACCATCGGCTGACCACACCCAATGTGCTACCGGGTTGTAAACGATAAGAGACCAAAGCATGATGAAAATAAAGAATCCCTTGAATTTGATGCGTTCAGCAAATGCTCCAATGATAAGGGCCGGTGTAATGATGGCAAACATACATTGAAATAAAACAAAGACAATGTGAGGAATACGTTCTACCGATTGCGAAATGTAGTAGGGGCTCACATCATCTATTTTAATCCCTTTCAGAAAAGCCCAGTCAAACCCGCCGATGAACGGAGCGAGTGCACCGCTGGAAGAACTAAACGATAGACTATATCCAACGGCGATCCATTCAACCGTTACCGCTGCGGCAATGATAAAACATTGCATCAATATGTTCAGAATGTTTTTTCTGCGAACCAAGCCTCCGTAGAAGAATGCCAGTCCGGGTAATGTCATTAAGAAAACGAGTGCTGTTGCAACAATCATCCATGCTGTATTCCCTGAGTTGATTACCGGGACAGGTGTCGTTGCGTCTTGTGCCATGAGTGGAGTAATTCCTGCAAAAAGCATGAGGGCCGCACTCAATCCAATGTATTTTTTATATTTTGATTTCATAACATGTGACTTTTTGTGATTTGTAATTATTCTTCTTCTCCTTTGATGAAAAGTGATTGATCTCCTTCTTCTCCGGTGCGGATGCGGTATGCTGTTTCGATGCTTGAAACGAATATTTTCCCATCTCCAATTTCACCCGTGCGGGCTGATGCAATTAAGCAGTCAACGGTCTTCTTTACGTTTTTTTCCCGTACAATGATGGAAAGCATCGTGCGTTCGATCACACTGGTGTCGTAAACTCGTCCACGGTACACCCTTTCCTGTCTTGATTTCCCTTCGCCACGAACATCCCAGTAGGAAAAGAACTCAATACCAATTCCTTTTAAGGCTTTTTCAACCTCGTCGAATTTGGATTTTCTGATTATTGCTTCAATTTTTTTCATACTTATTTCTTTTTATAGTTGTTTGCCTGGAAATTAGAGTGATATCCCCACAACCATGTATATCTTTTTGTTGTCGGGGTTTACAATGATCTGTCCTGTAACGGGAATGGAGAATTTGTCGGTTACTTCAATTGTTTTTGATGCCTGGATACCAATGTTGCAAATGTTGAATTTATCATCCCCATTATCTTTGTTTAAGGTGTGCCATCCGTTTCCGGCACCAACAAATGCGCTAAATGATTTAAAAGCATAAGTTGCCTGAAAATATAGGTCACCCCCCATGCTGCCGGCTCCACCAGCCTGATTCAATATATAATTACCTGAAAGTGTAAGCCCTTTTAACGTGTAGCCTAAATTAACTTCGAAAGCATGACTGCCGGTAGTGTCTGAAAAATCGGTGAGATCACCTTCATAATAATAATCGGTGACACCCAGGCTCAATCCTATAGGCAGGGAGTAGGAGATGTACGGATCGGTTTCTTTATAGCCGGTCACATCATAGGATCCCCAGATTCCGGCAGTTAACCCTTCGGTTGTGTATTTCACGGATGGCTGAATACATGGGCCGCCAAATTTCGTGCCACGCCAAACATAACTACTATACAGATCAACTCCGGCTGTCAGTTGTGCCTTTGATTCACTTGCCATTGTTACTACGAATACAAGTGCAATGAGTAAAGTGTAAATTTTTTTCATAATTGTTCTTTTCTGGTTATACATCTATTCAATTTTTACTTCTAGCGAATAATTTCCTCATTCAAATTTTCGGCAGGATTATTTATCAATGAACCCCGGTTCAAAAATATGTTTTATCCGATTGGTTGCAAATTATTTTTTGGGTATGTTTAAAAAAAATACCATAAATTTAGATGAAACCCCCTTCTAAAAATGGGTATTAATTCAAAAAACTATTAAAAAATTGAATTTTCAGACTTTTTTATGGGGTGTGTTTGAAAAATAACTTTTTTTAGAGGTCTAATTTGCTAAAAATCCTTTTTGAATGGATGAATTTGAAATTTGTGAATTATTTAGAACAAAAATCTTGTGTTAACATTTATTTAATATCATAATGATTAAATAATGACTATAAACACATCAAAATGTTTGTGTGGTCGCTTTCTTGATCTATTGGAGAGCCTTTGGGGGTTCTTTTTAGGAATGAAACCAGCGAGATGATTTTTTATTATTTGTACAGGTATATAATGGAAGGATATCTATCGGAAGAATTTGCCGTTTCCTAGATATACTTTCCTATCGATGGCGGTGAAACACGAAGGAATAAAAAAAGACTGTCCCCAAAATCTGGAAACAGTCTCTTCTTTCTTGAAATTTATGGTTTTTATGAATAGGCCCGGCCTTCTTTGCCCTCATAATAGAATATAAATGAATTGTTAACCACTTTATTTCCTCCCGGGGTAGGATAGTTGCCCGTAAAATACCAGTCGCCCAGATGTTCGGGGCAAGCTTTGTGTAAATTTTCAACCGTTTGGAAAACCATTTCAATCTCTGCTTCGCAATCGTCGGGTTTCAGCATCTCTGCCATTTTCTGAGATATTTCTTCATCTGAAAATGGCGCATAAATATCTGTCACATAGTTGATAATTTCTTCTTTGGGCAGATTTCGCTGATCGTAGCAACGCTGGTAGGTTTTTTCGATGATTTCATGCATTCCTCTTTCGTTCAATAATTCAATTGCCGCCTGAAAAGCTGCAAACTTATTGATGTCGGCCATGTCGATTCCGTAGCAATCGGGGTATCTGATCTGTGGGGCAGAAGATACAATAATGATCTTTTTGGGATGCAAGCGGTCGAGGATTCGGATAATACTCTGCTTTAGTGTCGTTCCCCGCACAATGGAGTCATCGAT
>Ga0116170_10005597_pt1 | contig 11179 bp, 7 predicted proteins | sample AD_JPNHW1_MetaG_FD_89797 | JGI IMG/M metagenome (GOLD analysis project Ga0116170, IMG submission 89797) | Active sludge microbial communities of municipal wastewater-treating anaerobic digesters from Japan - AD_JPNHW1_MetaG | ecosystem: Engineered > Bioreactor > Anaerobic > Digestate | place... | reverse complement strand
TCTTGAACTGGTTGCATATCAGCGAAGCGCCGGTATTGTATTCGAATGGATTGACATCTTCCGTAGCGTAGGACGTCGCCTGAATTTCTTTGGCGATTTCCTGCGAAGAATATATCGAATCCGAATTCTGTCTTTCCTTCGAGGCGAACATCCGGTAGCCGAGGAAGATGCATGCACCTATCATTGCAAGAAGAACTACTATCAGCGCCAGCGATACTATGCCCTGGAACATTATTGGATTTGCGGTGGGGATGGCTGCTATCTGTTCCTTGCTGAGTTTGCTGGTGTCGACCTTGACGGCGTCGACGACTGCTTCTTCGACGGTTGCGGAAGTTGCAGCCGGTTTTTTTGTTGAGGTTTTCTGCACGGCTTTTTCCTCCTGGGCTGGCTTTTTATTTTCAACGGCTTTTGAATCCATGGATGCTATGTAACTGCTCTTGCCGCCAGGTATGCCGGCCTCCGCCGGCTGGGGTTGTTTCATCTCCCTGAGAACAGGCGAGGGCATTGTTTCATGACCAGGTGCGGAGATTGTTGTCTGGCCGGGCGCCGTCGGCCGACCGACAGTCGGTATCGTCGGCCGTATCGCGGGACTGCCTGGACGGCCCACGGAATCGGCGGCGCGAGATATCTGCTTAGGTACGAGAACGATTGATTTGCAATACGGACAGCGGCACATGCTTCCGGCGAAGGCTTCATCCACAGAAATTTTCTTGTGGCATTCGCTGCACCTGATTTTTAATGACATTCGATTTCTCCCAGCAGGGGCTGTTATATAGAAAAGTTTTTAAAATTTTTAAATTTAATTTTTTAATTTTTTTAAAAAATATCATTCGTAATTTTACGGTCTTTTAAAAAACATGAACGAACGCATCCGTTTCTGCCAGTTTTCGAAGGAGGAGAAAAATTTCGACTTTACAGCTTCAGTGGCTGCTTCGTTCAAAACTACATTTTCAGCCGAGTAATTTTTGCAAATAAGAATATACGATTCCTTACGATTTCAACAAGAAAAAAATTTTTCATTCAACGTTATTTTCTTGTAAATCATGGTTGGTGAAGTTATTTTTTATCCGCATGATGATAGCTGAAATCATATCGGATTCGTTTTTTGAGGCTCAGTTGGATGCGGATAGAATCTGGCTGCTGTGGCTGATGGTGCTTAGTTCCGTTCTTTTGTTGGTTTACGGCGCCGACAAGCTGGTTGCGGCGGCAGTGCAGATAGCCCGTTCCTTGGGCTTTTCGCCGGTCATCATAGGCGCGACGATAGTTTCACTGGGCACGACCGCACCTGAGACGTTCGTATCTGTAACCGCAGCCTTCAGCAACAATCCCGGCCTTGCGCTGGGCAACGGCGTAGGGTCGATAATCTGCGATACGGCGCTTATTTTCGGCTTGGCGTGCTGTCTGTGTCGGCTGCCGAAGAACAGGTTTCTGCTTGTGCGGCAGGGCTGGCTGCAACTTGCAGCAGGGACGCTACTTACAGCATCATTTCTGGTTTTGGCGTGGATGAAGGGCAGTTTTTACGGCGTTGTAATGCCGCGCTGGATGGGATTCTCTTTTGTCGTTCTGCTGATAGGTTACATGGGCATTTCAGCCCATTGGGCGCGGCTGCATCCTGAAATAATACCCGAAGAAGCTATGGACGGCCAAAATAACGGCAGGCCGACTAGAAAATCAAAGTTCGGCGCAGTAGCCGTAATGCTTGTTACGATGGCAATGGGCCTTCTGCTTGTGCTGTTGGGGTCGGATATAATGGTCGGCTCAACTGCCAGGATATGCATTCACTACGGCGTGCCGGAAAGCGTGCTGGCTGTGACGCTCGTGGCATTCGGGACGTCTCTGCCGGAGCTTGTGACTGCGATTGTCTCCATAATCAAAGGCCACCCTGAACTGCTTGTAGGCAATATAATCGGAGCGGACATTCTAAATGTGCTGTTCGTCATAGGCGCTTCTGCCGCCGCTACGCCGCTGCTTGTGCCCACGGAGTTCTTCTATCTGCATCTGCCGGTGATGATGGCAGCACTGATTCTGCTGCGGCTGTTTATTTTTGCGAAGGGAGACCGTTTTCACCGCTGGTACGGCATACCATTTCTTTCGCTGTTTGCGGGATATCTGGCAATCCTTTTCGTAATGATATCGACTGGCCATCTCAAATTGCACGGATGACGGATTAGAGCATGTTAAACTTGCTCTAATCTGCCACAAAAGTAGTTTGATTTTTAATCTCAAGTGCGTATCATCTTTATTTTAAGGGTTTTTGCCCGCTCAGAAATGATGATATCCGGCTTTGCAGGAGAAATTCAATGGATGCATGCAGAAAAGGCATAAATGTTGCGATTGTAGGCTGCGGGACTGTAGGCGGAGCCACGGCCCGTCTCTTAACGACTGACAGAGATATCCTCGTCAATCGCCTCGGCTGCGACGTCAACCTGAAATATATCGTCGATTTGAATCTCAAACACGCCAAAGAATTGGGCCTGCCGGAAAAACTGTTCCAAACCGATTTCAATGTTGCTCTTAGCGACCCTGAAATAGACGTTGTTGTGGAACTGGTGGGCGGATTGAATTTTGCCAGGGAACTCATTGAAAAATCGTTAATAGCCAAAAAGCACGTGGTTACCGCCAACAAGGCGCTGCTTGCACATCATGGCACTGAGCTTTTTTCGCTGGCAAGAAACAATGGCGTAAGCATTTCGTTCGAAGCCAGTTGCGGCGGCGGCATTCCGATAATTCAGCCGTTGTGCTGCAGCCTGCTGGCTAACAGGATTGACGCCATTTACGGCATAGTCAACGGCACATGCAATTATCTGCTGACCGAGATGTCACAGCAGGGCAGAAGTTACGCCGACGCACTCAGAGAGGCGCAGGCTGACGGGCTGGCGGAGGCGGACCCGACTCTGGATGTCGCCGGCATAGATACAGCCCATAAATTGACGATACTTTCTTCGCTGGCGTTCGGCCAGAGGATAGACTTCGACGCCATCCCGTGTCAGGGTATAGATAAACTCGAAATATGCGACATCAAGTGGGGCAGTGAACTTGGATATGTCATAAAACTGCTGGCTATAGCGTTGCGTCAGGGCGACGGATTATGCCTTTGCGTTCGGCCGGCGTTTATTTCCATAAAACACCCGCTTGCCTGGGTGGCTGGCCCGTTTAACGCCATAAGCGTTTACGGCCATGCCGTCGGCCACACAATGTTTTACGGCAGAGGCGCGGGCGGATTGCCGACTGCGTCATCGGTGGCGGCGGATATTGCGAATATCGCACTGGGCAATGCACAGTCGCAGTTTGAAAAACTTAGAATCTGGTCCGACGTCGCCAAGCCGGCCAAACAGCTTCCGGTCAACGAAATCAAAAGCCGCTACTACATCCGCGTCATGGCTGAAGACAAGCCCGGCGTACTTGCGAAAATCGCCGATATTTTCGGCCGACAGAATATCAGTATAGACGCAGTCCTCCAGCGGGATTATAACAGGCCGGACGCCACGCGGCCGGTCATCATAACCACACACACGGCTTGCGAAGGCAATGTACGAACGGCGATTGAAGAAGTCGACGCACTGGATTCGATAAAGGCCAAGCCGGTCTGCATTGGAATAGTTGACGAATATCCCGAATTCGTCAAATAGAACTGTCTGCAAAAAAGTTCATTTTGAGAATCGTTCTGTTGATGCTTGAAAAAGACCGTAAATATTCAGGCATTATCCGCAAAGATGAGACTCAGGATTTCGGCCTTAGTTACTGTATATCCTGACGGTAACTGTAATAAGACAAAACACAGGCCATTCCCTGGAACTCCTGAGAATGGCCTTCATAAAGCTTTATAAATTATAGAACTTTTCAAGAATAGGCAGTCAGCCGTAAGTCATTTCTGGTCCAGCACTTCAAGAGGAGGCATCGGCTTGCCTTCCAGGTATGTAAGGCTGGCTCCGCCGCCTGTGGAGACGTGGGTCATCCTGTCCTGGAGTTTGAATTTAGCCACCGCCGTTGCGCTGTCGCCGCCGCCTATTACCGTGACTGCGCCGGCGTCGGTAGCCTTGGCCATCGCTTCGGCGATTGCTTTTGTGCCGGCGGCGTATGCGTCGCGTTCAAAGACGCCCATAGGCCCGTTCCAGACGATTGTCTTGCTGCCGAGCACAATTTTGCTGAAAAGTTCTATGGTTTTGGGGCCTATGTCGAGGCCCATCTGGTCTGCCGGTATTTCAACGCCGGCTGTGACGTTAGCCGCGTCGGAATCAAACGCGGCTGCAGTGAGGTGGTCGACGGGCAGAACTATCTTTTCGCCGGCCTTGGCGAGAAGTTCCTTCATTGCGTCTATCTGGTCTTCTTCGACGCGGCTGATGCCGACGTTCACGCCCTTTGCCTTGAGCAGCGTATAAGCCATCGCCCCGCCGATGATGATTTTATCGACTTTCGTCAGCAGTGTGGAGATGAGTTTGATTTTGTCCGAAACCTTTGCGCCGCCCAGTATTGCCAGAAACGGGCGAACCGGATTCGATACTGCGTCGCTTAGATATTTTATTTCCTTTTCCACGAGATAGCCGGCTACGGCCGCACCGCCCTTAGCCTGGACGGCCAGCGGGCAACCCCACATGGACGCATGCTTGCGGTGACATGTGCCGAACGCATCGTTGACGTACAAATCGCCCATAGCCGCCAGTTCCGCGCCGAACTGTTTTACCTGGTCGAGATCTTTGGTATCTTCGCGGCTGTCGAATCGGACGTTTTCAAGGCAGAGCACGTCACCCGGGTTCATTGCGGCGATGGCGGCTTTTGCTTCGTCGCCGGCGATGGGCCAGCTAGGCCCAAGTTTTACCGGCTTGCCGATAAGCTGCGACAGACGGTCGACGGCAGGTTTCAGGGAGTATTCGGGTTTGACCTCTCCATCCGGCCGGCCGAGATGGCTCATAAGCACCAGTTTGCCGCCGTCGGCAATGACTTTCCGTATGCTGGGCAATGCTTCTACGATACGATTGTCGTTCGTAATTACGCCGTCCTTGAGCGGTACGTTGAAATCGACGCGCATCAGAACGGTTTTGCCGCCGATTTTTATGTCGTTAATTGTCTTTGTGGCCATGATATACCTCATAAATAATTGATTGTTTAAGGATTTTGCCATAAGCGGCCTGCCTGACTGCATAACCGCACCGGAAAAGCTATTCTGCAAATATCGCTGAAAATTTCAAGCGGCTGATGAAAGTTTTTCAACCATTTTCTTTCCTCTTTTAGGAAATTTCAGCCGTCTGCTTGCCGCCGCAGGCGACGAATCAGCCATGTTTAAAGTTTTGTCGAAAAGTAATTTTTTCTTTGCTTACTTTAAAAAAAATTGAACAATTAGAAATTCTGGTTCGTATATACATTTAAAATGTCGTGCCTTACGGGAAAAGTAGCGAGCCGACTTTTGGGTTTTGTTTTAAAAAAGTTAAAAAAGTTAAAAAGTTAAAAAATTTAGACAAACAGAATTTGAAGGAGTTAAAAAATGAACAGATTTCTAGTTGCGCTGTCGAGTGTGGCAGTTGTATTCGTGGGAATGGTTTTTGCACAATCCGACAGCAAGCCGGCGGCGACGGATAAACCAGTAATCGCCCAGTTGCCGGCGCCGGAAGCCGTCAAACTTCCGCCTCTGCCGGAAGTGGTCGCCACCGTGGGCGATATCAAGATTCCTGGCGCCAGAATTGAAAAAATGATTTCCAAGCTGCCGGCGACCGTTCCCGCGTCGGTGCAGGTTAACCTGCGTCAGAGAGCGCTGAGCGCACTGCTTTTTAACGCACTTATCGAAAACTACGTTGCAAAACATGACATCAAACCCAGCGACGCCGATTTGAAGGACATCAATGCCCGCCTGGAGGAAATCGCCAAGCAACGGAATATGACGGTTGACGAAGTCATGAAGACCGAAGGCATAACCAAGAAAGAACTTGAGACGCAGGCTGCCGCCCAGCACATTTTCAACGATGTTACGTCGAAGGAAAAAGTGGAAGCTCTCGTCAAGGCGCATCCGGAATATTTTAATGGCACGGAAGTGCAGGCCAGCCATATTCTTGTGCTTTGTGCGCCTATGGCTCAGACCAAAGATGCGATGGCGGCTCTGGACAAAATCAAAAAGATTCGAGCCGACATCCTCGCCGGCAAGATTAAATTCGACGATGCTGCCAACAAATTTTCGGAATGTCCGTCGGGCAAGCGTAAAGGCCAGGACGGCAAGACCGAATATGGCGATTTGGGCTATTTTGCTTTCAGCAAGGACGGCAAAATGATGATGGCGCCGACATTTGCTGTAGCGGCTTTTGCGACGAAAGTCCGCGAAGTCAGCGATGTCATCCGCACGCAGTTCGGTTTTCATATCATCAAGGTTCTCAACCGTAAGGACGGTACTGCGAAATATGAAGCTGCCCAGGCTGATACGGTTGCGAAAGTTGTGCTGGAAAGCGAATTTCAGATGAGCATTTTCGACCAGATTATCAATGGCTGCGATGTGACGATAGACCTGGACGCATTCAAGATGCCGGAGGAAGCTGAACCGGCGGCTACCGCAGCGGCCCCTGCCCCTGCTCCGGCAGCCAAAAAATAAGGTTTGCTTCAATTTTTTAAATGAAAATAGAAAGATTCTATGGCTTTAAAACCGTAGAGTTACGAACGGCATATCAAAAAAATCCCGCCCGCCTTTTGAAGACGGACGGGATTTTTTAATATGTCATATCATTTTACGAAAAAATTTACTTTTGGGCTAGAGCATCTTAACTTGAGTATGCTCTAATCCGTAAAGATTCACTATTGGCACGTAAAAAAATGACAGGGCGTTACAGAAAAAACTCGGACGGCATTTTTGACATAAGCGCAGGCCGCATGACGGCGGATCGCTGGCGAGTGCGCGAACGAATTTTGAAAATTATCACATTTCTGTTGATACTGGCAGCCATCGGGGGCGTAATCGCGTTGGACAGGGCCGGAATTTTCGGCACTGCCAGTTGCGGGGATTTTGAAAAATACGACAATAAAAAATTTTGCGTTATGCGGGTAATAGACGGCGATACGCTGGACGTTGACTGTATCGACGGCGAATATCTTTTGACGCGAATCCGTTTGTGGGGCGTCGATACGCCTGAGACCGTCAAGCCGAACTGTCCCGTCGAACATTTCGGCATGGAGGCGAGCGGATTTACGCGGCGAAACACGTTGAATAAAATGGTGCGTCTCGAACTGGTTCAGACCAGCACGCGGGACAAGTATGGCAGATTGCTGGCGTATGTATATCTGCCGGACGGCAGGATGCTCAACCGCGAGTTGGTAGCCGCCGGTTACGCCTACGCCGACCCGCGGTTTCAGCATCCGCGCAAGTCGGAGTTTATCAGGTTAGCCGATGACGCTCGCAAAAACGGCGCAGGCTTGTGGTCGCAACCGCATAAGGCTGACTGGCCGTACTACGTCAAGGGAAGTCTGCGAAAATAAAGCGACGATACGGAATCGCAAAAACATATCTGCCATGCCGCCGTCAGACGAAGTTGTTTCATCCCATAAATTCACTTGTTTTGCTCCACGTTTTTACATAACATTTTCAGTGTAATACAACAATTAAATATGGCGGGGGTTTGGACGTTCCAACACCCCTGATTAGCCGTTAATCTGTGCCCACGAAACCGCAACATTTCTAAAAGAGTACCGAACGGCATATGACAGGCCAATGTCCTTGTGACATTGGGTCTCGTGCGTATGTGTGTTCGGTAGGCCTGTTGCGGGCCTTGTGGGCCACATCCGCGAGGCCCTTTTTTTTAGGGTCTGCAAGGGGACGTGATAATGCGTAAAAGCAAAGAAAATCAGGCAGAGAAGCAGCCCACTCGAATCGCCGGCATAAGATGCATCGACACTCGCGCACTGAGCAGGATAATTTCATGGTCCATCGGCAGTTGTGAACAGCAGTTGATGACATTGAAGTCAGCGATGAACATCCTTGCCGAAGAAATCAGAGCGTCGCAGAAAAAAGCCCGATAGAGCTGAAGGCTGTTATTGCTGGTTTGCTTTGTCCGTCTGGGGTGAGAGTGTTTTTATAGCGGCGGGTTCGATATCGGTTATTGCGACTTCTATTTCGAATGCCCCTTTCAGCACGACAGCCTTGTCGCGGGTCGGGTCGACTCTTACGAGTGTTGCCGTTGTGTTGAACGGTACGACGAAGACTTTTTCGCCCGCGTTTGTTTGAAGGATTCTGTCGCGGGTGTTTGCCGCCTTTTTGCCGACGGCTCTGCCGTGCGGCACTGGTTCGTCATTTTCCGATGCCGCGGCAGTCGTGCGGCCTTTTTTCTTGTCCGGCGCATAAGGCCCCGATTGCGGGAATATGTCGCGCAACGGAAGTTCCGCCTGCGATTTGTCGGGCAGTTCGACAATGGCTTTTGCGGCGGCGAAATCGATTTTTACGACTCTGCCGTGGCCCGGCTTGCGTGAGATTGGTACGTCGTCGCCGGTTTTGACGCCGGCTATCAGTTCCACCCAGCGGTCGAATTCCTGTACGTGCCGCCGGCGGCGATTGAGTTCTTTGCGGGATTCTTCGCGAAAATCTTCCGCCTCCGTCCGCATTGCCTGTGCCTGTGCGAGCAGTTCTCGCATTTGGCGGCGATGCTGCTGTAATTGCAGCCTGATGCCCTGCTGGCCGAGGTCGGGCATGAGGTCGAGCAGCGGCACTTCAACCTGCATGTTGTCCACGTCCACTAGTGCTCGCTGGCGATGCAGCTCCATGCGGACGAGTCTGCCGGCGCGGTTCAGCGATGGCACGTGCAACATTTCACCAGGCTGCATCTCGGAAAGGCCGGCCATCCATTCCGCCATATCGGCACGGAGTTTTTTGATGTCTTCGAGGTGCGATTCATATTCGTCAATTTGGGATTTCGCATCAATGGCGGCTTGCGTAGCCTTCGCGCGAGCCTCTTCCGCCTGAAGCCTGGCTTCGCCGGTCATGCGAAGCGCCTTGCGAAGCTGTCTGCCGCTGCCGGCGAAATGCCGTTTCGCGTCGTGAATTATCCTGCCGGGCAGGCCGAGTTTTTGTGCGACGGTTATGGCGTGACTTTCGCCTGGCGTGCCGATGCGGAGCTTATATGTCGGCTGAAGCGAAACGGTATCGAATTCGACGGACGCGTTTTCAACGCGGTCGTGATTCAGGGCGTAAGCCTTCAGGATGGACAGGTGCGTGGTTATCACGGCCATGCAGTTTTTGCGGCGGAGTTCGTCTATTACCGCCTGGCCGATGGCGCCGCCCTCGTCGGGGTCTGTCCCGCTGCCGAGTTCATCCAGCAGAACAAGACACTGCCTGCCCAGCCGGTTCAGCCGGTGCAGAATGTATTTCATCCGCTCGATGTGCGCGCCGAATGTGCTGAGCGACTGTTCGAGCGATTGCTCGTCGCCGATGTCGATGAGTACGTCTTCGAATATCGGCATTTTTGCGCCCGGCGCAGCCGGTATGTGCAGCCCGCTCTGTGCCATGGCGACCAGCAGTGCGACGGTTTTGAGCGAAACCGTTTTGCCGCCGGTGTTGCTGCCGGTTATCAGCAGCACGTCGAAATCGCTGCCCAGGCGGATGTCTATGGGCACGACGGGTTTTGTCGGCTGGTCGGGGAAGAGTTTGCGGTGTTTCACGTCGGCGGCTTCTATGAGAGGGTGACGAGCCTGGAAAAATTCAAGGCTGTCAGCGCCAATCTCCGGCCGTGTCATTTCGTACTGATACGTGTATTGCGCCTTGGCGGAAATGAGGTCGATTTTTGCCAATGTCCGGACGGTTCGCTCAATTTCTGCGGCTCTGGCGACGAGGCGGATAGCCAGCTCGCTAAAAAGCCTCTCTATCTCCTGTCGCTCATGCTCATGGAGGTCCACCAGAGTATTGTTGAGTTCGACCGATTCAACGGGTTCGATAAAAACGGTCTGGCCGGTATGGCTGGCTCGATGAACGACGCCGGAAAGACGGCCTCTGTTTTCGGCTTTGACGGGCAGGACGTAACGGTCGCCGTGCAGCGTGATGGTGGGACTTTGAAGCAGCCGGCGAACGTCCGCGTTGTGAAGATAATTTTCGATGATTTCATGAATCCGCATGGCGGCGGACGATATCTGGTTGCGGAGCTGCGCCAGCCGCGGCGATGCGTCGTCACGGACGGCCCCGTCAGGGCCTATGACGTGGCGGATGAGTTTAGTCTGCGTGGAGAAGTCGCCGATATTGGCGGCTAACGAGTGTATGCGAAAAAAACTCTCCGGCTGTGCCGACAGGAAATTCTTGATGTTCAGCGCGGCTTCCAGGGTTGCTGCGATATTGCTGAAGTCGTCTGCCGTAGCACCTCTGCCCGGCTGTGCCCTGTCGAGCGACGGCCGAATATCCGTCACGCCGCCGAATGGAACAACCCCCGAATCGCGCAGTATTTCAACCATCTGCGAAGTTTCGTCCAGCCATTGTCGCACGAGTTCAATTCTGGCGGCTGGACACATCCGCATCGCCAACTCACGCCCGAGACTGCAATTGCAAAACTCCGCAAGCAGCCGCCGGATGGCGGGAAAATCTATCTTCTCCAGCGTGAAATGGTCCATATGCGTTATATTTCAATTTTGGGCTTGGCGGCTGAAGCGGCGTCGGCTGCTGCCGGTGCGGCTGCGCCTGCATTGGCAGCCTTCTGCTGCATCATCGCCTGAGCCTGCTTGGCCATCGATACAAACGCCATCTGCAGCTCGTTGATTGTAGTATCTATGAACTTCGTTTCTTCGTCGTTCAGGTTGCCCTTGGTTTTTTCCTTGAGTACCGCGAGCGTGTCTATCTGGAATTTGGCAAGGCCGAGGTCGAGAATCCGTTTGCCTGAGGAGGGTTCTTCCACGCCGCCAAGCGCCATGACAGCCTGCATGGCTATCTGGTTGACGAGGGTCACAAAGCTGGCTTCCGGAAGCTGATGAGCCTGCCGCTCTTCCTGCTCTTTGCGGGCTTCCTCCTCCAGCTTAGCCTTTTCTGCCTGTGCCTGATTTTTCCAGTCGTCATCAACTATGATTTTCGGGGCGTCGTCAGCCATGGTAATTCCTTTCTTCTGCGTTTTTTAATTTTTTAATATGTCCTTCGTAATTCTACGGTTTTTAAACCGTAGATGAAAGTATCCGCCGTGAGGCGGACAGGCGAAAGCCTGATGAATATGATGCTACGGGTTTTAACCCGTAGAGATTCACT
>Ga0116170_10005596_pt1 | contig 11179 bp, 7 predicted proteins | sample AD_JPNHW1_MetaG_FD_89797 | JGI IMG/M metagenome (GOLD analysis project Ga0116170, IMG submission 89797) | Active sludge microbial communities of municipal wastewater-treating anaerobic digesters from Japan - AD_JPNHW1_MetaG | ecosystem: Engineered > Bioreactor > Anaerobic > Digestate | place... | reverse complement strand
TTTTATCGAGGCGAAAATGCTGTTAATTCGAAAGTTGTAGGTTCGGGAATCGGGCTCATGGTCGTAAAAAATTACGTGAACATGCACGATGGGCAAATTACATATACCAGTCAGGAAAATATTGGTTCTACGTTTAGAGTAGTCATTCCACTTAAAGAAGTTGCTAGCAAAATCGATTCTTCTGAAGCAGCAAAACAGAAATACAGCTCTTCCGAAGATGTTGTAATTAGTCCTTTAATTCCAAATTCCGAATTAGATAAGAAACCAATGAGCATTTTAGTTGTTGAAGACAACGACGATTTACGCAACTTTATGCAATATCCTCTTCGCGAGGAGTTTGAGGTATTTTTGGCCGAAGATGGAGTTAAAGCATGGGAAATGATTCAAACACAAATGCCCGATTTGGTTGTTTCGGATGTGATGATGCCAAATATGGATGGATTTGAGCTTTGCGAATTGATAAAATCGACTTACGAAACATCTCATATTCCCGTTGTTCTGCTCACCGCTCTTTCTGAAAAGGCTGAACAGTTACGTGGCTTAGGTTTGGGTGCCGACGATTACCTTACCAAACCATTCGACATGACCCTTCTTATTCTCAGGATAAAATCTATTATTCAGCGCCAGATACTTGTTCGCGAGAAAGCATTGAACCTGAGTCCGGTTAATTTTGATGAGCCAATATTGGAAAATAAGCTTAACGACAAGTTTGTAAAAAAAGCGATGGAGGTTGTTCATGCTAATATTTCGAATGCGAGTTTCGATAAGGATACATTTGCTTCTGAAATGAATGTAAGTTCATCGTTACTATATAAAAAGATAAAATCACTAACCAATCAATCGCCTGTCGATTTTATTAAAGATATCAGGTTAAACTATGCATTAAAATTGTTGCAAAAAAAGAATTATAGTGTAACTGAGGTGAGTGAATTGTCGGGCTTTTCAAGTATTGGGTATTTTAGTACTGTTTTCAAAAAGCACTTTGGAAAATCTCCTACCGAGATCGAATAGCCGGAATAGAAACAATGAAAGGAGCACAGTTAAACGAGTTCCTTTTTATATTTTTCAACTTGTGAATAATGAACTAAAAACTTATTGGATACAAAAAAAGCCCTTTAAAGGGCTTTTACTATTTATGGTTAATATTCATCTTCGTTAAAGAAGAAATCATCTTTGCTTGGATAATCAGGCCAGATATCTTCGATCGATTCATAAACATCACCTTCATCTTCAATTTCCTGAAGATTTTCGATTACTTCCATTGGTGCTCCCGATCTGATGGCAAAATCAATAAGTTCATCTTTTGTTGCAGGCCAAGGTGCATCTTCAAGTTTTGATGCTAATTCTAACGTCCAGTACATAATTAGGTGTATAGTATATGTTTAACAATAAAGAGATTTTCTATCACTTGCGAATATAAAAATTTTTTTCAGATGTAGATACAAAAAATTATGAATTTTCGGTTGACCAGAAAGTTTCTTCAAAGCCTGCTTTAAAATTGATGTAACGTGATAATACAAACAGGTAGTCGGAAAGACGGTTAATGAAAATTAGTAGTGTTTTATCTGTTGATTGTGAATTATTTAATTGAGCTATTCTTCTTTCGGCCCGGCGGCAAACAGTTCGTGCAACGTGTGCGTAGTTCGATGCGATGCATCCTCCTGGCAGTATGAAATTTTTTAACATCGGAAGTGATTCCTGCATCCTGTCAATTTCTTTTTCCAGTAAGTCGATCTCACTCTCTTTAAATGGAAGCTTTTCCTTCAAGTCCGATCGTGCATCATCTGTAGCCAAGTGCGAACCAACAAGGAACAGATCGTTTTGAACAGATACTAGCACTTTTTTTATTGATCCATCGTCAATTGCTGATATTATCATCCCAATCCACGAATTCAGTTCGTCGATGGTGCCATATGCTTCAAGTCGTTCGTCATATTTTTTTACTCTGGTACCACCAATTAGTCCAGAAGTCCCATCATCCCCGGTTTTTGTATAGATTTTAAACTTGTTTTCCATCTTTTTATGTGTTTGATCGTCACAAATTAACCGATTTTTAAGGGGAATATTGCTTTGTTGATAAAAATTGAATCACTTTTTTTGATTAAGATTGATATGCAATATCTTTGTTATATGCCTTCACAATTATCGCAGGAAATAAAATATTTACAGGGCGTTGGGCCTAAAAGGGCTGAATTGCTGAATAAAGAGTTGGGAATTTATTCTTTTTACGATCTGCTCTACTATTTCCCATATAAGTATGTCGACAGGACAAAATTTTACACCATACGCGAGGTTACTGATAATATGCCTTTCGTTCAGATTGTGGGCAAAATTCAATCAATAGAGTTAGTTGGAGAAGGAAGTAAAGCGAGGCTTTCGGCAATTTTTGCAGATAAAACCGGGACTCTTGACCTCGTATGGTTCAAGGGTATAAAATATGTTCAACCAACACTTAAACCCGGTGCTGAATTTATTGTGTTCGGAAAGCCTTCGAATTTCAACGGACGAATTAATATTATTCATCCCGAACTCGAAAAGCCCGATGAACCCAAACAAAACATTTCTGGTTCAATTCAAGCCTTCTACAATACATCGGAGAAGATGAAAAAGAACTTCCTGACTTCAAGGGCAATCTTAAAAATTCAATCGAATCTGTTTGCTTCATTGAAAGGGAGGATTTATGAAACATTTCCAGCCTGGTTTGTCGAAAAATATAAGTTCATGCCACTGCACGAATCTTTGTATGCTGTTCATTTTCCAAAAGATAACGATGAACTTCGCAAAGCAAGATACCGACTTAAGTTTGAAGAACTTTTTTTTATCCAGTTAAAAATTCTCAGCCTAAAATCGAATAGGGATAAAAAATTTAAAGGGCATGTTTTTTCTGTTATTGCCGATCATTTCAACACATTTTACAATACCTGCCTGCCGTTTGAAATGACCAACGCCCAAAAAAAGGTGATACGCGAAATAAGAAAAGATGTTGGTTCGGGTCACCAGATGAACCGTTTGTTGCAGGGCGATGTTGGAAGCGGAAAAACGTTGGTTGCTATTATGTCGATGCTAATGGCTATTGATAATAAAACACAAACCTGCTTAATGGCTCCAACTGAAATTCTTGCAATACAGCATTTTACTACAATTTCGACAATGCTGGAGCCTTTAAAACTGAATATTAAGTTGCTGACCGGTTCAACCAAAGTTGCTGAGCGAAGAGTTATTCATCAGGAATTGATTGAAGGGAAACTTGATATTTTAATCGGGACCCATGCTTTAATTGAAGATAAGGTTGCTTTTATGAATCTCGGTTTTGTTGTAATTGATGAACAACACCGATTTGGGGTGGCGCAGCGGGCTAAGTTGTGGAGTAAAAATTCAATTCCACCGCACATTCTTATTATGACTGCAACCCCAATTCCGAGAACTCTTGCAATGACTCTTTATGGCGATTTGGATGTTTCGGTTATTGATGAGTTGCCGCCTGGTCGAAAACCTATTAAAACGCTTCATTTTCACGATAATAAGCGCAAACAGGTATTTGATTTTGTGCGGACTGAGATACAGAAAGGGCGACAAGTGTATATTGTTTATCCTTTGATTGAGGAATCAGAATCGCTTGATTATAAGAACCTGCAAGATGGATACGACTCGGTTAAAAGGGTTTTTCCCGATTTGAAAGTGAGCATGGTGCATGGGAAAATGAAGCCTGCTGACAAAGACGAAGAGATGAAACGGTTTAAAAATCGGGAATCGGATATATTGGTTTCGACAACAGTTATTGAGGTTGGTGTTGATGTGCCCAATGCATCGGTAATGATTATTGAGAGTGCCGAAAGGTTTGGTTTGTCGCAGTTGCATCAGTTGAGGGGCAGGGTAGGGCGAGGCGCCGACCAGTCGTATTGCATCCTCATGTCATCGTACAAGCTTTCAAAGGAGAGTACAATTCGCCTTGAAACGATGGTTCGCACTAACGATGGTTTTGAAATTGCAGAGACCGATCTGAAACTTCGAGGTCCCGGCGATTTGGAAGGAACACAGCAGAGTGGTATTGGTTTCGATTTGAAGATTGCCCAGCTTGGGAAAGATGGTGAAATCCTTGCTCACGCACGGAATGTTGCTTCTGATATTCTAAGTATCGATCCTGATTTGTCAAAAGATGAAAATAACCTATTTAAACAGCGTTTAAAAGAGCTTAAAAAGGCTCAGTTTAACTGGGGAAGTATTGGGTAATGGTTTGTTATTTCAAAGAGTGGTTTCTAATCTTTTTGAAATAGAAAAGGGTAATCTTTTCCAGATTACCCTTCTCTATTATAAATTTTTTGCAATAAAGAGAGGTTTTTATCTTGTACCTCCAGCCCACCAAACAGGTTCGGTATAGACATACTGACCAGTTCCATAAGCATCTTTAACTGCAGGATTGGTTGTTGTATCATCATTCCCGTAAGGGCAACGCAATGGGAACTGAGTCGCATTTTTAGGGTTAGCCAAAACGATGAAATTTTCATTTAATCCTTTCAATCGACGAATATCGTTAAAGCATTCTGTCGATTCGCCATTTGCACCCCAAAGTGCGATATACTTCTGAATCATTGTTTCTTGAAGAGGATTTGCATCAAACAACGGTTTGACTTCAGTGTCGAAATAAGTTTCAGCTTCGGCTGTAGTAATAGCACCTGCACTGATATCTTCTAAGCCACCATAACCAAGAAGCGTAGGAGCGTTCATAGCAGCGTTAACATTCACTTCTGTATTTTGGATAGCAGCAACAACAGCACTTTTCAAAACTTCGTCGGCTCCTGTCTGATTCAAACGACACATGGCTTCTGCTTTCAAAAATAACAATTCATGATAGCTCAGGAAATAAGTTGGTGCGATCTGACCATACACAAAAACTGAATAGTTATAGTTATACTGAACCTCTTCACCTTCACCGTTTGGAACTAGTACTTCAGGTACAGCTAAATTTCCCCAAGAGTTGCAATCGAAATAAACCCTACGGGCGCGTGGGTCTTTACGTGCATCTAGTTTGTCAAACATGCTTTGGCTTGCTCCAATACCATCACGACTCCATTCAAAGTCGAATAGTGGGTTTAAATTGCTAGCATCGTATTTAGAGAAAGCAGCCTGATCGTCTGCTGATTGGAAAGACAGACCTACATAATCAATTACTTTTTGTAGGTCAGAAGCCTGATTTGCTGATCTTTTGAGTAATCGCATAGTATAACGGGCTTTTAATCCGTATGCAAATTTTAACCATTTATCAGTATCGCCACCATAAAGCAAATCATGAGAAGCAAATCCACCGCTACCATGAGCATCTTTACCTTGTAAATGAACAATTGCATTGTCTAAGTAAGTATTAACAGCAGCATAGATGCTTTCCTGGCTATCAATTTTTGGAGTCATATTAGCCTCCCAGTTGCAAGCTTCAGACCAAGGAGCGTCACCGAACATATCGGTAAGCAATGCCAGATTATATGCAACCATTACTTCACCAACACCACGGGTAAGGTCGTTACCTTCCTGACTACCACCTTCAGAACATTTTTCAACTACGAGCTTTGCATTTTTCAATGTGGTATAAATGTTTCCCCAAACATTATTAAATGTTGATGCTGAAGATGGTTCGTTCTGGCGTTGATCAGCACGGTATAACTGATTGTGGACGCCAGCTTCATGTTCAACATAAACAGAAGCATATGTGCTAAAATCACCTCCTACATTATTAAATGCAGTAGAAGTAATCACATCTGCAAGTATAAACTTTGCTGAAGCATCGAGTGGATGAGCTGTATCTTTATTAATGTCATCCATTATATCTTCAGAGCACGATACCAGAGTTGCAAAAGCTAATGCAACGACCAGTAGTCTACTTATATATTTATTCTTTATATTCATATCGTTAAAATTTAGAATTTGAAGTTAATACCTAAACCAAAACTCTTAGTGTTTGGAAGTGAGAATCGTTCAAAGGCACCACTCATATTTGTATTACCTTGAGAAACTTCAGGGTCGAAACCTTTAATTGCAGACCATAATATTAGATTACGGGCAAAAAGATTAATGTCGAGAGAGATATTGTTCTTGTTGATTATATTGTATCCTAAAGAAACTTCACGAAGTTTGATGTATGATTTGTCGAAAATCATTGACTCAGAAATGTTATTCTCGTAGCTTAAAAAGTCTTGAGCAGTAACACCATTTCCTCCAGGACCCAGTAAGATGTTATTTTCGGTGTAAGTTCCATCGCCGTTATCGATAACTGCGTTCTCTTGTTTAAATGTTTCCTGTTCACGCAAATCGGCTGAACGTTGACTGGCTCCGTAATAATCTAACATTCCAGCAGTTGCATAAAGCATTTGTCCACCTTTACTCCAGTCAATTGTGGCTGCAATTTTGAGTTTATAAATGTTAAACGAAGTATTAAACCCTAATTTGAAATCAGGAGAAACAGATCCAATTACTTTTTCTTCTCCTGCTTGAGGTAGTCCGTCTGCATCAACAATGATTTTACCTGCATCGTTTCTCAGATAACTAACACCATAAATAACAGGGAATTTATCACCAATACCAGCACGAACTTGAGGTTCAACAAAACCACCTAAGAAAATACTTTCTACACCCTCTGCTAAAGCATCTACATAGTTGTCGATTTTTGAGAAGTTGAAAGCAAAATCCCATTTAAAGTTTTTCTTATTGATAGGATTTACGCCTAAAGATATTTCGTGAGAATTTGTGTGGATCGAGCCTCCATTTGTCACAAGAGAGCCAGAACCTGTTGACCCTGCCAATGGCACTTCAAAGATCTGATCAACCACATTCTGACGAGAGAATGTATAGTTCAATTCGAATAAACCATTATATAAAACGAAGTCAGCACCAGCTTCGTACGACTTGGTATTCTGAGGTTTCAAATTTGGGTCGTAAACAGTTCTACTTGGTGTAAACGAAACAACATCACCAATTGGATATTGAATTGGTGTTCCAGAAGAGAATCCTCCTCCATAAGTTGGTGTTTCATAATAAGAGTTGTAATATGTGTCAGCTTGTCCAACTTCAGCATACGAAAGTCTGATTTTACCATAAGTAAGAACATCATTCTTTAAGGCATCAAGTTCTGTGTAGATCCAGCCTAATGAAATAGAAGGGTAGAAGAAAGAACGATTATTTCTAGGCATTGAAGAAACAATATCATAACGTCCAGTTGCATTTAAGAACAACATGTTTTTATAAGCAAGCGATAAGTTTCCAAATGTACCAACAGTACGAGAATCAGTTTCAGAAGCATATGCTGAATATACTATTGCATTATTAATACTATTCCATCCTGAGAAGTTATAGTTCAAACCAGAAGCGTAATGGTACTTTTTACATTTATCAACAATCTCGTTTCCAACTACAGCATCAAAAACCATATCGTTGCTGATGTTCCATTTGTATGCAGCAGTAAGTAAAGAGTTAATTTCCCTTACAGTGTAGCCATATTCATAAGCTTCTCCAAGGCCATTCGAGTGACCATAACCCCAAATATCACTATAGTCAGTTGCATATGAATCTGTACCAAGTTGATACTTAACGTCTAAACTTTGTCCTTCTGCAAGTTTGGTTGAATATTTCAAGAATGAACTACCGAAGAAACGTTGGTTAGTTTCCAAAAACTTATTGTTTTCGATAGCCCAATATGCAGCATCAAAACCGGCAGTTCCACGATAATTATTCTGAGTATAAGGGTCTCCATTAATATGAGAAGGAATACCTGCTAAATCATAACTGGCAGGAGCTGGGAATACTACAGCCATAAGGCCATTATTGGCTCCGGTTTGTTTTGAGATCTTAGAAGTGACATAGTTACCCGTTACACCAGTAGTGAAATGATCGTCGAGCTTTATTTCAGTAGTAAATTTTACATTATATCTGTCTAACCCTGTTGAAGGCACAATACCTTCCGATTTTGAATTACTTAAAGAGAATGAATAACTTGCGCTGCCAAGGTTTTGAGCAACATTTATCGAATTGCTGTTTGTATATCCTAGTTGGAAGAATTCACCAATGTTATCGTAAGTCTGAGGTGTTGCCCAAGGATCGAGGCCAGCGGCAGCACGTTGTGGAACATAGTATTGACCAGGATGTGATCCTAGTTTTTGTGTGTATTTGTTATCTGTACTTCCTCCGTAATTTGGATCATTGGCGAGCTCAGAAATCAGAGGACCCCAAGATGTTGATACAGTAGGGCTAAATTTACCTTTTGTCCCCTGTGCATATTTACTTTGTACATTTGGAGTAACCGACAAGTCGTCAAACGAGACATTTGTATTCAATGTCACAACAGCTTTTCCCTTTGCTTGTCCTTTGCCGCTTTTAGTGGTGATGATAACAACACCATTAGAAGCACGCATACCATAAAGAGCTGATGCTGCCTGGCCTTTAAGAATATTGATGCTTTCAATATCGTTAGGGTCAATATCCATCGAACGTGTTGAATAGTCAGAACCTGTAACTGAGTTTCCAGTGCTAATATCCGATGTGGAGTTGATTGGCATTCCGTCAACAACATATAACGGAGTGTTGTCTCCGGTAAACGAACGGGCACCACGGATAACAATTTGTGATGAAGCACCTGGCATACCTGATGAAGTATTAACTTCAACACCTGAAACCTTGCCTTGAAGAGCGGTTGCAAGATTGTTGCTGGCTCCTTGTGTCAATTTTTCAGATTGTACATCCTGAACTGCATAACCTAGAGCTTTCTTCTCTTTAGAAATACCCATAGCAGTTACAACAACCTCATCAACCGAAACATCGGTTTTTGTCAATTTAATAGCATAACTTGATGTGGTTCCAAGTTCAATTTCTTTGGGTTCGAAACCTACAAATGTGAACCTTAATGTTTTAGCATCTTTGGTTACATTTAAGGTGAATTTCCCATCAATATCAGTAACGGTACCAATGCTAGTCCCTTTTACAACTACTGATACACCGGGTAACGTACTTCCATCGTCAGCATCAGTTACCGTTCCGGTAATTGACCGACTTTGGGCAAAAACTACATGTAGCCCGCATAAAAGCACACATGTAAGTAAAAGCGCAAATTTTCTCATAAAAAATTAATTTAGGTTAATAAAAACTAAAAATATTTGATATTTAAATTGTTATAAGAATTTATTTACTGAATATTATGAGTTCTGATATATCTTTTTTGATTTTCTAGAACTTAATATCAAAAAGCATCATAATTGTTAAAAATTACTAATATTGATAGGAGTAAAATTAAAAAATATTAACATTTTTTATCTGTTTTAGTTGTAATTATTCGGGAAAAAGATTGAAAACACTGTAAAAAAATGATGAATACCCCTGTTTAATTGAACAGTAATTATTAAATGATTCATTATAAAAATCATAACGTCCCGTTTTATATGTTGAAATAAAACATTTTGGCTATTACAGATGTGTAAAAAGCAGAATTTATAAAAAGTGAAATTGTTTTGACATTATAATGCTCTAATCAATGAATAGACATTAACTTATTCTTAATTGGTGGAGGAATGTAGCAAAATGAAATGAATATGCTTCTGATTATATCTCGATGGAAGTAATCTGAGGTTAGTAATGCTAAAATGGTTTTCTAAAGAGGATAATTGGAATTCAAGAAAAAGGTTGGTTTGTTGTAGCAGGAAATATATTTAGGCTACGATACAACGTGCTTTTTGAATAATTACAAAAGGGCATTGTATCGTAGCCTTATTGCTGTAACGAAAGCTGGATTACTTCAAAAATTATTTTACCAGATTTGATATTGACTTAAATTCAGGAGCACCGGAACTAGCTGTAAGTTCAAACAATATCGATTCGAAATTTGTAACCATAATGCCTTCAAAATGGCAACGTTTCAGCGCTACTTTTATGCTTTGTTCGGTGCGCGAAGAGACACAATCGAGAACAATAATTGGATTGAAACCTGCCTCTTTCAAATCGACAGCTGTTTGTAGTACGCAAACATGAGATTCTATTCCACAGATAATTACATTTTTTGCATCGGTTTGTTTCAAGGCTTCTGCGAAAAGAGGCTCATCGTAACAGCTGAACACTTTTTTTTCAATAGGGTTGAAGTTGTTGATTGCTTCAGAAATAGGTTGAATTGTTTCGCCCAATCCTTTTGTATATTGTTGTGTCACAATAAGTGGCACAGATAAAATCTGTAATCCTGAAATTAGTTTTCTGGCATTCTCAATTAATTGTTCATTGTTGTACATTGCAGGGACAATTCGTTCCTGAAAATCAATTACAACTCCTACCGATGATTCCTTCTTAATTCTCATTCTTAATTTGTTATTTGTTTATTGGTTTGCTTGTTCTCTCGATTTGTAACCCAAGTACCCACCATGATGCCGTTTGGCATAATCGGCGCTGGTGAAGCCAATTTTTTTCATCATTGAAACCATTAATGCATCACCAATCACAGTCATAACAGTTGTTGAAGTGCTTGGAGTAAGTCCCAGCGGGCAAACTTCTTTTGGGTTGCCGGTATAAATGGTGACTGTTGACTTCTTTGAAATTTCACTTTCACGGTTTCCGGTAATTAGAATAAAAGGGATGTTAGAATAGAGGTTTTCTGAAAGATCAATTAATTCTAAAATTTCGCGTGTCCTTCCTGAATTTGAGATCAATAACATTACATCGTTACTTGCCAGAACGCCCAGGTCGCCATGTTGAGCATCGCTGGGATGCAAGAAAAGCGAAGGTGTACCTGTCGAGCTAAATGTTGTGGCAATATTTTGGGCAATTTGTCCGGCTTTCCCCATGCCGCTTACAATTAATTTACCACCCAGTTTGTGTACGCGATTGTAAATAATGTCAACTGCTTTTTCAAAATTGCTATCGACAGGTATATTTTTTATTGCTTCAGCTTCCTGAATTAATATTTCTTTTATGCTATCAATCATTTTGTTCCTATTCAATCAATTGATTAATTAATAATTATTTAGCATGCTGAAACAATTTGGGTTTCATCAAAATCTAAACACCCCACTAAAATATAATTTTAATGGAAGATGCTCTAATATTGTAATTAAATCAATCGAAAAACTTTTTTAAAGATCGAATTTATTTGATGTTGTCTTGATTTCTATTTTTAGTGTGTTTGTCGGGGCTTGTTAGTTTGAGCTTTTGAAAGAAACAG
>Ga0116170_10005592_pt1 | contig 11185 bp, 5 predicted proteins | sample AD_JPNHW1_MetaG_FD_89797 | JGI IMG/M metagenome (GOLD analysis project Ga0116170, IMG submission 89797) | Active sludge microbial communities of municipal wastewater-treating anaerobic digesters from Japan - AD_JPNHW1_MetaG | ecosystem: Engineered > Bioreactor > Anaerobic > Digestate | place... | reverse complement strand
TGGTCGGGGTCGGAACCTTTCAGCCGGTCGGGCGCGCGATACGGATCGCCCGCCAGATGAATCCCATACTGCGCAAAATCGGCGTCGTATGGAATCCCGGGGAGAGCAACTCCGAGGCCTGTGTCCTGAAAGCCCGGGCGACCTGTAAAGAACTCGGCATCGGACTGATCGAAGCGAACGCGGGCAACACCTCTGAAGTGCCCGAGGCCATCCGTTCAATCCTTGCACGGGGTTCGGAGGCGGTCTGGGTAGGCGGCGACACGGTGGCCATTTCCTCAATCAGCGCCATTGTCTCCTCCGCCCGCGCAGCTAAAATCCCCGTGTTCACAAACGATCCCAGCGACACCTCCAAAGGTGCCCTTTTCGGCGTCGGCGCTTCCTATCAGGACGTGGGTATCGCGGTTGGCGAGATCGGGGGAAAAATCTTGCACGGAAGCTCACCGAAATCGTTTGGGGTCGAAAACCTTGTGCCTGAAGTGCTGGCGCTCAACGAACCTCTTGCAAAAGAACTCTCAGGATGGTCGCTGCCGGCGGAACTCCGCGCACAGGCCGCTGCCGCAGGAGCGCCGAACCCCCGTGTCCGGCTCCAGCCGCAGCCTGGCCGGATCTACACCGCAGGCCTGCTTTATTTTGGGCCTAACCCGGTGTTCGAAATGGCCGAAACGGGCGTGCGCGAGGCGCTGAAAAACGCGGGGTTCGTCGAGGGTGAAAACCTGATTCTGCATGTCATGCATGCGAACAACGACATCTCGTTCCTCCCGCAGGCGGTTCAGCAGATGGCGAACCGGCGTCCCGACATCCTGATCCCGCTGTCGACCCCGTGTCTGGCGGCGGTTCTCGCCAGCCCGCAGAAGAGTCCGGTGGTGTTCGGCATTGTCACCGCTCCGCTGCAAGCGGGTGCGGGGAAGAGTTTCGAGAGGCATCTGCCGCATGTCACGGGCGCGGTGTGGACGGCTCCCGCCCCAGAGGCGTTTGACTGGATCAGCACGCTGTTCCCGCAAGCCCGCAAACTGGGCTTCATTTACAATCCTGCGCATGACAATTCGCTGGTGAAAGCGGCGGCCGTCCGCGGGCAATGCAAACAGCACGGATGGGCGCTGGAGGAGCGAAGCATCAACGCTCCCGGAGAAATCATGGAGGTGGTCTCGTCGCTCTTGCAAGCCTCGCCGGATATCGTCTTTGGCCTGGGCGACAATACGGTCGTCAGCGCGTTTTCCGCCGTGGCCAATTCCTGCCTGCGTGAAAAGGTGCCGCTGGTGGCCGAAGACAACAGCCTGATGGGAAGCGGCGCGCTTTTCAGCATCGGCGGGAATCCGCGTTCGGAAGGACGGCATACCGGTCAGATCGCCGTCCGGGTACTCTTGGGAGAGTCCCCGTCCGGCATTCCCTTCGAGCCCAGCCCGGGAAAAGAAACCGCGGTTGATTTTGAAGCCGCCAAGCGCCTGGGCGTGAAGTTCCCGGTTGACCTGTTGAAGGGAACCGAAATATTTCACCGCCTGCAGAGCTTGTGCGGCCGGCCCCTGCGCATCGCCATGGTCAATCTGGTTCAGAACCGCATGCTGGAATTGGGGGAAGCCGGGTTCCTGCGGGGGTTGCGCGAAGCCGGTCTGGCCGAGGGCGTTGACTTCACCCTCCGGCGGTACAACGCCCAAGGCGAGATTTCGCAGTTGCCGGCGTTGCTGGACTCGGCGCGCAATCTGAATCCGGACCTGATCGTCACGGTCACGACCCCCGCGATGCTGGCGGCCGCCAACCGCATCAAAGACGTGCCGATTGTTTTCTTCGTGGCGAGCGATCCCCGCGCGCCGGGCCTGTTCCAGCGGGACGCCGTCCCGCCAAACATCACCGGCGTGCACGACGACCCGCCGATGGATCAGCTTCTGGAGATGGCGATGCGGCACAATCCGGGGTTGAAAGCTGTTGGGATCGTTTACGATCCGGCACAGTTCAATGCGACCCTTTCGGCAAGGAAACTCCGGGCCGCCTGCGCGCAGAAAAAAATCCAGCTGCACGAGGCGACCGCTTCCGCCCTGACGGAACTGCCGGCCGCTGTCCAAGCGCTGATGCATCGGAAGGCGGAAGCGCTGCTGCTTTCGGCGGACAATCTGGTCGCCACCGGTTTTTCGCTCGTCCACAAAACCGCCGCCCAAGCCAATCTGCCGATTTTCGTAACGGAATCCAATCTCATGGACGAGGGCGCGACGGGCGCGATCGGCGAAGACTATGAGGCGTGGGGCATCCAAGCCGGAAAACTTGCGGCAAAGGTGCTGTCCGGCGTCCCCCCAAAAGACCTGCCCTTTGCGGTGACCGGGGCGGGAAAAATCAGAGAGCCTATCAAGACAGCCGTTCCCGCCCCTCCGCGCGAAGTTCCGGCGCGGCCTTGGGAAATCAGGATCGCCCGTTACAACGACGCGCAGTTTTCGGCGGACACCTGGCGCGGCATTATGGACGGATTCAAAAAGCAGGGGCTGCACGAGGGGCGCGAGTTCAACGTCCGCTGCCTGAATGCGCAGGGAGACATGACGACGCTGACAAGCATCATGACCTCCATCCGCGCCGAGCGCCCGGACCTGATCATGACCATCTCGACATCCACCCTGCAGGCGGCGCTGCGACAGGCCGGCAAGCTGCCCGTTGTTTTCGCGTGCGTGGCCGACGCGATTTGCGCCGGGGCAGGCAAGTCGGAAACCGACCATGTGCCGAATGTGACGGGCATCACCACGCTTTCCCCGTTCGCCCCCATGGCCCGGCTGATCAGAATGTCCGTCCCGAACGTCCGCGCCGTCGGCACGCTCTTTTCACCCGGCGAAGTCAATGCGGAACACAACCGGAAATGGTTTGCCGAAGCACTCGGAAAGGAAGGCCTGAAACTGGTCTCTGTCCCGATCAACAACAGCGCGGAAACGGCGGAGGCGACCAGTGTGATGCTCCGCTCCGACATTCAGGTCGTGTGCCAAATCATGGACAATACCGCCCGGCCCGCCTTCGCCCAAATCGCAAAACGGGCGAGGGATGCCGGGCTGCCCTTCTTCAGTTTCGACAGCTCGAGCATCAAGGAGGGGGCAACGCTGGCATTGGGCCGGGATTATTATTTTTCCGGCGTGGAAGCCTCCGAGGTCGCTGTGCGGGTGCTCCGCGGCGCCAATCCCGCACAGATCCCCATCACCAATACCCGCACCGAAATTGTTGCGCTCAATCCGGATCTCATCAAAAAATATGGGATTGTCCTGCCACCGGAATACTTGAAAAGGGCGCAGGCCGCAAAGACCGAGGAGTGATATGCAAATCGAAACAAAGATAATCGGGGACCGCGCCATTTTGAATGTCTCCGGGCGTCTGGACGCCTCTTGGGCAGAACATTTCCACGGCACTGTCCAGGAAACGATCCGCGATGGACACCACCATGTGCGCATCGACGCCTCCGGGCTGGATTATCTCAGCTCGGCAGGCATTCGTTCGTTGCTCCGCATCCAGAGGGAACTGACCGCTGTTAAAGGGTCGTTCGGCATCATCCGTGCCGCGGGGTTTGTCGCAGACACGCTGCGGCTGTCCGGACTTGAACAGCTCATGGTGTCGGCGTCGGAGCTTTCGGACGCGGAAGCGTCCGGGCGTATGGACAGGGTGCCTGTGGACGCCGTGCAGTCCGTGACCGGCATCCGTTTTGAAACCCATCTTCTTGCGGCACAAGGGAAAATCACGGCTCGAAGCGCTGGCCGCTGGAACACCTGGAGCCCGGTACTCAATAGCGACGCGGAGGAAATCAGTTTTCCAAAAACTGTCTTTGGCTTGGGGATCGGGGCTCCCGGAAAAGACGTCGATGCCGCACGTCCCCGTTTCGGGGAATTTGTCGCGGCAGCCGGCCATCTTGCCTGGCTGCCCGGGGACGGCTCGGACACGCCCGATTACCTTGAGCAGGCCGAACGTTTCGTGCCCGGGCTGCACGTCATCCAGTCGCTGACAGGGGAAGGGGACTTCTCGCATCTGATACGTTTCAGCCCGGAAGAGAAAGGGGATTGTCTCAATCTATCCGACCTTTTTCTCAAGATCCTGCAAACGACCCGGTCCAACGCCGCCGTAATGATCGGGCTTGCCGAAGTTGAAGGGCTTGTCGGCACGGCGCTCTCCCGCTCCCCCGGCCTCATCCAGATGTCCGACCGCCCCTCTGATTTCCCTGAAATGCGCAACTGGCTGAGCTTCTCCGGGGAGCGAATCCACCGGCAAGCCCAAGCGCTTGTCGTCGCGTTCCTGAGCCGAGGCTCCTCCCCTCTTCCGGCTTCACAGCTTTCGCCTTTAACGTCACGGCCGGAAATCCGCGCCCATACGCATGCTGTCATCCTGCCCTACCGTCCGCTCCAGCAGGGAGTTCTGGATCTTGAACCGTCGGTGCGTTCCCTTTTCGAGGACAACGAACCGATCGGCCTTCTGCATCTGATCGAAGACGGACGGCCGGCCGTCGGTCTCGGGCAGAGCGCCTTCATCCGCGGCGCATGCTGGTGCGCCCCTCTTCACGTTGCAAAGGAGCCAACGGTATGACACTGGTCATCGGAGCTTTCACCATCGGATTCATCCTGTCCCTGCTTTCAATGGGCGTCTGGATCAGTTTCCGCATCATGCGTTTCTGCGACATCACCGTTGACGGCTCCATCACCTTGGGCGCATCGGTTGCCGCCGTGATGCTGATCCACGGCTGGTCGCCTTGGCCCGCCACCCTCGCCGCGACGCTGGCCGGCGGCGCGTCCGGATTCGCGACAGGCGTACTCCACACGCGTTTCAAGATCCAGCAGTTGCTCGCCGGCATTCTGGTCATGACCGCCCTCTATTCGGTCAACCTCCGCGTCATGGGCCGAAGCAATGTGCCGCTCAGCGACGTGGAGAACATCGCCTCTCCCGTCGCCAAAATATTGACCCGCGGTTCAGGCGGCGCCGACTCGCTGAGTCTGCTGGGATGGCCGGTTCCCGTCCAGGATGCGGCCATGCTCATCACCGTCCTGATTTTAACGGTGCTGGTCGCCTTGCTGATCCGCTTTTTCCTCGTGACCCACCTCGGCACGGCCCTGCGCGCCACCGGCGAGAATCCGCAGATGGTCCGCGCCCAAGGCGTCAACAATCAGTCGATGCTCGTCTTCGGGCTGGTTTGCTCCAACGCCCTGATCGGGATGGCAGGCGCGCTGCTCGCACAATATCAAGGGTTTGCCGATGTGCAAATGGGCATCGGCATGATGGTCTGGGGACTGGCCAGCATCATTATCGGAGAGGCGTTGGTCGCCCGTTGCACACCCGGGTTTGCCCTGTGCGGCGCCATTATGGGCACGATCCTCTTCCGGCTGCTCGTGGCGATCGCCCTGCGCTGGGGACTCAACCCCAACGACCTGAAGCTGGTCACCGCAGTCTTTGTCTTTGCGGCGCTGGTGCTCCCGGACGGATTGAAATATTTTGCCCGGAAGCGTTTCAAGGAGGAGTCACATGATTAGCATCCGCAACCTGAAAAAGACTTTTTTTCCGGACACCCCCAACGAGGTGAAGGCTCTCCGCGGAATCGGCCTGGATATCCCCGAGGGCTGCTTTACCGCCGTGATCGGCTCCAACGGCTCCGGGAAAAGCACGCTTCTCAATGCCGTTGCCGGGACTTTCTTCCCCGACCAGGGCAAAATCCTGATCGACGGGCAGGACATTACCGGCTGGCCGGAACACCGGCGCGCCCGCCTCATCGGCAGGGTGTTCCAAAACCCGTTCGCCGGCACGGCCGCCGACATGACGATCGCGGAAAACGTTGTCATGGCGATGCGCCGCGGCTGCAGGCGCGGCTTGGGCTTGGCTCTAAGGCCCTCCGTGCGCGACGGGATCGCCGACCGGATCCGCTCCCTCAACATGGGCCTGGAAGACCGGCTGAACAATCCCATCGGAACCCTTTCGGGCGGACAACGGCAGGCCCTCACGCTGCTCATGGCCACCTGGCTGCGCCCCCGCCTGCTCCTGCTCGACGAGCACACCGCCGCACTCGACCCCAAGAGCGCCGCACAGGTGGCCGAACTCACGCTGGACATCATCCGCCGTGAAAAGCTGACCGCGCTGATGGTCACGCACTCCATGCAGCAGGCCGTGCAACTGCCGGATCACATCATCATGATGCACAAGGGACAGATCGTCCGCCAGTTCGGCGGCCAAGAAAAAGCCCGTGTCCGCGTCCCCGATCTCCTGTCCGCCTTCGATCAACTCCGGCGGCGCGACCAACTCGACGAAACCGTGGCTGAAATCATCCGGTCCCAATACCGGTGAAGCCCGCAGAAGGATCAAGCATGCAGAATCACAAATGGCAACCCGTACCGGGAATGCCCGGCGCGTTTGTGTATCCCTACCTCCGCAGTCCCGACGTGCTCTCTTCCAACTCTTATCTGATCGAGTTTCCCGACGGCAGCATCCTGATCGATCCCGGCGCGTTGCCGCAACAAACAGCCGACCTGCTGGCCGTTCTGGCCGGGCGGGAGAGCAACCGCACACAGCCGCTCACGGTCTTTCTGACCCACTGCCACCTCGACCATAGCCGGGAAGTGGCCGCGTTTGTGAATCACCCGTCCCGCCCGGTCTGGCTGGCCGTTCAGGAGGAAGGGGCCAAGGCGCTGGCAGCGGCGGATGTCCGCCAGACGGCCGCCGACCTGTACGGGGCGGAGATATTCCCCGTGCATACCCATATCCCGTTGCTGACCGCCGAGGATGTGCGCACGCTGAAGGCAAGGGGCGTGCGTCTGGCCCAAGGAATCGAGGCGCAGATCCGCTCGGAAACACGCCCCGGCAATCCGCCGTCGGTCCGGCAGTTCATCGATCTGGGCGGCAACACTGGGCTGGAGATTCTCCCCTGCCCGGGACACACCCCGGACAGCGTTTGCTATCGCATCGGCGACCTGCTGTTCATCGGCGACCTGCTGTCCGCCAGCCGTCCGCTGGTCGCAGGCTCGCAGGGGTGGAATCAGCAACATTTAAAACACTCGATGGATGTTATCATCGGCCTGCTGGAAGAGGGCTCCATCCTCTGGTGTTGTCCCGGGCACGGGAATCTGTTGCCGGCGGATAAAACCCTGGACCTTCTGCGGCGGCAGCGGGACAAGGCGGCACACGCGGACGATATCGAGAAGATGGACCCGCAGCGCCTGTTCCGGACCGTCGACGTGGCGCTTGAAGTGATCGACGAAGCCGAAGAAGTGTTTACCGCCATTGCCGGACGGTTGCTTTATGTGTCCGACCGGCTGGAGATGCTCGACGAGGCCGAGGCCGCCCGGCGCTGTCGCGAGGCCATGGACATGGATACCGTCGACGCCCTGCTCCAGAGATACCGGGATTTGAGCCGTTCTCTCGCGGCTGGAAATATCCCGCGTGTGATGTTTGCGAACGAAGCGCTGATGGTGGTGGAAAAACTCCGTAAAAGTTTCTCGCCAGAACCGCTGGGCGCGATTTTGCCGGCAGCGTTGGTCAACCGGGGGCAACGCCTGTTGCTCGATTTCATCGGCATCGCCCAAGGGCTCCGCAATCTTGAGGAATTCGTGCCGGTTGAAATCGGCGCGCTGCTAGACGGGGTCGACAAGGCCTGGCATGCCAGCCCGCATCTGGAGGAATCGGTCGCCGCCTGCGTGGACGACCGCGCGCTGTTCGCGGCAGAGCTGGCCCGGCGCATCGGCCATCCGCCTCCCGCCCGGCGCATTCCGGTTGTTTTCCGCCGCGGGGCAAACGCTCCGCTGGCGCATGTGGCCGCCGCCCGGTTCTGCGATACGCTGATTCAGTTTTTGGAACAGCTTGCCCTAGTCGGCGCGGCCTCGGCCGCCGTGCAGGCCGGAACCGAAGGCGATCAACTGGTTGTGGAAATCCGGACGGCCGGACGGATACCGGACGAATCGCCCCGCGTGCGCGGCAAGCTCCGATCCTTCTCCCGCCGGTTCGCTTTGGCTGGTTTCGAACTGACCACCGAACCGGACGTTTTCAAATTATCCCATCCCGCCGGGCGCGGGATGCGTGTTTGAGGTGCAAGGCATGTCACTAAAGAAAGTTTCAGCGGTCAGTTTTCTGGCGTCCGTTCTCTGCGCATCCAATGGGGTGGGCGATTATTGCCCGCCGCAGTCGCGTCAGTCCGATGGCATGCGGGACATCATGCTCATCTACGCCGGCACGAACAATTGGCGCCCGGAGAATTTCCTGCCTTATGTTTCCTATGTGGACCGCGAAGGGAAACCGCGCGACTGGTTCTACGATGCCTATCTGTTCCTGATGTTCAGCGGCGGACCCTCCGGGCAGGGATACAGCGACGGCGCGACAAACCGGAAGGACTGGGAGTTTTATCTGGATGAAGAATTCGCGCCGGACCGGGAGTTCGCCGCGCTGGACACGGTCATAGGAAACGCGGCGCGGCAGATGGCTGTCAAGACGCCAACGGTGCCGGTCATCGTGATGATCCCCTACCCGTCCGTCAACCAGAAAGATTTCGGCGATGTGGATGGCGACGGGGCGACGGAGAATCTGGCCAGTGCCGGGGGACGCGAAAAGGTTGTGTCTTGGTTCCTCCGCGCGTTTATTGAGCGGTGGGAAAAAGCCAAGTTCCCGCATTTGAAACTCTGGGGTTTCTACTGGATGAACGAGGGGATAGCGCCACCCGATGAAGCGATTGTCAAAGCGGCAGCTCGGGAAATCCACTCGCTCGGTTACAAATTCCACTGGATCCCGTGGTTCAAGGCGCCCGGCGCTGAAAAGTGGCGCGACTTCGGTTTCGATCTTGCGGTCATGCAGCCCAATTATGCTTTTATCCCGCCTGCGGGACGGGTGCAGGTTCCCGACGAGAACCGGTTGACGACTGCGGCGAACATGTGCCGCCGGCTGGGCATGGGCATAGAGATTGAACTGAACATGCTCCGTAATATGGAGGCCGACAAAGCGGCGCCGGTGGAGCCGAGGGACCGCATCAACCTGCAGCTTTACCTTGATCACGGAGACGATTCCCTGGACGGCTATCAGGCCGGTGCCGTCCGCGCCTATTACCAGAGCTACAATGCAATCGCGGGGCTCTGCGCCAGCAGCGATCCGGCGTTACGTCAATTATACGATGACCTTTATCATTTCCATAAAGGCACCTATACGAGGCGGCGGCCTTATCAGCCATTGAATGCGCCAGAAAAATGTCTCACGGATGGACGCTGGAAAACGCGGCCGGATTCAAACGTGAAAGCCGTCACCCTCACCGGCCCTCAGGCCGTGCTGACGTTGCCTTTGAACGGGCTGCGTCTCGTGGGTGACGTCCGGGTTCACTTTGCCGGCGACACCGCGCCGCAGCGTGTTACCCTCGCGCTCAACTCCGGTCCGGAAAGCGACACGTTTACCGAGGTCGCAGCCGAAGACTATATTGTCCCGCATCCGGAAGACGGCGGCGGTTTTGCGGTGCTGACCTTTCCTGCGCGGCTTGCGCGGCACATGCGCCTGAGTTTCAAAATGGAAGCCGGCGGCCATACGGCGGTGGATGAGGTCCTTCTGATGCCGGCGAGCCACCTGTTATGCGGAGAGCCCTACCGTGCCGGTGCGGGAGCCGTTGATCTTTCCACCTGTTTGACCGATGGCGTGACGGGCGGCGATGCGGGGGCGGACTGGCAAAAAGGCCGCGGCGAAGTTCTTTTCGCGCTGTCCGAAGCCTGGTATGCGGAATCGCTCCTCGTCCATTTCAGGCAGCCGCGTAAAAGAAAATTTTCTCCACACGTTGTGGTGGACACTGTTGCGGGGTCCCATCCCGCAGACAAGGACGGCTGGGCCGTTGTGCCGCTCAACCGTCCCGTTCAGAAGCTGTCCCTTGCCGTTGAAGATGTGGCCGCGGGAGTGGTCGCCGTCGATGAGGTGGCCTTGCTGCCGGCGAAAAACCTCGCGGCCGACTGTTCCTATACGTATGACCCGCCGTTCCATGCAAAGTACCCGGACACCGGCGGCCGTGAATTAACCGACGGCGAGGTGTCGCACGGTTTTGGTGATGGGAAGACGGTTGGCTGGGAAGCAGGGTCGACGGTTCGCGATGTCATCGTCGTTGTTGACACCGGCGCATCGCGGGCGATCGAGACGGTTGAAGCGCACGTACAGGGCGGCGGATCCGCGAGCGTGGAGTTCCCCGAACGTGTCGGGATTGCCGTTTCGGAGGACGGGAAAAAATGGACGCGGGTTGCGGCTTCAGGTGCGGAACCGGCAGAAAAGGAAAGCCGGGAAGTCAATGGCCGGATCTCGGCGCTGGGCTGGCTGAAATTCCAGACCCCGGACGCGCACGGCCGGTACATCCAACTGAGAATCATGCCAAAAGGCTGGCTGATGCTCAGCGAAGTCCGTGTTTTGTCCGGCGGTGTGAACGTGGCCTTGAACCAGCCGTATTCGATAACGCCCCAGCCGACCGGCGAGGAACAATACGCGGATAATTCCGGGCTGCTGACAGACGGTTATTATACGAAACCCGGCACCGGGTGGAAGACGTGTGCCGGTTTCAGCGCGGCCGACCCGGCGGTTGTTCTGGACCTTGATGCCGTTTATCGCATCGGCGCCGCACGCGTACACCTCCAAGGGGGCGGCACGGCGGGCGTCGTTTTCCCTGGGCAGGTTAGTGTCTCCACGTCGGTTGACGGAAAGGCGTGGAGCCCGGCCGGAGAGACCCGCGAGTACCCGTCCGAAAAAAACAAGCGGGGCGCCGCCGCATTCATGGGAGTGACGTTTGAACCCCGGGAGGCACGTTTTGTACGGTTCCACTTTAAAAGACGCGGATGGGTCATGCTTGATGAAATCGAGGTTTTCCCGGCTGACTAAAGCGGGTTTATACATGACCGTTGCCTGAACTCAGTGCACGGTGACCATTGTGCCGGGGTTGACGCGCTGCGCGGTGAGCGTCCCGCCGGAGACCCGCAACGCGACAGACGGTTGCCTCTCGCCGTTCAGCAGCACGTTGACGCTGCCGCTCTGCGCGACACTCAGCGTGCCTCCAGAAAGCACCGCGATGCCCTGCCACAGCTCTTCCTCCGTGTATCCGGCCAGCGCGATCGTCGCGCCAGCCGGGATCACGCATTCCGACGCATGCAAAACCTCATCCCCGCTGGACGCGCTACGCGCCAGCGTCGCGCCGGAGGCAAAGACCACGCGGCCGACCGTGCCGGTGCCGCCGAGCGTCGCGCCGTTGGTCACGGTCAGC
>Ga0116170_10005591_pt1 | contig 11188 bp, 10 predicted proteins | sample AD_JPNHW1_MetaG_FD_89797 | JGI IMG/M metagenome (GOLD analysis project Ga0116170, IMG submission 89797) | Active sludge microbial communities of municipal wastewater-treating anaerobic digesters from Japan - AD_JPNHW1_MetaG | ecosystem: Engineered > Bioreactor > Anaerobic > Digestate | place... | reverse complement strand
TCCTGACCCTTGTTTCTCCCTCCCCGAAGCAGAAGGCCGGGTTCGGAGGGGACCAATGGAACAGCAATCCCCTCGCCATAGACGGAGACCTGGTCGTGGTCGGCGAGGCCCTCGCCGCGGGCGGCGGCTACGGAGTCACGGCCGCCACGGACGGCACTGTGGTCGCCATCGGCGCGCCGGCTGCCGGGGGAGACGGAGGGACCGGGAAGGTCTACCTCTATTCCGCGACCGGCAAGTACCTCAAAACCATCCTTCCCCCCGATGCCGCCTCGGGCGCGGGCTTCGGGATCGCCGTCGCCATGGACTCGGGCAGGATCGTCGTCGGGGCCTCAGGGGCTGCCTACAAAGGGCTGAAGGGCGCGGGAAGGGTCTTCATCTACGATTCGGCGGGGAATCTCCTTTCAAGCCTCGCGGCCCCCAAGCCCGCCGAGTACGCGGCCTTCGGGTGTTCGGTCGACATGAAGGGAGACTTGGTCCTCGTCGGGGCCAGCTCCGAGGTCGTCTCGGAGATGGCGGACGCGGGCAGGGCCTACCTGTTCAGGGCCAAGCGCTAGCGGAAGCATCGATCAAGAACCTTTGGCGCGGCTGCATGGCGAAGCGCCAGTGTCGGGTCGCTCCGCGGCGGCCGCGGCCCCAGGTTTCTTCCACTACCTCCCTGCGCCGCGTTTCGCCGCCGCCTTTGCGGCGTTCTCCGCGAGCCTGAACCTGACCATGTCCTTGATGAGCTCGTAGGGTGGTTCCTCGTCCAGGGGGAACTGCACCGAGCCCTTCGCGGTCTTGTAGTGCGCGAGCCTTTCGCTGAAGGCCTCCATCGCCGCGGGCAGGGGATAGAAGCCGATGTGGGCCTTGAAAGCGGCGAAGAAGGCGAGGTCGCCGTCCTGCGAGAAGGCGGGCATTCGGTAGGCGATGCGCTCCTTGGCTTCAGGGGCGACCTCGCGGATGGCGGCGCGTATCTTCCCGAGCTTGGCCCTCACCTCGGGCGGGAAGCCCGCGATGTATTCGTCGATCGTGGTCGGCTGGTCCGTCTTCTTTTCCATGTTGCCTCCCTTCCCAAGTATAGGCCAACGGTCGGGCCCGCTAAAGCTCGACGAGCTCCTTGGTGCTCGTCGTGAAGTCGACATAGCCATCCTTCGTCACGAGGATCTGGTCCTCGATGCGTACCCCGCCCCAGTCCGGTATGTAGATGCCGGGCTCGACCGTCATGACCATGCCCTCCGCGAGGATGTCGTCGGAGCGGGGGCTCAGGAAGGGAATTTCATGGACGAAGAGGCCGATGCCATGGCCGATGCCGCTGTAGTGCCTGCCGAAGTACTTCGTTCCCTCGATGGGCCTCGTCGAGGCCGCGAAGACTTCCTTCGAGGCGGCGCCGGCCTTGATGGCGGCCAGGGTGGCTTCCACCATGGCGCGCTCGTAGCCATAGACCTCGCGCTGCTCGTCGCTCGCCTTGCCTACGACCACGGTCCGCGTCATGTCCGCCAGGTAGCCCTGGTACTGGCCGCCGAAGTCGATGAGTACGAAGTCGCCCTTCCCGACCTTGCGGTCGGAGGGGATGCCGTGGAGGAGGGAGGTCCGCGGCCCCGAAATGAGGATGCCGCCGTAGGGCTTGGTGTCCGAGCCCTCCTCGACGAGGTGGAGGGCGAGGAGGGCCGCGAGCTCCTTCTCGGTCCTGCCCGGCCGGATGTCGTCGAGGAGGCGGGCGAGGGCCCGGTCGGCGATGCCGCAGGAAACGCGGAGCTTCTCGATCTCGTCGGGCCGCTTGATCTTGCGGTACTCCTCGATGACGCCGAGCGCGGGGATGAGGCGGATGCTATCGCCAAAGGCCTCGGCCATGACGGCGTGGGCCCTGAAGGTCATGTAGTCCGCCTCGAAGGCGACCGAGGAGACGCCTGCCTTCTTCGCGTAGGAGGCGAGGGCCGCGGGGAGGCTTGAGGCCTCGTCGCGCCAGTTCAGGATCGCGAGTCCCGGGCACTCCTGGGCTGCCTGTTCCGTATAACGCGGATCCGTGACGAAGAGGCAGCGGTCCCTGAGGACGAGGAGGACGGAGTCCTCTCCCGTATAGCCCGAGAGGTAGCGGACGTTCTCGGGGCGCTGGACCACGAAGCCGCCCAGGCCCTCGGATGCGAGCTGCGCCGCAAGGCGTTCGATCGACATGATGCCTCCTGCCGTCCCGGGCCCGAGCCCGGGGCAGGGGATTATACACCGTCGTTGGCCGGGGGCGAAGGCCGCGGCTCCGGGATCGACCCGGCAGGCGCCGTGGCGGCGCCTGCCGGCATCATTGACGAACGCCGGCGCAGCGGGCCGTCTGCCATTACCAGATACCGGGCATGAGCCTCCATCTGAGTTTCGCGCAGTACGCGACATAGCCCGGAAGCTCGCGGAGGAGGAGGGCTTCCTCGTCGCGGATGCGGATGGCGAGGAGGGGGATGTAGCAGGCGGCCGGTATCAGGGCCCAGAAGGAGCCGAGGACGAGGGGCGTGGAGAGGTAGAACGCGAGGCTCCCCGCGGGCAGGAAGAGGGCGAGCCAGATGACGACGAAGCCGACGCTGAACTTGGCCAGCACTCGCGCCGCGAGCCTTTTCCTGTCGATGGTCGTCGAGTCCGGATTCACTTCCATGCCGGGCCTCCAGCCTCGAGTATCGTCGGGGCCCGGCCTTGCGTCCATCGCCTTACTGGGGGATGCGGTGGGGCGGCGCCTTGGTCCTGAGGAGGCCGGTGATGTAGGCCCTCGCCTCGAGCTGTTCCTCGAAGCTGTTCTCGAGCTCGAGGGAGGCCCAGGAGGCGGGCATCCAGGCGCGGTAGGAGGAGAGGAAGTCGAGGTCGGAGAGCGCCGCGAAGGCGTGGTGGTCCCATTCCCGGCCCCAGGAGTTGGGCACGCCCACCCTGATGGCCGAGAGGTGGCAGCAGCCGATGGTGAAGCGTTCGAGCTGCGTCAGAGTCCTCTCCACGTAGGCCTCGCGTCCGAAGAGGCGCGCGTTCTCGAGATGGGAGAAGTCGGGGCAGATGCCGCCAAGCCGTGGGCCTTCCTCGCCTTCGAGCTCGGCGTCCTCGACCGGGACATCGACGTTCTCGACGAAGAACCGTTGCGCGAATTCCCCGAAGGGCGAGGCGAAGGGATGGCCGCTTGCCCGGGGATGGATGTTGAAGGCCTCGGTGCCGAAGGTCGCGGCGAGATAGGCGATCTCGGCCGGGAGGCAGTCGGCCCTGAGGTGGACATGGGGTATCCGCAAGCCCTTGATCTCCTCGAGCTCGCGATAGAGGGCCTGGCGTTCGGCGGCCCCGAGGCAGGTCGGGAAGAGGGCAATGTGGCGTTCCTTGGAACGGGAGAGGGCCTTGAGGAAGGCGGGTATCCCTTCCTTCCTCGTCGTGGTGAGGCCCGGGAGTATTACCATGCGGAGGATCATGGAGAGGGAGGCCGCCGGGGGTCAACCGGGGTCTGACCCCGGTTGCCGGCATCGGGCTCCGGCATGGGGTCAGACCCCAGCCGCTAGGTCGCCCTGTTGAGGAGTTCCGAAAGGCCGAGGAGGAGGAAGGCGGCTATGGCCACGCCGACCGTGATGGCCTCGAGGCCGGCCTTGGCGGCCAGGAGGCCGTAACCCGCGGGCACGAGCATGGCGCCGATGTTGGCGAAGGCCACCTGCCGGCCTACCACCGACCGCGAGGTCTCCTCGTCGAAGCGGCGGGGCGTCTCGTGCATGAGGCAGGGATAGATGGGCGCGCAACCGAGGCCGAGGAGGAGGAGGCCCGCGGCGGAAGGGATGGCCGGGCTTCCGGCCAGAGCGGCGAAGCCGAATAGGGCGACTCCCGCGATGACGACGGCCAGGCCTATCCTCACCATCCGGCGGTTGCCGACGCGCCCGGCGACCAGGCCGGTGAGGAAGCGGCCGATCATGATGGTCCCGAAGAAGCAGGACATCACCACGCCTGCAGAAGAGGAGGAAAGGCCGCGGGCGTCGACGAGGATGGAGGCTCCCCAGAGATTGATGCCCGTCTCAATGGAGGTGTAGACGAGGTAGAGGCCGGGGCCGAGCCAGGCCGCCCAGGCTGGCGTAGCCCCAGGGCGCTGCCTCGCCGACTCGAGGGCGTCGCCGCCCCTCGGTACGGCTCCTTCCCTGTCCCAGAGCCCGAGGCTCGCGAGGAAGACGGCCGCGAGGGAGAGCTGGACCACGGCTATGACTCGATAGCCGGAGGCCCAGCCCGGTCCTGCGAGGGCGGCCGCCATGATGACCGGCCCGAGGGTGGCGCCGACGCCCCAGAAGCCATGGAGCCAGTTCATGTGCCGCGACGAGTAGTGCTCGGCCACGAAGTGGTTGAGGCCCGCGTCCACCGAGCCCGCGCCGAAGCCGAGGGGTATGGCCAGGGCATAGAGCCAGCCGAAGGAGGGAATGAGGGAGAAGCCGACGAAGGCTCCTCCTGTCAGGATGCAGGAGAAGAGGACCACTTTGCCGGTCCCGAGCTTCCGCAGGACCCAGCCCGAGGCAAAGCCCGACAGGGCGGAGCAGGCGGTGACGAGCATGGTCACTCCGCCAATTGCCTCGAGGGGCAGCGACCACTGTTGACGCATGGCCGGCCAGGCCACGCCGAGGGAGGCGTCGGGGATGCCGAGGCTGATGAAGGCGGCGTAGACCAGGAAGAGGAGGAAGACCGAGTACTTGTTTGGCATATGTCGCGATGGTAGCGGCCCGGACTGCCCAAGGCAAGGCTGGTCCTGTCCCCGCGGATCCATGGAAAACCGGCAGGGCCCTTTGAATCCCCCGATCGGGGGAAGGCGCCGGCCTCCTCTCTTGACGTAGAGTTCCATTATTGGCGCCGCCGGCGAGCCTCCTCGAAGCTTGATCAAGGCCGGAGGACTTTGCGCCTGCCGCTGTCCATCTCTCTGTCCTCGACTTGCTCGCGGCGTTGGCAGGGTCGATACTTCCAATACGCGAAACGTCCTGGCTCGAAATCTTCACGCAGCCTGCCCTATCCGCGTCCGGCGGATTCGTGCAGCTTCCGGAGGTATAAGGCGTGCGCGACAGGTCCTGGTTGCTGGCCTGCGTCCTCTCTTGCCTCTGCTCGCCCGTCGTGGCGGGCGGCTTCGAGGTGGACTTCGGCTTCGGCGGCTGGTCCGTGCCTTCGCGTTGGGCGCCGCTCCGGATCAGCTGCGACGGGGCTCCCGCCGAGGCCGAGGCCGAGATCACGCGCATCGACGCCGAAGGGAGGGAAGGTCCGACGGAGAGCTTTCCCCTTGGCCGCTTTACCCAGGTCGAGTGCCCGGTCCATGTGGATCCGGGCGCCTACAGGCTCCGGATACGCCTCGTCGCGAAGGGCGAGCTGCTGGCCGAGCGAAGCCTCCTCCCTGGAGGCAAGACCTTCCCTGGGCAGGTGGTACTCTGTATCGGCCTCCCCGAGACCGTGAGGCGGGCCATCGCCGATTCGCTCCGGCCCTTCGAACCTGTCCAGGCCATCGATCTGCCCCTGTCCCGGCTTCCCGCCCTTGCCCTGGATCTGGACGGCATCGCGGGCATAGCGCTGCGGGAAGGCTCCGGAGACCTGTCCCCGGCCCAGCGCTCCGCCGTGGCGGCCTGGTCGGCAAGTGGCGGCCGCCTCGTCGCCCTCTCCGAGGGCGAGCTCTCCGGGGACCGGGCCCTGTCGCCGTCGTACTGGCGCGAAAGGCTCGCCCTCTTCCCCTTCGGGCAGGACGGGCGCCTCTCGGCCGGGCGGATAGCGGCCGCTTCCGGTTCGCGGCCCACGCCGGGGTCTTCCTCCCTGGAGGCCGACTACCTTGTGGCCCTCGGCCTGTCGGCCTGGGCCCTCGCCCTCTTCTTGCTGACCCGGAGGAAGCACGGTTTCGCCTGGATCGGCCTCATCGCCGTCCTCCTCGGGTTCGCTGCCTTTCCCGTCGCCAGGGCCGTCGATGCCGGCCACACAGGTCTCGGCAGGCTGGCCGCGAGGGTCCTCTACCTCGACGGCTCTACCTTCCTCGTCGACGCCTCGGTGGCCTGCCGGAAACCTTCATGGGATCTTGACCTGTCAGCCCTCATGCCCTCCCGGCCCCTCCGCTTCTCCGTCGCGAAGACGGAATCGGGCATCGTGCCGAGCGACGGTCGACCAGCTCGTCTCGTGCATTCGGCAGGGTCTCCCGTCTTCTCGATCATGACAGGGAAGGCGGCCGGCCTTGAGTTATGGAACCTTTCGTCCGGGATGGCGGGAGCCATGCCCACCTCGACCGAGGACTGGTCCCGCATGAGCGGCCGCAAGCTGGCCCTTGTCCGGGGAGGAAGCGGATCACGCTGGTTCGCGCCCGGCCCGATGGGCTGGCAGGCCCTTCCCTCGGCGCCGGATTTCATCGGTGCGGAGCTAGCCTGGGTCGAGGCCCTCCGCAGCATCCGGAAAGGGGAGGATTTCGTCGTAGGTCGAGACCCCTCGCCCGATCCCTTCATCTCGCTCGCCGGGGCCGGGCGGACGGATGTCCTTTGGGCCTTGCCTCTCGCCACGGGGCGAGCGGACAGGGACAGGGAGGGACAGCCGTGACGGCCTTTTCCTATGCCTTGGCCGAGTGGCGGGAATGGCGGGATGCCCGTCCCCATCCGGGCCTCCTCGTGGCCGCCCTCGTCCTCGCGGGATCTGCTTCCTTCCTCTGGCTCGGGCCCTTCGCCCTGTCCCTGGCCCTCCCGGCCGAGGCCATCGCCCTTGGCTGGGCGGGAGGCGGTCGGTACGGCATAGGCGGAAGATTCCGCAAGCTCCTCCTGGGATCGGGCATCGGGCCCGATGCCGGGGCCCTGGGCAAGGCGCTGGAGGCCATCGCCGAGGCCGCCTGGACCGGGCTTGCCCTCTCTCCGCCGGCCATCCTTGCCATCGCCTTCTGGGAACGGGGCCTGGCCGCCTGCCTCCTCCTCGCCCTCTCCTTCCTCGCCTGCTTCCTCCTTTCCGCGGCAGCGGGCTTCACGCTCAGCCTGTCCTTCGGAGGCCCGGACCGCCTGCCCAGCTTCTACTATCTCGGGGCCTTCATCGTCCCGACCGCTCTCTTCCGCGAGCTGCGATTCCTGTCGCCTTTCTTCCAGGCCCGGGCAGCCCTCGGCGCAGGGATGGAAGCGGGGCGGGGCCTGGGTACGGCCTTCCTCACGCCCTTCTTCCTCGGGGCGCTCGCGGAGCTCGCCCTCGCTGCCCTCCTTTTCGCGGCGGGCGGAGCGGCCATACGCGCGGCGAGGCGACGCGATGCGGACTGAGGCCCAGAGGGCCGTAAGCCGAGCCCGGAGATCGCTCAACGCGATAGCCCTCCTTTCCGGAGGCCTCCTGTGGCTGGCGCCTGCGGCAGTGGCCGCAGGCCTCCTCCTCCTTGTCCTCGAGGCGGCGGGCAGGATGCCCCCGGGGTCCCCCGCCCTCGCCGTATGGGGCATGGCTTCCGCGCTGGCCTTCTGCGGAGGGGCCCTCGCCGCCCTGCGCCGCCGCCTCGACGACCGCGCGGCGGCCGCCTGGCTGGATGAAAGGCTCATGACGAGGGAACTCCTCTCCGCCGCCCTCGGCCTGTCCAGGCCGGGCCGCCGACCCGGTCGCTTCGACGAGGAGGTCGCCGAGAGGGCCGAGGCGGCGGCAGCCGCTCCAGCTGCCCGCCATCCGGGCTGGCCCTTCGCTGCCCTGCTTCGCCGGGCCCTCCCCGCAGCGGCCGCCTGCCTCGCCCTGCCGGCGATCCTCGTCTGGGCCGATCCTTCGGCCCTTGGCAACGCCTTCCGCGCGGGCGGGAGCGAAGGAGGCGGCGACCGCCTCGAGGTCGCGGCCGGGCAGCGGTCCGCGGCTCGACAGGATGGCGCCCTTGCCCTTGCCTCCGGGGCAGACGCCGCCGCCGTGGCCCGCTTCCTCTTTGCCGAGGATCCCGCGGGGGCGGAGGCGGCGGAACGCGCCCTCCGCGAGGGCCGGGCCGAGGAATTCCGGAACCTCCTCGAGAGGGCCGTGCGGGACCTCGATAGCCGTCTTTCACGGGGCGTGAACGACGACGAGAGGGAGCGCCTCCTCGAGGAGAAGCGGAGGCTTGAGGAGGCCCTGGCGGCGATGGATGAAAGTACCTGGTCGGGAGGCTCCTCGGGCGGCTCTTCCCTGGAACGATCCTCCTCCGGAAGCAGTCGCGCAGGGCCCGAGGGCGGGCCGGCTGGCCAGGTCTCCGGCGAGGGCGACTCGTCCGCGGACAGCTCTTCCCGATCGCCTCCCCAACGCAGGACAGGCAAGGGCGAGGCTGCCCAGGTCGACGGGGGAAGCGGCAAGGGAGGCTCGCGCCAGGATACTCCCGGCGATGGCGACGGAAAGGCGGGGAAGGGGGCTGCGCCCGGCACCGGACCCGGCTCCTCTCCTGGCGGAGAGCTTCCCCCTGGAGGGAAGGATCCCTCCGGAGGCAAGGGGCCCTCGGGCGGAAGCGGTCCCGGGCCTGGCAGCCCGGACCAGGCGGGGAAGGGTCCCGACGGGGAAGGGGAGGGCTCAGGCAGCGGTCCGGCCGGCGGCGGCAACCGTCCCGGCGACGCCGGGGCTGCCAGCGGCTCAGGCGAGGCCCGCGACCGCGGCAAGCTGTCCCCGTCCGCGTCCGGCGGCATCCTCACTGTGGCGCCGGACCGGGCCGCGTCCTTCTTCGACTATGTCCTCAAGGGGCGCGATCCCGGCGCCGCCCTCCCGGGCCTCGCCCGGCAGGCGGCCCGAGCCGCGGAAGCGCCCATCGCGAACGAGGGCCTGCCCCTCGAATACGAGGACTTCCTGCGGTCCTACTTCCTCGCCCTCGCGCGCCAGCTGCAGGAAGGCGCCGCCGCGCAGGGAGCATCGCCCGCCACGAAAGGAGCACCATGATGAAAGACGAGCAGCCCCGCCTCGGGGAACTTTCCGACGCCCTCGCCCGGGCGAGGGCCGAGGTGGCCCGCGTCATAGTCGGGCAGGACGAGGCGATCGACCTCGCGATGGTCGCCCTGGTCTGCGAGGGCCATGTCCTTTTCGAGGGCGTGCCCGGCATAGGCAAGACCCTCCTCGCGAGGAGCCTCTCGCGCACCCTCTCCCTCGGCTTCTCGCGGATCCAGTTCACGCCCGACCTCCTCCCCGCCGACGTGCTCGGGACCACCATAATCTCGCAGTCCGGGGGCGGGCTCGACCTTCGCTTCGAGGCGGGCCCGGTCTTCTCCAACATCGTCCTCGCGGACGAGATCAACAGGGCCTCGCCCAAGACGCAGTCCGCCCTCCTCGAGGCCATGCAGGAGCGTTCCGTCACGCTCCGGGGCGAGTCGCGGGCCCTGCCGCGGCCCTTCATGGTCCTCGCCACCCAGAACCCCATCGAGATGGAGGGCACCTATCCCCTGCCCGAGGCCCAGATCGACCGTTTCCTCTTCAAGGTCCTCGTGGGCCAGCCCAACCGCGAGGAGCTCTGCGAAATCCTCGACCGCACGCTGGGGCAGGAGCTGCCCGAGGCGACCCCCGTCCTGGGGCCCACCGAGCTTCCGGCCCTCCAGGCCGCGGCCCGCGACATCGTCGTGCCCGAGGTCGTGAGGGACCGCGCGGCGCGTGCCGTCCTCGCCACCCAGCCGGGGCGTCCCGAGGCCCCCGAGTCCGTCCGCAAGTGGGTCCGCTACGGCGCCGGGCCGCGCGGAGCCCAGGCCCTCGTGATGGCGGCCAAGGCCCGCGCCCTCATGGAGGGCAGGCCGAACGCGGCGCTCGAGGACCTCGAGCGCTGCCTCCTCCCCGCCCTGAGGCATCGCGTCGCCCTCAACTACGAGGGCCTGAGCGAAGGGCTCACGCCCGACCGCCTCGTCGAGGAAGCCTGGGCCTCGCTCTCGGGAGCCGTCAGGCGATGAAGGCCGGCATCCTCCGCCCTGGAGACCGGGAGCTCGCGTCCTCCCTCGGCCTCGCGACGAGGCGGCGCCACGCCGGACTCGCCGCGGGCGAGCAGCGGAGCCCGGCCGGCGGCGGCGGCATCGAGTTCGCGGACTACCGCGAGTACCTGCCCGGCGACGATCCAAGGGCCGTGGACTGGGCCGTCTACCGGCGCCTCGGCAGGCTCCTCGTCCGGATCTGCGCCGAGGAGAGGGAGCTCACCCTCATGATCCTCCTCGACGCGAGCCGCTCGATGGACCATGGCGAGCCCGGCAAGCTCGCTCACGCCCGCCGCCTCGCCTGCATCCTCGCGGGCATCGCCATTGGCGGAGGCAACCGCGCGGGGCTCTGCTCCCTCGGGCCTGGCCTCGTCGAGGCCCTGAGGCCGGAGCGCGGCAAGACCACCCTCGAGGCCTTCGAGGGCGCCTGCGCCAGGGTCCTCCCCCTCGCGGTCTTCCGGCCGGCCGAGGCCCTGGACGGCTTCGTCGCGCGCTACGGCCGCCGCTGCCTGGCCGTCCTCATCTCCGACCTCATGTTCCCCGAATGGCCCCAGGTCCTCGGGGCCCTCGCCGCGAGCGGCTGCGAGGCCCAGGTCCTCCAGGTCCTGTCGCGCGACGAACTCGATCCGGCCGTCAGGGGCGAGACGACCTTCGTGGACGCCGAGACCCTGGGCGAGGCGCCCATCCACGCGGACTCAGGCACGCTGGCGCGTTATGCGAACGAACTCGAGGACTTCCTCGGCTCGGTCCGGCGGGCCTGCGGCGGCCTCGGCCTCGGCTGGGCCCTCGCACCCGCCGACGGCGACGTCGGCCGCCTCTTCCGGGACGAGCTCTGCGAGGGGGGCTTCCTGTGCTGACCTTCGCCTCTCCCTCCCTCCTCTGGCTCGGCCTTGCCCTGGTTCCCGTGGTCGCCCTCTACCTCTTGAGGCGCCGCTTCAGGCGGCGTCCCTCGGGCTCGAACTTCCTCTGGAACCGGGTCGCGGGCCGGGCGCCCGGATCGAGCCGCCCGGAGCTCCGCTCCCTCCTCCTCCTTGCCCTCCAGGTCGGCGCCGCGGTCTGCGCCGTCCTCGCCGCGGCGGGCCCGGCCCTCGGGCGGCGCGGGCCAGCCGAACCCGGCCTCGCCATCCTCATCGACGTCTCGGCCAGCATGGCGACCGGGGACCTGGCCGCCGCGGCGGGCCGGCCCGAGACGCGGGTCGCGGCCGCGGCACGGGCAGCCCTCGGCCTGGTCGATGGCCTCGAGCCCGGAAGGCAGGTGGCGGTCTTCGCCTGCTCGGCCGGCCTCAGGCCAATCGTCGGGCCCGACGCGAGCCGCGGCCAGGTCGCCGCCGCCCTGAGGGACCTCGCCCCTACCGACGCGGGCTTCAGGGAGC
>Ga0116170_10005588_pt1 | contig 11191 bp, 6 predicted proteins | sample AD_JPNHW1_MetaG_FD_89797 | JGI IMG/M metagenome (GOLD analysis project Ga0116170, IMG submission 89797) | Active sludge microbial communities of municipal wastewater-treating anaerobic digesters from Japan - AD_JPNHW1_MetaG | ecosystem: Engineered > Bioreactor > Anaerobic > Digestate | place... | reverse complement strand
CGATCATGCCGGTCGCATGCCGGTTCAGCCGGTCTCGGGCCGTTCACGAAAAGGCGCTGGACATTTATCATTATTACGGAAAATATGACGCCGGAACGGAATACTTTAAAAAATATCTTGCCGGCGTGCGCAACGGCGGTAATCAGAAAGATTATATAAGAGGGCTTTTGAAACTGGCCGGCGCCTATTCGCGTCTTTACAAGGTGAATGAGGCGCTTCCGCTGTACCGGGAGGCCCTCGGGCTCTCTCCGGGCGATACGGACGCGGTTCTGGGCCTCGGCATCTGCGAATATGATATGAAAAATTACGATATCGCTTTCGAATATTTTTCGAGCGGCATGGAGAGCGATCCGGAGAACCACCTTTTTTATTACTACCGCGGCCTGTGCCTGATGATGATAGGAAAGCGCGCCGAGGGCATCGACAATATCATGTCGGCTTACAAGGTCAACAACGCTTTCGAACCGGCCGTGGCTATATGCGAAAGTTATTTTCTCGGCGAAAACAGGGTCGACGAACTCGTTCGTTTTTATGATGATATTCTGGTCCTCGGCGACCTGAAGGAAAATTTTATCGAACGCTCGCTTCGCCTTCATATCACCAGAATGGACGCCCCCCGGATACTTAAGTTTTTAGAAGCTTCCGAAAAAATGAAGATATGCGGCCGCGACGTTTTCATAACTATCGGCTGCGCTTATCGCGAGATCGGCAGGGCGGCCGAAGCCGAGAAAGCCATGAAAAAAGGTATTGAAGCCGCGGTGGGCGTCGATTTCGACCCGAAAGGCCCGATCCGGTGGGCGACCAATTTTATGAAAAGGCATTTCTGGCCCGAAAGATATCGAGTGGCGCCCCTTCAGTACCTTGAGCTCGGCATTACGTATAAATGCCTCGGCCGCGAAGATATGGCGGCTTCGTGCTTTAAAAAGGCGACCCGGATAGATTCTAACTATCCTTACGTTTACTACTTTTTAAAGGATTATAACAGGTCGTTCGAGCTGATGGCCCGGCAGATAAGCGATAACGAGCTTCCATGGACGAACGCTTCCATTGTCGAAGCGGTTTATCTTTCTCTCAAAGAGATAAAGGACGAGGCGCATCTGCGCCGTTACCGCGAATGGGGCCGCCATTACGCCGGTTCGTTCCCCGACGAATTCGGAATATTTTCTTATAAATATCTCAAGTACATTCCAAAATCGAAGTATCTGGAAATCTTTAACGACTCGGAAATTTCCTCGCCGGGAAATTAGAGGAATTTTATTATCGCGGCCTTCAGCCGCCTTTTTAAATGAGCGCGGTGAAGCAGGCATCGGATGTCGCCAATAAAAATTAAATACTTATTGACAAATCTCATCCATATTGTATAAAATAACGCTATATATGCCGGATGATCAATTTACACAAGAAAATATAGCCGTTGCGGGTGACGTTTTAAAAGAAAACGCCGCCGATTCGGCGCTTGCCGAAAAATTAAAGACGGCCGAAGCCGAGAACGCGGTGCTTGCGTCTTCGTTAGAATCGCTCGTTCAGGAAAACAGCGATACCCTTGAACGCATCGCGGGACTGGAGGCTGAAATAGACGGCCTTAAAAAATCGGCCGCGCGCGAACACGAAAAAAGGCGGCTTCATCTTTTAAATGTCAGAGACCTGAAAAAGGCCATTTCTGAACGCGACCAGAAGATAACGACCCTCGAGGCGGAGCTCTCTGAAAGCGAGCGCAGGATAGAGGAACTTTCCACGGCCATAGATTCGGCCGTCAGGAAAGAACAGGCGGAGCCGATAAGCATCGTTTCCGAACAGCCGCTTCCCGCCGGGAATATACTTGAGGCCGATTCCGAATTGCTGGACCAGGCGCCGCAGATAGCGAGCCTTCGTGAAGAACTCGAATTGAACGATGAAGAACAGCCGATACCGCTTCCGGAGTTTAAAAAGACCGGCCCGCAGAAGATCAAATTTTTAAAAAAATCAAAAGAAACCGGCAAATATATCGTCAGCGAAACGCCGCCCGAAGAAGACGAGGCGGCAATACCGCCTTCATCCGACGCCGCTCTGCAATCGCCGCTGGCGCCGGAAAATAAGCAATCCGGGATCGAAGCCATATTTACGCCGCCGCCCAGCGCGTCGATGATTAAGGCTCTTCAAACCGATATCTTTTACAAGGAGATCGAGATCGATCGCCTTAATTCGCTTCTTGGCAAAGAACAGTCGGATATCATGTCGCTGAAGGACCACAACGATGAATTAAAACGGCAGACGGACATTCTCAAGGACGAGTTGAGCACGCGCGAAGCTCAAATATTGAGATTGGAAGAGCGCTGCGGATTTCTGGAAGAGGAAACCGCCAATTTAAACGAAAAATACAGGGACCTGGATCCGCTGGAACTGGAAAAGCTCCGCATGATGTCGGATGTCAAGGATTACCTGGAGTCGGAACTGGACAGAAAAGCCGGAAAAGAAGGCATGGACGATGAGGATGACGAAACGCAGGAAGAAGAGGTTTCCGAAGCTCCGGCGGCCGGAGCCGGGGCTGAAGAAAAGCCTGCCCAGATAAGGGAACTCGAAGAAATAAAGGAAAAATTCCAGAAGCTGATAAAAGAGCGCGACGAAGCGATAGCGCTTCTCGACAAGTTTGAAATGGAATCGCGGACCAAGGACGCTGAATTAAAGAAATTAAAACTTGAACATAAAAACCTTAAAAATGATCACGAAGCGCTCAACGAAGACTTTAAAAAGAAGGACGAAGAGCTCGGCAGCATATACGGCGCATTCAGCAAATACAAGGAAGAAAGCGGATTTATGTCGCGCGAATATAAAACCATCAAGGATGAGCGCGACAGGCTCCTGGCCGAAATCAAGACTAAAACCGAGCTTTTGCATGCAAACCAGGAATCGATAGACGCCAAGGAGGCCGAACTTAAAAAGGTCAGCGAATTTAACGAAAAGCTGATCGAAAAGCTGAAAAAAGACCATGAAAACGTTATGGCCGCGGTCGTGGCCGAAAAAGAAACCGAAATTAAGACGATGGTTTTCGCGCACGAGGCCGAGATGCAGAAGATGGCCGAGGAAGGGCGCGCGGAGTTCCAGCAGCTGCGTTCGTCGCTTGAAACGATAGATTCGAAATATCAGGGCGCTATATCCGAAACGCATAATATGCGGGCGAATCTCGAGACGCTTTTTATGAAAATAAACGGTTTTCTGGCGAGGCCGGAGGAAGAACGGGACGGCTTTAAAAGAACCGTTTTTAACGAAGTGCTTTTTTTATACGATCAGATACCCGAACTCGGAGCGTCGCAAAGCGGAAGCGAACAGGCCGTCAACTCGCAGGGATTCGTGGCGCCTCTTCCGGACGTTTACTACAAGGTATTCAACTCTTTAAAACCGCTTCCCGAATTTTTCTATAAAATATTTCAGGAATTCGGCCTGGAAGTTAAATACGCTAAATATATCGACTTCATAACTTCGAGTGAAAAGCCGAAGCCGTGCGTGGCGATATTCGCCAATATCAAGACCAGGGAAGATATTTTAAAGGTTTTTGAGATCGCGGCGTTGGATCCCGGTTCGCCCATCGTGTTGTTCTGCGACAACGCGAATGTTTCGGTCGCCGAGATCGTCAACGCGATAATTTCAGGCGCGGCATGCGATTACATCGACGGCGCCATGTCCGAGGGGATCGTGGCGAACGTTCTTGCGCGGGTTTTTGAAAAACGCATACACGATATATCTGGCGTCGTGGTTGAAAAGGACAGCGAAGAATGCAAGCTCCGTGAAAGCGTCGTGCTGACCATAGATAACCGCGTCAAGGCAAACCGCATCGAAACGCTCATAAGGCGGCTTGATTACCTCAGAGAAAACAACGCTAAAATGATGTTCAACCTCAAGGAGATGCAGAAGGCTTTCGATCAGATAATAGCGATAGTTACAAACCTTACGATGCTGGAGCTGCCAGATAGCATTTCAGACGGTTTTAACGAGATTACGGACATACTTTTGAAAATTTCTTTTATAAAATAACGCTTGCAATTATTTTTCCGTTGTGATAGAATTAAACCATTCCAAAAATAAATATAAGGATTTCCTCGCTGTGTTGAAAATCCGATAAAACGTATGCTTAAAGGATGGTGGACAGATTTGGATATTACCGAAGTAAGAGTCAGAAAAGTCAATGGTGATGGAAAACTCAAGGCGTTCGCATCGATAACTATCGATAATGCATTCGTAGTACATGATTTAAAAGTTATAGAAGGAAAAAAAGGCTATTTCGTGGCGATGCCGTCACGAAAAACCAATAACGGGGATTATAAAGATACGGCTCACCCGATAGCGACGGATACGCGCGAAATGATACAGAGCGCCGTGCTGACCGAATTCGACAAAGTGAAAAACCTTGTCACGACCCCGACCGTACCCGCGGCCGAAATGTAATTGATAAATGAAGAAAATATTGGGGCGTCGCCAAGCGGTAAGGCATCAGGTTTTGGTCCTGACATTCGTGGGTTCGAATCCTTCCGCCCCAGTATACTTTACATAACAATAAAATTTGGGTAGATAGAGCTTGCCTCGTCTACCCAAATTGCTTTTTAAAACCCAAATTATTATTTGCCGGGAGTGGTTTTTGTGGACATTTGCGCTGTTATTCTGGCGGCCGGCCTTGGAACCAGAATGAAGTCGAAATACCCTAAAGTTTTATTCAATATCGCGGGCGAGCCTATAATATCTCATGTTATCCGGGCCGTCCGGGCCGTCAATCCCACGAAAATAGTCGTTATAGTTGGGCATTCCAAAGAACTTGTAATAGAGGCGGTTAAGAAGACGCACGGCGATTTTCCGAATTTGACTTTCGTTACCCAGGCTGAACAGAAAGGCACCGGGCATGCGCTTATACACGCGCGCGAAGAGCTTTCGAATCAGGGCGGAATGACTTTCGTCCTCTGCGGCGACACGCCTCTTCTTACGGGCGATATTTTCAGGAACCTTTTGAAGTTTCACGAGGACAGCTCATCCGACGCGACTGTTTTAACGACCCGCGTAAAGGACCCGAAGGGATACGGAAGGATCGTGCGGGACGCGGCCGGCCACGTGACGTCGATCGTCGAGGAGCGGGACGCGGCGCCGGAGATCAGGAAAATAGATGAAATAAATACGGGCGTTTATCTTTTCGCGACGCCGAAGCTTATCATATCGCTCTCTAAACTTAAGCCGAATAACGACCAGCATGAATATTATCTCACCGATACGATATCCATATTGAACTCGGAGAACTCGAAGGTCATGGCTTATCCGGAGCCCTGCGACCATCTCATGATGGGCATCAACAACCGCTACGAGCTGGCCACGGCGGCGCGTTTCATGCGCGAGAGAATAAACCGGATGCACATGATCAACGGCGTAACGATGACCGACCCGACTTCTACGTATATAGACGTAGGGGTCGAGATTGAAAACGACGTTACGATACATCAAAACACGAGCATTATCGGCAAAACGAAGATTTCGGCGGATTCGGTTATCGGGCCGGACAGTTCCGTTTCGAACTCGACGGTCGGGAAAAACTGCGTGATAACGTACAGCGTGGTGGAGGATTCGACGATTTCGGATAACGTTAAGGTCGGGCCTTATTCTCATTTAAGGCCGGGGGCGAAGCTTTCGGAGAACGTACATGTCGGAAATTACGTCGAGGTCAAAAATTCCGTTATCGGGGTAAGCTCGAAAGCGAACCATCTCAGCTATATCGGCGATGCCGTTATAGGAGAGAATTGCAATATCGGAGCTGGTACGATCACCTGCAATTATGACGGCGTCAACAAGAACAAGACTGTCATCGGAGACGGCGTTTTTATCGGGTCGAACGCGGCCCTCGTGGCTCCCGTGAAGCTTGGCGACAATTCGCTCGTGGCCGCCGGGTCGGTCATCACTAAAGATGTGCCGCCCTACGCGCTGGCTATAGAGCGTAGTCCGCAGGTGGTAAAAGAAGATTATATGAAAAAAAGAAATATAAAAAAGAAGAAACAGTGAAAATAAAACAACGGTAATCAATAAAAAACTGGAGCGCTTAAAAATGGTAGATGACAAGAAAAAGCTCAGAGTTTTCTGCGGTTCGTCCAACCCCATGCTTACGCTGGAAATATGCCGCCATCTCGGAGTTGAAAAAGGCGATATCCTCGTTTCGAATTTTTCGGATGGAGAAACGCACGTTAAGGTTAATGAAAGTGTTCGGGGCGGGCATGTTTTCGTCATTCAGTCGACGACGTCGCCCGTGAATGAATCTTTGATGAAGCTTCTGATAATAATCGACGCCATGAAGCGGGCTTCGGCCTCGAAGGTAACGGCGGTTATCCCTTATTACGGATACAGCCGTCAGGAAAAAAAGACATCCGGCAGGGAGCCGGTTACGGCGAAGCTGGTCGCCAACCTTCTTACCGTCGCCGGCGCGGACCGCGTAATGACGGTCGATCTGCATGCCTGGGCGATCCAGGGGTTCTTCGATATTCCGGTGGACCATCTGACCGCCCTTCCGATAATATGCGATTATCTTGAAAGCAAACGCACCGCTAAAGGCGACGAGATGGTTATAGTCTCGCCGGATGCCGGAGGCGTGGGGCGGGCGAGGGCTTTCGCGAAAAGGCTGGACACGACGATAGCCATCGTCGATAAAAGGCGGCCCAAGCCGAACGTGGCCGAATCGATGAACCTTATAGGCGACGTGCGCGGCAAAATAGCGGTCCTGGTCGATGATATAATCGACACCGCCGGCACGATAACCTCGGCGTCAAAGATGCTTTTGGACCATGGCGCGCGTGAAATATACGTCGTGGCGACGCACGCGATATTGTCGGGCCCCGCGTGCGCGAGGCTTAAGGCGGCGCCCCTGAAAGAAATAATCGTCACCAACACTATCGCGCTCGATGATAAGGAAAAGCCTGAAAATCTTACGGTGCTTTCAATGGCGCCGCTCATATCCGAGGCGATATACAGGATATACAATGAAATACCGGTTTCAAGCCTTTTTGAATAGTTCAATAAAATATCGAATTGAAAAAATGACGGCCGCCATGGTTTTGATGCTCATGACGGCCGTCATTTTGACGCTTCCCGGAGCCGGCGTTGCTTACAGCGCGAGGCGCGCCAGGGCCGCGGCCGCGAATGAAGTTAAAGAAAGGATTTCCGGAGAGGCCGAGGCGGCTAACGCATCAGGCATCAAGCTTTTCGAGGGCGGAAATTATGCTTCCGCGGCCGAAAAGTTCGAGGAGGCGCTCGCGAGCTCTCCGGATTATACCGAAGCCGCTTTTAATATGGGATTGTGCGATTTTATGAGCGGCGATTACCAAACGGCGGTAAGCCGCCTGCATGAAGTTTTAAAGAGAGACCCGGAATTTCCGGAGGCTATTTCTTATCTCGGGCAGGCTTATTCCAACCTTATCTCGTCCTTCGAGCAGAAGGGCGATTACGCATCGGCAATTCGTTGCGCCGGCGAATATTCCAAACAATATTTTACGGACGATGCGAAGAAGAATGAACTCGCTGAACTTGTAAGCGGATTGATAGCGAAGGCGGCTTCCGCTTCGGCGGTCGCGCCGAAAGCCGCGAATGAAGCGAATGACGGGAAAGCGGTTTCGGCGCCGCCGGTCGTCAAGGAAGGCGACGTCGTTGAAAAACTCGCGGCGCTGTTATCAAAAAATCCTTCAAACCGTCCGGCCGCGGCCGAACTTAGAAAATCGATCGGGGCGCGCAGGATTTCGGGCGGGTTTTCCCAGGGCGAGTTCGATATGCTTGAAAAAGCCTTGAATTCAGCGGTTGAGGAAGATATGCGCAACCTGACCGCTCACGGCGCTCTCGGCGATCTTTATCTTATGCGCGGGAATGTGGAACGGGCCGAATACCATTATCAGATGGTATTGATCGCCGATCCTGCGGATCTGGCGGCGAGCGCTGGAATGGCGGCGGCCAGGAAAAAAAAGAGCGATTCCGCCAGGATATCCGAACTCGCATATCCTGAAATACGGGACGCGATGAGAACTTCCGAAGTCGAATCGGCAGGCTCCGTTCAGGAAATTTCTTCACGCGTTCCGGCTGCCGGGCCGGCCACCGAAGAGATCGAAACCGTGGACGTCGCCGATGACGAGAACCGGATACTTTCGACGACGATCGCGCAGAACATACCGCGTGAAATATCGGGGCTTAAGGAAAAAATCGAAAAAAGCGCCGCGGACATTGAAGATCTTATAAAAACGGCGTGCTACTATATATCTAAAAAAGAATATAAGACCGCTGAAAAGATCATAAACGTGGCTTTTACCGTGGACCCTTCAGACCATGAGACGAATTATCTGATGGCGTTCGTAAAGGTCAGGCTGAAGAAGAAGGACGAGGCGCTTCCTTACCTGTTCAGCCTTAATCCCGACACGCTCAGCGACGCCAGGCTTTTACACGACGCCGGCGTTCTGTATATGAGATTGAAAAAGCCTGAATACGCCGTTAAATTTTTTGAAAAAGGCATAGAGGCCGACGCCGGTTATATTGAAAACTATCTTTCGATGGCGATCTATTATTCGCGTATCAACGATTTTGAATCGGCCAGAAAATATTTCGCCTCCCTGGCCTCGATCGACCCGAAAAGCATGCGAATCCTCTATTTTACAGCTCTTGCGGCTAAACGCGAGGGCCGCTTCGAAGAGTTCACTCAGATAGTAAAAAAAATGCAGGAGATGTCGGCTAACGATCCGTATTCAAAGAAAATCCGCCGTCAGATGGGGATGGCCCCGAGCGAGCAGCTTTTGAATTTCGAGAGCGATTCCTCGCTTGTAGAGACGGCGAAAAATTACCTTAGAATGGGCGATCAGGCAAGGGCGAAGGCTAAACTTCGCGACGCCTTGCGCATAAACCCTTCGTCTTATCAGGCGAATGAGATGATGGCCACGATCTCGCATAAGGAAGGCGCCGTGATAGCGCGCATAATTCATCTTTTGAAGATGTATGAGACGCGTCCGTCGACGGAACTTTGCCTCGAGCTGGGAAGGGCGTTTTTTGGCGCCGGCCTCAAGGAACTCGGCCGCGAATACTATATAAAATATATCAATCGCTCGCCTTCGGATGTTCAGGCGAAACTTGAATTTGCCGAATATTTGAAGAACTCAGGCGCCGTGATTTCAGCGAAGACATTGTGCGAGGCTATTATTCAGCGCGCAAAATCCGGTCAGGAGACGGCTATGGCCGAAGCGCTGAACAATTCCATGGCGGACCTGCCGGACGATACTTCTGAAGCCGAATTCAAAACCCTTTCCGAAGCGGGCGCGGCGAATTTTATAGAACTCGCGAAAGCCTTGCATAGCGGGGAGATGTTTAAGATGGTCGAGCATATAGCGCTTCAATATTCAGCGACGCCGGGCGATATTCCGGTGGATTTCCTGGAACTTTACGCGTCTTCGCTTTTCAGGCTGAAAAAATACGTGAAGGCGGTTGACGCCTATAAGAAAATGGCGGCTCGAGAACGCACTAATTTTTATCCGTACGCTCAAATAGGGCTTATTTATATGAAGAAAAACAACTACAGGGCGGCCGAGCAATATTTCAGGCAGAGCCTTATATATAAGCCTGACGAGGCCGAAGTGCTCATGAATCTCGGCGACGCGTGCTTTTTCCAGAGAAATTTCGAGGATGCCGAGGTGGCTTACGCCGAAGGGAACGCAGTGGCGCGTAATTCTCTTATCGCGGAAGAGCTTAAACTTAAATGGGACCGGGTTAAACAGATATTAAAAAACAAAAGATAGGCGGAGTGAAGGTTTATGCATATCATATGCGGCCTGGGCAATCCGGGCAGGAAATACGCGAGTACGCGTCATAATATAGGGTTTATGGTTATCGATGAGCTGGCGTCGAAACTCGCTAAAGCTTCGCCGGAATCTTTTTCAAACAAGTTCAAGGGCGAATTTTTAACCGTAAAAAAGTCGGAGAGCGAGATAATATTAGTGAAACCTCAGACTTATATGAACCTTTCGGGTGAGTGTCTTCGCGATATTGCCGGATTTTATAAGGTCGCGGCGGCGAACGTCATAGTCGTATGCGACGACGTAAGCCTTCCATTTGGCAAAATTCGCGTCAGGGCGGCCGGAAGCGATGGCGGACATAACGGGCTGAAATCGATCTTCGGGCTTATGGGCTCAAATTCTATAGCGCGCGTGCGCGTGGGGATAGGCGCCATGCAGGAACCGAGAGACGGCGGAGCCGTGGCAGCGGGCCAGCCAGACTATTCGAAGATAGACCTGGCGGATTATGTTTTGATGAAATTCTCGCAGGCCGAGAGCGCTCATCTTAAAAGCGTCATAGAATTCGCGTCTCTCGCCGTTACGGCCTTCGTTGAAAAGGGTTTGAATTTCGCCATGAACAATTTTAATAACAAGTTCGGATTCAGCCTTCCGCATGCCCCGGAAAAAGAAAAAACGGGCGAATAATGAAATATTCTGATTTTAAAATATATCTTTATTTTATTGACAAATAATAAAAATTAATGTAAACTGTAAATTTAATGACGGCAATAAAGCCGTTGTTATTATATTTTTATTTTTGGTGTTCGTTAGTTTGCATCGAAAAGTAATTGATGTGAGGGGGATTCTACGTTGTGTGATGTCGACAGGGATTGTGAGATTTGGGAAAAATATAAAAAAAATCATGATCCTAAGATCAGGGACCAGATCATTTTAAAATATGCTCCTTACGTGAAATATATAGCCAACAGGGTCGCTATGGGGCTGCCGCCTAACGTTGACGTCGAGGATCTTTATGGTTACGGCATATTCGGCCTTATGGACGCCATAGAGAAATTCGAGCCGCAGCGCAAGATTCAGTTCAAGACATATGCCCAGACTCGCGTGCGCGGCGCCATACTCGATGAACTTAGAAAAATGGATTGGACGCCGCGTTCGGTGCGCCAGAAAGCAAGACAGCTCGAAAAGGCATACATACAGCTTGAAAACACTCTCGGAAGGGCCGCCAGCGACGAGGAAGTCGCCGGATATATGAAAATATCCCTTGAAGAGCTATACGAATGGTATAAAGACACGCGCGGATCATTTCTGCTTTCACTTGACGATCTTCTTTATTCGGAGGACGACGGCGTAACGGTAGGCGACAGTGTGCCAGCCAGCGAAGCGGATAATCCTCAGATCCAGATCGAACAAAAAGAGCTTAAGCAGATGCTCGT
>Ga0116170_10005582_pt1 | contig 11204 bp, 8 predicted proteins | sample AD_JPNHW1_MetaG_FD_89797 | JGI IMG/M metagenome (GOLD analysis project Ga0116170, IMG submission 89797) | Active sludge microbial communities of municipal wastewater-treating anaerobic digesters from Japan - AD_JPNHW1_MetaG | ecosystem: Engineered > Bioreactor > Anaerobic > Digestate | place... | reverse complement strand
CTTTTTTGCTGCAACTTCGTTAGATTTTTTGACATAGGATAAACTATGTCTGCAAAATCTGCCTCGTTTCGCTAAAAAATCCATCATAAATCTTATTTAACATAAAATCAAAACAGTTTCTTAGCAAAAAGAATTAATTTTATTTCATTATCAGAAAATTGAAAATCGCGGATAAACCTGCATAAGTAAATTAAATAGCAAAGAATCATGAAAAGAAAAATCATTCATTCTGTATTCGTATTGATAATGGCATTTATAACCCTGCCTGTATTTGGTGCAAAGGCGGTGAGCGACTCGGTAGATGTCTTAAATTACAGCATTAATCTTAACCTGGTGCACTTGTCAACACAAACGATCAAAGGATATACATCACTTCAGATTACCCCGCGGGTTAATAATCTTTCGCTGATAAAACTCGATCTTCTTGAACTGGACATTGATTCTGTTTATTTTCAAAATAGCAAACTGACAACCTTTGCCTATAACGATACTGTTATCCGGGTATATCTTCCTGCAGCTTTGAATATAAATGATACGGTAAGGCTTACTGTTTATTATCATGGTGTGCCGCAGGAAGATGGTTCGGGGTGGGGCGGATTTTATTTTACCAGCGACAGCTCTTTTGCATATAATTTAGGTGTAGGGTTTCAGGCGGTGCCTCATAATTTTGGAAGGGTTTGGTTCCCGTGCATCGATGATTTTGTCGACAGGGCAACATATGATTGTTATATAACAGTTAAGAATGATAAAAAAGCAGTTTGCGGCGGCACCCTGATGTCGGTGACGGATAACGGCGACAACAGCACGACATACCACTGGAAGATACATTCAACGATACCCTCGTACCTGGCTTCAGTGGCTGTGGGAAACTATACGGCGGTGACCGATACATTCAACGGGGCGTTGGGAAAGGTGCCGGTTAATCTTTATGCAAGGCCGTCGGATACCAATGCAGTAAAAGGTTCATTCATCAACCTGAAACAGATATTAGCGGCATATGAAAGCCGTTTCGGGCCTTATAGGTGGGAGCGTGTTGGCTATGTGGGCGTGCCCTTTGATGGCGGGGCCATGGAGCATTCAACGAATATTGCGTATCCATTGTCGTGCATCAATGGCAACCTCGATTATGAATCGCTGTATGCGCATGAGTTATCGCATCAGTGGTTCGGCGACCTGGTCACCTGCAGCACCGCGCTGGATATGTGGATCAACGAAGGCTGGGCAAGTTATTGCGAATCGGCATACCGCGAAATACTCTATGGCACTGAAAGCTATAAGCAAAATGTCAGGGATAACCATTATTATGTTATTACGCAGGCACATGTGGATGATAATGGATACAGGGCTGTTTACGGTATCCCCGATGAATGTACCTATGGAACTACTGTATATAACAAAGGCGCTGATGTAGTTCATACACTTAGAAACTATCTTGGCGACAGTACCTTTTTTTCAGCGATAAGGGCATTGCTTGACGATTACAGGTTTCACGACATTTCCACCGCGGGGATGCGCGATGATCTTTCGGCAAAAACAGGTGTTAACTTAAATGATTTTTTTCAGGTCTGGGTGTTTAATCCCGGATATCCTCATTTTTCGATAGATTCCTTTAAAATTACGGCAACAAGCCCGCAGATAAAAGTGATGGTTTTTGTAAGGCAGCGGTTGCATCATGCCCCGGCCCTGGCCAATTCCAATAGGGTGGAGATTACATTTGGAAAAAACAACTGGCAGTTTTATTCCGACACGATGAGTTTTTCAGGGGAATCGGGAAGCAAAGAGTTTGTGGTCCCGTTCGTTCCTGATTTCGCCATGATGGATTTCAACGAAAAAACGTCTGATGCAACAACAGATATGTATAAGGTGATAAAAGCCACAGGATTTTTTGACATGGTATATTCGCTGTGCAGGATAGATGTGAGCAATATCACAGATTCTGTTTTGGTGCGTGTCGAACATAATTGGGTAAGCCCCGATCCGCTGAAAAACCCTGATCCTGATATTCGCCGGTTGTCAAATACGCACTATTGGAAAGTTGATGGAATATTTAACGGAAATTTTTATGCTAAAACCAGGTTCAAATTCAACCGGCTTGACGCTATTGACGCAACATTGCTTCCTTCTTCATCTGCTGTTGATTCGCTTTTGTTGCTATACCGCGCAGATGCGGCCTCTGACTGGGCTGTTGCGCCATTTACAAAAATCGGGACATCGGTCGGGTTTGTTGTTGCTGATAGTCTGCGCCGCGGAGAATATTGTTTTGCTGTTGGCACGCCTTATCATTCAGGCAAGGATGAATACAATATAAAAAGCCGTGGGATGGAGGTTTTTCCCAACCCTTCAAATAATTTATTTACTTTTTCGTTTGATATTACTGAAGAAGCATATATAAAAATTTATGACACTTCAGGTAATGAAGTTTTTTCGGAAGAGGTGAACAGGCAGGAAAATAAAATAATCTGGAATGCTGCGAATATGGCCCCCGGGCATTATTTTGCAAAGATGATCTCTTCGAAAGAAAAGAAAATTCTGGGAGAACAAAAACTAATTATTGTAAAATAAGCAACGGTGAGATTTTTTATTTCGATATTGATAGGGCTATTTCCAGCAATAGCGGCGATAGGACAAAACTCGTATCTGATAAAACCTGAAAATGCCGATTGCAGCAAGCCTGTTGAGATAAAGGACACGATCTTCGGCCCGACAAACGCTCCTGCCGGATATGGCTCGTTAATGGAGATTGACGGGGATAAAACAAGTCTTTATAATTTCGAAAAAGAGCACAACACCTGTTGGTATTTTTTTAAAGCCAGGTACGATGCACAGCTTGAAATAGAGATCATTCCGGTGAATATAAATGACGATTATGATTTTGTGTTATACAGGTATAATGGGAAAACGTTTTGTTCGGATGTGGCAGAAAAGAAAATAAAACCTGTACGTACGTGTATTTCACGGAATGATAAAAACCTGGGCAGCAGAACAGGCTTGTCAAAACAAGCTGCGGATGAATACATACATTCCGGGCCGGGAGCATCATTCAGCCGCAGTATACAGGTGAAAAAAGGTGAGATTTATTACCTGGTGGTCGACAATGTTTACCCGAATGGAAAAGGGCATACAATACGCCTTCACTACTCAGATATCAGGGAAACTGAAACTCCGGTAAAGCCAAAAAAAAGTATTCCTCAAAAAGCGCCCGTACAGGTAATAAAAAAGGCGCCCATCCTGATAACTGTTTTTGATAAGGAAACTCAAAAGCCGGTGAAAGCCAATATTAAAATCGTTATCAAAAGCAAACAGGAAAAACCGGCGCTTGCTGTGGCCGATAGCGCTTTGATGCTTACCGACAGCCTTTCCGTTTCCGGAGCTTATACAATCCGGACCGAAGCCAATAATTATTTTGATGACACCCGTGATATAAAAACAGGGGCAACAGCTGATAAAATCCTGGTGAGAATTGAATTGAGCCGTATAAAAGTCGGGCAAAACGTGGTTTTTGAAAACATTTTATTTCAGGGAAACTCTGCAGAATTCTTACCGGAATCAAAGCCTGAGCTGGAAGTGATCGCCAACACACTGAAAAAAAACCCCTCCATGCATATCGAGATACAGGGTCATGTGAACTGTCCCACAACATGGCCCGATTGCGAAAAAATGGGAGAATATAATATGAAGCTGTCGCTGAGCAGGGCTAAAGCGGTTTATGCTTATATGGAAGCTGCGGGAATAGATAAGCAGAGAATGACATACAAAGGTTTTGGCGCTACACAAATGATCTATCCGGATGCACGCAGCGAGGACAAGATGGAGAAGAACCGCAGGGTGGAAATTTTGGTTACCGGGTTTGAGTGATGATCACAGAGTTTCAAGGAAAGAGACATTTTTTATTGGTTATAATTAAAAAGTGCACATAAAAGGGGGTGCATCCATTAAGTTTTGATTCCGTTTTGTCAGTTTCTGAAATTTTCCGACCTTTGCATGTTTTTTTAAAACAGCCTTTTATGACGCAGGAAGAAGTCAGGAATCGCCTGAACAATGTTTTTTGCAGGGTGTTTAATGATGCAAGCATGGTAATAGCAGAAAATACAACCCCTAAAGATATTGACCGTTGGGACTCGTTGGCTCAAATGAACCTGATTTCAGAAACCGAAGAGGAATTTGAAATAAAATTCAAACTGCAGGAACTGATAGCCATGAAGAATGTTGGCGATTATATTAAAACAATTTGCGCAAAAGTCGGGTGATTTATATCTTGTAAGTAATGAGAACTACTCCCATAAAGGTTTTGATCTCTATCATTCTCTGCGAGGTTTTGCTGGTAGGGTACTCATTCTTTTATAATGCTACCGGAAATCAGTTTATCAAAGATCATATACGCTTTTATTCACCCGATAAGCTTTTTGATTTTTCTTCTTCCAACAGCAATTTGATTGCCGACAGCATGCTGCAGATGTATCTTGCAAACACGGTGAACGATGACGCCATTCTTAAACGTGCAAATTTATCGAAGATCGGACCTAAAAAACAAAACCTGTTTCTTATTAACCCGGAAATCGGGGATTCAGATGGCAAGTCGGGCGGCAAAGCACTTGATAATTTTTTTAAAGCACTACTTGAAGAAAAAGATACCGCCGTTGTCCGCATAGCCCATTATGGCGATTCACAGCTTGAAGGGGATCGTATGACATGTGTGGTGCGCGAAAAGTTCCATGAGAAATTTGGAGGCTCCGGTATTGGATATGTGCCGATGAAAGACATCCCCCCCGTGAGTTATATTCGCAAAAGCAGCGGCAACTGGGCAAGGTATACGGTTTTCCATAACAGGAACCATGAAAGAAATTACGGGCTTTCGGGAAGTTCATTCCGGTTTTATAATTATTATGTAAAGCAAAACGATGATGGCCAGGGTGATTCATTATCCCCTCATACCGAAACCCATGCCGGATCGTATCACAGCGCCAGCGTTTCATTAAAAATGAACAGATCATATAAATACAACGATGTTTCTTTTTTATATGGCAATAACAATGAAAATTGCATTGTAAATATCTATAATGCCGGCACAAATGAAATCATCAAAACCGATACCCTGCAACCTTGTAAAAACATTTGCCTGCACCGCACGGCAATTGGCTCTGTTTTGAATGTAAAAGTTGAATTTATTGGCAATCAGAGCCCCGATTTTTATGGGATGTATTTCGATGATAAAAGTGGTGTGCAGGTTGATAATTATGCCATACGTGGACATTCCGGCGACGGCCTGTTACTAATAAACGACGGGCAGTTGAAACAAATGCTTGATCTCACCAATACCAAACTGGTGATATTTCAATATGGTGCCAATGTTGTCCCCTGCATACATTCCGATAAGGTCTGTGAAGCCGTGGGTGATATTTATTACCGCTTATTTTTGAAGTTTAAGGCTGCGGCTCCGGATATAAGTATCCTGGTTATTGGCGCCGGAGACATGGCCACAGGCGCCGATGGCGAGTATGCTTCCTATAAATGGCTGCCCAAAATCAATGAGATGCAGAAAAATGCAGCATTGAAAGCCGGCTGTGCTTACTGGGACCTTTTTAATATGATGGGCGGGGCAAACTCCATACTCGTATGGGCCGAAAAAAATATGGCAGTCACTAACGGCCATTTTTCAGCCAAAGGGCAAAATGTTGTTGCTAATGAGATAGTGGAAGCATTGATGATAGAATACAATAATTACATTCACAGAAAAAAAATCATTAACTGATGAAAAAGCCTGTCAATAAAAAGATAGTTCTGATTTTGATTCTGCCATTGGTTTTATTGTTGCTGGCGCTAAGGCCTTTTGATAATAATGTCTTTTTAAAGAAAGACGTTGCGGCTTTTAACCCTGCCTATATTGATTCGCTGGTGAGCTACAGGGCATATTATCCGTTTATCCGTTATGAGAGGAACTTTATCGAATGGTATAGTCCATCTGCCGTCAGTACATTTTTTCAGAATATTTCAAAAACTGGCACGAGGAAGCTGAAGGTACTGCATATAGGCGATTCCCACATTCAGGCAGACATCCCTTCGGGATATATAAGAGAACGCCTACAGGAAATTCTTGGCTATGGCGGGCGCGGTCTAATCTTTCCTTTTAAAGCCGCATCCACCCATGCCGCCTATGATTATAAAACCAGTTGCACCGGAAAATGGAACTACACCAGGAGTATTCAGCATGAAACCGTCTATGATATGGGGCTTATTGGGGCAACAGTATATACCAGCGATACAACGGCTTCATTTAAGATCACATTTCGGGAGGGCTTTATCCGCGATAATTTCAGGCTGATAAAGATATATTGCCAGCAGGATTCGTTAAGCTATGATATTAAAGTAAAAACAAATTCATCTTCTAATCCGCTCTACATCGATTGCAACGATTACACCTCGGGCAAGTCCTACGTTTCATTCCAAATTCCGCAAGCTACGGACACCCTGGAGGTATTTATCAATAAGACGGATAAAAAACAGAATTTTTTTGAGGCCTACGGGATTATGGTTGAAAACAGTGATGATAACGGGATTTTATACAGCAGTACCGGCATTAATGGCGCCGGTTACCGCAGCCTCTTAAAACAAAAGTTGTTTGGCCTGCAACTGGCAGAATATCAGCCCGACCTGGTGATCATCGATTTCGGTGCAAATGATTTTTTTCAGGGCAATTACAATGATAAAGAAATGGAAACCAACCTGGTGAGGATCATTGACATTATTCAGAATGCAGCCCCTCATACATCAATATTGATCTCAAACGCACAGGATATCTTTGCCCGGCGGAAATATGATGTGGTGCATTGCAAAGATTTTATGGAAATGACGCGAAGGGTAGCCAGGTACCGCAACTGTGCATTTTATAATTATTATACGGTCAGCGGAGGCCAGCTTTCAATGAGTAAATGGCTGAAGTGCGGATTAGCCCGGAAAGATAAAGTACACCTGTCCGCTCCCGGATATTATATAAGGGGTGAATTATATCTGAACGCAATGCTCAATTCCTATGCCTTGTGGCTGCAAAATCCAAAGGACACCCTGATTGCCGATAACCACCTGATCGACACGTCAACCCTGAAAAAATATTTTAATGAAAATATTAGCTTTAAGGTTGAAAATGCCAGGAAGGAACCTGCTTCTGTTGCATTTAGCGATGATACGCCCGATACGGATGGGAAAAATGTGATATACTACAAAATCAGATCTGGTGATAACCTCGGAAGTATTGCTGAACGTTTCGGGGTGAAAGTAAGCCAGATTCAATATTGGAATGGCATCTCAGGTACAAAAATAATTGCCGGAGAAACACTGGCTATCTATAAAAACACCCCCACGCCGGCCGAACCGGTAAAACCTGTTCCCTCCCCAAATAAAAGCACCACACAGAATAAAACGGCAACATTGTCTTCAGCCACCAAAAGCAGCACAGCTAAAAAACCACACTATAAAGTTGTGTCGGGCGACAACCTATGGACGATTGCCAAGAAATTCAACACAACTGTTGAAAAGATAAAACAGGCAAACAGCCTGAAATCCGACAAACTAAGCATTGGACAAACACTGATAATACCATAACACGAACATGTTTCATTTTCCGCTGAACGATTTTTTAAAAAGCCTGTTGTATAATCCTGCATCACCGATGGTATTTAACTCGGTTCTTTTTATACTGTTATTCTCCGTATTTTATGTTGTTTATGTGATCGTATATAAAAATATTACATGGCGTAATGCCATTCTGCTTCTGTTCAGCCTGTTTTTCTATTATAAGATCAGCGGAATTTATGTCTTGTTGCTCATACTTATTGCCGGCAGTGATTTTATTATTGGTAAGGCCATGTTTGGGCGTCAATCCAAAAAAGAACGCAGGGGACTACTCTTGCTTTCCCTGCTTATAAACATCGGCTTACTGGTTTTCTTTAAGTACACTAATTTTTTCCTGGGCATCTTTTTCGGGATAACTACGCAGGGCCCGTCTCCGGTTGTTCTGGACCTGATTACTCCTATTGGTATTTCATATTTTATTTTTAAAACTCTTTCTTATACAATTGATGTCTACAGGCAGAATATTGAAAAACCCGAAAGGAATTTTTTAAATTACCTGTTATATGTTTCGTTTTTTCCAAATATTTTATCAGGTCCCATTCTGAGGGCAGGTGAGTTACTGCCTCAATTCAGGAAAAGCCTGGTGTTTGAAAAAGAGTTCATCAGCAAAGCCATACTGCTTGTAATCTTTGGTGCCTTCAAAAAAATCGTCATCGCCGATGTTCTTGCTGTAAACCTTGTCGACAGGGTGTTTGATTCGTATGAGTATTTCACTTCGTTTGAATACCTGATGGCGGGTTATGGTTACCTGATTCAACTGTATTTTGATTTTTCGGGTTATACCGACATGGTGATCGGAATAGCCATGCTGCTTGGATATACCAGCACACCCAATTTTAATAAACCCTTTTTAGCACAGAATGTCACAGAGTTCTGGCGGCGCTGGCACATTACCCTGTCGAACTGGTTACGTGATTATTTGTTTTCGCCCCTGTCGATAAAAATCAGGAATTGGGGCACCGGAGGTGTTATTTTCTCGGTATTTATCACATTTTTTCTTTGCGGACTTTGGCATGGCGCTAACCTGACGTTCATTGTATGGGGCTCGGCACACGGCCTGATCATGGGATGGGATATTTTAACACGCCGTGCAAGAATGATGGTGCAGAAAAAGGTCAACAAGAAAATGTATAAAGTGTTTAGTATATTTATAACATTTCATGTGTTGATGGCGACCTTTATCATTTTTCGCGCTCCCGGCATTTCACAAGGCTGGTCCATGCTGAAACAGATTTGTTCCGGTGTCGATTTCTCACTCGCCCCGCAATGGTTGAGCCTGTATAAATACCCATTTATTATCATGATCCTGGGAATAATCCTGCATTACACACCGCAAAGTTGGAATACACGGCTAACCAGTGTATTTAGCCGTATTCACTGGAGTGTGCAGGCTATAACCGTTTTTGCAGCAGTGGTTTTTATTTACCAGTTTTTCACGACAGCGGCGCTGCCTTTTATTTATCTTGATTTTTAATATACCACCTATGTCTGACTTTCAAATAATCAACAACCAATATAATATTGCATATTATTGTACCCGGCACCAATGTGATAACGGAAACGCTGAAAAAGTTGCTTTCCGTTGGATAAGCCACACCGGTGAGCGGCAAGACTATACATTTGAAAAGCTGGATAAGGAAAGTAGCCGTTATGCTAATGCCCTTCTTGGTCTTGGCATTAAAAAAGGAGATATCGTTTTTACTTTTTTGCCAAAAATGCCTGAACAGTTTTTTGCGTTTCTGGGTGCTCTGAAAATTCAGGCTGTTGCAGGTACATTATTTTCGAATTTTGGCGAAGAAGCCCTTACCGACCGGATCGGCGATAGTGGAGCAAAGGTCGTTGTCACTAAAAAAAGCCTGCTGAAGAAATTACTACGTGCATTACCTTCGCTTGAAAAGCTTGAATACATAATTGTTGTGGACATAGAAGACCATGATGGAAAGATATTGAGTGCTCCGTGTCTGTTGAAATCCGCTTCAGAAAACTTCGGGATTCCTGTTACTTCTCCCGATACACCCTCTGTTCTTCACTACACTTCAGGTTCAACGGGCAAACCCAAAGGCGTGCAGCATGTTCATAAAAGTATTTTGACGCAGAGTTATACGGCGTTAAAAGTTTTAAATCTTAAAGATGATGATGTGTATTGGTGTACGGCCGATCAGGGTTGGGTTACCGGAACTTCTTACGGTATCATAGGCCCCTGGAGTATTGGCGTTACACAGCTACATTACGGCGGGGCTTATAATGCCGAAACATGGATGAAATTACTCGAGGAGGAGGGTGTCACAAAATGGTACACCGCGCCAACAGCCCTGCGTATGCTGATGCGCGAAGATGCGAATATTTTCCGGAAATTTTCACTCGAAAAACTGGTTTATATTTTCAGTATCGGAGAACCGCTGAATCCGGAAATTAATGTCTGGGCAAAAGAAGTGCTTAATAAAGATATTTATGATACATGGTTCCAGACAGAGACCGGCAGTATCATGATCAGCAACAGGCCTGGTATTTCAATAAGAACAGGAACCATGGGGAAACCCATTGATATCATTCATGCAGAAATTATTTCTGATGACGGCGATATATGCCCTGTGGGAGAAACAGGCCATCTGTGTATCAGAGAACCATGGGATTCCATGTTTGTTGACTATCTGAATAATTCAGATACCTATAAAGCAAAATTTAAAAAAGGGTATTACTATTCCGGAGATATGGTATTCAGGGATGAAGACGGGTATTTCCATTTTGTTGGAAGAAATGATGATGTAATAAATACGGCCGGGCACCTGATCAGCCCGTTTGAGGTAGAGAGTACGTTACTCGAAATCCATGAAATAGCCGAATCAGCAGTAATAGGCGCCCCCGACGATTTGCTGTTTGAAAAAGTAGTGGCTTTCATCAGGCTTAAAGATGGGATCTCCTGGTCAGACGACCTGGAAATGAAAATCAGGATATTCCTTTCAAACAGGCTTTCATCAATTGCGACACCTCAGGACATCAGGATAATTGAAGAAATACCAAAAAATAAAAGCGGAAAGATCATGCGCCGCGTTTTAAAAGCATGGTATAAGGGAGAAGATCCCGGCGATATTTCAACAATGGACATTTAAAATAAAATATATATGAATACATTTGATGAACTAAATGCAATATTTTGCAAAGTTTTTTACGATAACGATATAAAAATATCAAGAGAAAATACCTCTGATGATATTGATGGCTGGGATTCCTTGTCCCACCTGAATCTTGTGGTAGCCGTTGAAAAACATTTCGGTATTAAATTCAGGGATGATGAAATAGCCAAATGGAAAAATGTCGGCGAGATGTATGATTCACTGGTACTGTTAATACAGAAGAAACAGCAAAAATAAAGCAGTCAGATACTTTTATTTCTGTTTAGGGCATAACAAACGAAATCTCGTCGATCCAAAGGTTGCTGCCTATTTGTCCCTGGCAATGCATAAGTTCCTTAAAGTTTATTCCGGCGCTGGAGCAAATAAGGAGTGTCAACGAATCGGGTGTTACATCGGTGACCGGGTAATTGATCGGCAGGTCAATAAATGTATAGCTGCTTACAG
>Ga0116170_10005580_pt1 | contig 11206 bp, 7 predicted proteins | sample AD_JPNHW1_MetaG_FD_89797 | JGI IMG/M metagenome (GOLD analysis project Ga0116170, IMG submission 89797) | Active sludge microbial communities of municipal wastewater-treating anaerobic digesters from Japan - AD_JPNHW1_MetaG | ecosystem: Engineered > Bioreactor > Anaerobic > Digestate | place... | reverse complement strand
TTGACGGACTGAAATCTGCCGAAACAGCGGATCCTCAGCCGTATTGATTTCATTCTGGTTAAAGTCTGCCAGCGGCTGAAAAACTTTATCCTTGGTCGGTCGCGCCATACTACCCAACGTGTAATCCATATTGGACTGCCCGGAACAGACCCAGACTTCGCCGACAACCACGTTTTTGACCACAACGCGATCCCGCCCGTTACTGATCACCATCTCGCGCCCTTCGGAAGAGGCTTCCAGCGGAGACAGGCGCACCATCCAGAGCCCGCGGCCATCCGCCTTGGCCGAAACCTGCTGCTCGGCGAAGCTCACCGTAACTTCACAATCCTTATCCGCCGTTCCCCACACAGGAACATCCTGTCCCCGCTGCAAAACAGCTCCGTCACTAAACAGCGGATTCGGTATAATCGCCGCGAACAATCCATTTGTCACAGCCGCCAAAATCAGGCAAATAACGACGGTCCTTCTTAGATGCATATTTCACTCCTTAATATTCCATAGTTCTCACGCTGACACTGAAATCACTGTAGCACCGAGTTACCATTGAATCGAGCAACATTCCTGCTAGAGGTCGCAGAGGACGCGAAGAACACTTCCGTGCATCAGTCAAACCGGGGCTGCTTCATTTTACCGGAGAGCTTGCGATAAAACCGGTTCGAAGGTACTTTCTGCCGGATGAAAATACCTTCAAATAAAGAGCTTCTGGATGTCTGCGTCGAAGCCGCGCGCACGGCAGGCGGACATGCATTGAAAAATATCCACCGCCGCAGGGAGGTCGCGCAGAGTTTCGACCACGACGTAAAACTGGTCATGGACAGCGAATGCCAGCGCGTTGCCGAAGAAGTCATTCACCGGCACTTCCCCGGCCATGCCATTCTCGGCGAAGAAGGTTCGATCATCAGGGATCACGCCTTTGAATGGATCATCGACCCCATCGACGGAACCGCGAATTACACGCGCGGCTTTCCTTACTGGTGCTGCTCAATCGCCGTGCGGCACGACAGTGAAATACTGGCCGGATGCGTCTTCGTCCCGCCGCTCAACGAATGCTACGCCGCCGCCGCGGACGGCCCCGCGCTTTGCAACGGCGAACCGGTCCGGGCTTCCGCTGTTTCAAAACTCGGAGAAGCCGTGCTCTTCACCGGTCTGACCAAGGACATTGACCCCCGCTCCCTCACCTTCTTTTGCGAAGCATCTCCGCTGGTCAGCAAAATCCGGATCGCCGGTTCTGCGGCCATGGATGTCTGCCATGTCGCCTGCGGACAGTCAGACGGCTATTTCGAAGCCGGACTGTACATCTGGGACATCGCCGCCGCCGGACTGATTGCCGAACGCGCCGGCGCGATCTGCACCTCCTGGCCGCGGAACGAAGAACACGGCATCCGCTTTCTCTGCACCAATCATCACATCCACGCCGCCGCCCGCGAACTGGTCGAAAAACATTTTAAGGACTGATCCATGCCGAAAAAGCAGAAGATTCCCGATTTGCATTACCTTTACGAAGCCTCTGTCCAGGGGGTTGAAACCGATCTTGATTTCGCCGCGCGGATTTTTAAAAAGAAAAACGGGCGCAGCCCGAACGACCTGCGCGAAGATTTCTGCGGCACCGCCGCCCTCGCCTGCGAATGGGTGAAACGCTCGCCGCAGCACCGCGCCTGGGGCGTGGATATTGACCAGCCGACGCTTGACTGGGGCATTGCGCACAACGCAGCACAGCTCACCCCGGAAGCCGGAGAACTGAACCTGATTTGCGACGACGTGCTGAAAGCCGGAACACCGCCGGTCGATCTGGTGATGGCACTCAACTTTTCTTACTGCGTTTTTAAAACGCGCGATCTGCTTCGCACCTATTTCAAACAGGTCCGCAAAGCACTGCGAAAAGACGGGATGTTCGTATTGGATATCTACGGAGGAACAGAAGCCGTCGGAACAAAACTGGAGCCGCGCAAGGTCGCCGCGTTTACCTCTGCCGACGGAACAAAGGTTCCGGCATTCACCTACATCTGGGATCAGGCCGAATACAACGTAATCGACCATCACGTCGTGAACCACATTCATTTCAAAATTCCGAAGGCCGGTAAAATCGAAAAGGCTTTCACCTACGACTGGCGCCTCTGGACACTGCCGGAACTTCAGGAACTGCTGATCGAAGCCGGATTCAAATCCGCCGAAATTTACCTGCACGACTGGACCGAAGACGGCGAATCAGACGATATTTACCGCCGCCGCACCCGCTACGAAAACGCTCTCGGCTGGGTTGCTTATGTGGTCGGCATAAAATAATCAGCCACTTTAATTTTTCATTACTTTTGACTGTAAAGCGCTCGGCTCAAAAAAATCGCGATAAATCGTACATCCGTCTGCCATCCCGCAGGAAACCCGCACCCAAATTCCTAAAATACGGGAATCCTTCCATGTCGGATCACGAGGATAGTAAATGCCGCCTTCTGTAGTATAGGACTCAACGACCAGCGGCTTTATTTCAAACTCACACTTTCCATCAGGTTCAATCTTCGTCACTTTGAATGTTTCTGTTTTGACGTCCTGTGTCACCTTCGGCGTGCTTTGGCGGCCAAAGGCGTCCGTCATCCTGCTGCTCGTTTCGTAGTAACAGCGGGATGTAATGCTCAAATCATGAAGGTCAAAAAAATCGTTTCGGTTCTTGAACTCCAAGCAATAACCAACACCGTCATACGTATATGTGGAAGACCCCCGCTTTCCCTTGATGTATCCGAGCCGCTCATAATCTTCGCGGGAAAGATTTTTTTTGGATATCTCCAGATCAAGATCATCAAATGCCTGATGCTTCAGCTTGTTCTGAATAATCGGATAACAGTCCGGGTGAAATGCCGAAAGAGAAATACGGTTTGTCTGCCCGAACATGTAATCAGTTTCTACCTGTTTCGTTTTCGGATCATACTTTACAAAACCGATTGTACGTTTGTGATTATCTAAATCACAGATACTCAGTTCGATCGGCGGAGAGGAATAATCCTCAGACAACACCTGACCCTTCCGCAATCCTTTAAAATCCGCTTTCCCTTTGATCAAAGAATAAAGAGATTTCGCAGCCCTGTCGTCCCCGTTCTGTTCTGCGCGACAGAACCAATAGAGCGCTTTCCCTCGATCCACTGCGGTTCCGAAACCATCGCGATAATACTGCCCTAAAACCCGTTGAGCCGTTTTATACCCGCCTTCGGCTGCCAAGGAACAGTGGTAGAATGCTTTCTCCGGAACAGGATTGGTTAAGCGAACGTACAGTTGTGACAAACTATAGTGCGCCTGCATATTGGTCTGTGCCGCCGCTCTCTCCAGCCAGTATTGCGCTTTTTGAAAATCCAACTCTGTGCCGCCATATCCTTTATACCGGTCCCCCAAAATACGCTGTGCATTGGCATCACCCTGCTCGGCTTTCGGGATCAGTTCATCCATCGAAACCAGCCACCACTCATTCGACATGTGCCCGCTATCGCGCACCAGATTTACGGTTTTGCGAAGGCGTTCCAGATTTTTCCTGGCATCCTTATCTCCCTGTGCCGCTGCCTTCATATACCAGTCCATGGCCTCAAACCGATCGGGAACAACGCCTCGTCCCGTCTCATAAATATCGGCTAGAGAGGTCTGCGCATGGACATCATTCTGTCCGGCGGCTTTTTGAAGCCATTCCATTCCTTCCCTCACATTCACCGGAACGCCGCAGGCCGTCACATACATATACCCCAACAATCCCTGAGCGCCGGCATGTCCTTCCGCCGCCGCTTTTTGAAGCCACTCGGCTGCACGTTGATAGTCAATCCGGGATTCGTCCGTTCCGTTAAAAAAACGGCATCCCAGCAAATACTTCGCCTCAACGTCGCCTTTTTCTGCAGAAGAAAAGAGTTCTTCCAAGGAAGATGAGGACGACAGTTTCGCGGCCTGTCCGGAAATAAAACATCCGAGCCAGCATGTTAACAAACAGACTGAAAAAGTGATTTTAAAGTACGGTTTCAACGAGAGTCTCCATTTGCCGGCGGCTGCTTTCAAAATAAAACATATACTGCTCTAATTGTTCCTTGAAGTAAGGGGCCGTAACCATTTTAAGGTCAATTTCGCCGCTTAAGCTAACCATTAAGTCCGCCAGATTTTTCATTGTTTCCCGGTACCCACGTTCGAGCGCGGGCGTGGATTTATAGCTCACCTTCGATGCAGTCTGAACCCGTTCCATCCGGCTGCCGTAGCTCCGGACATACTGATTGTATTCCCTAAGCCAGTCCTGAATTCCTCTGTAAGGGGTTTCACTGTAAATCATCTTAAAAGAATCATCAGACAACGCTTTAACAATTCCGACAATTTCATCCGCGTAATTTCCAATTTTATCCACATACGCCGCTTCGCGGCAGAAATCCTTCCAAGACATCGTCATCCATTCAACATTATCAACTCGCGCCGCCATCCGTCGGGTCTCCTTAAACCGGCTCCCTTTGATAATCCAATCGGGCATATTCTTATGATTAACCAGATAAGTCGAAACCCCTACTACCTGATTACTTTGATCCAGCACCGGCCCGCCGCTATTCCCAGGGATAATCGTCGAAGAAATCTCAATAACTTTCGGGCCCAGCGCCATTATCTTGCCGTCCAAACGCGTCAAAACGCCCTCGCCACCACTGTTACCAACCGCGCATATTTTATCGTCAAATCCATATTCCTGAGACATGCGCAGGCCGCCTTTATAAGAGGCAGGAAAGCGAACCAGATCACGATCTGCCGCAACTTGCACGGTGTCCGGCACTGAAATACTTTCGCCATAAACATTTTTGATCGAAAACTGGCGACCTCCACTGAGCACATGAATATTGCTGACAAAAAAAACGGCTCCGGCTTGCTGCATCAGAAAACCGGACCCCCGCCCCTTGTCATGCTCAACCACAAACACGGCCCGCTCAATCCGCGGAACAGGAAGTGCCGTTGAGATTTCTGTATTCGTTTCAACAGCTACGATGTCAGGGCTGACTGATAAGAAACTGACTAGAAGTAAGAAGCCGAAGACCGGCGTAACACATGACCGTTTAATATGCCGGTTTATATACATAATAAAGTAAGCATTAATTGAGATGCCTTATCCAAACAAGCCAAGAATCATATAAACCGAAAAACTAAGGTTTTCTCACGATCCTCCCGTCCACGTTTGTTTCCGGTAATAAATAATTCTTCGCTCTTTTCCGGTTTACTTCCCTCCGCGGCCTGCCGATAATAGAAGCGAAGAAGAAAGGGGTGCACAATGAAAATACTGGCAACTGTTGACTTCTCCACCACTTCAGAAAGCATTCTGAGAATCACAAAAACCTATGCAAAAAAAATGGGTGCAGAGGTTTTTCTGGTTCACGCCGAACCCGCACAGACGGCTGTCAGTCAGGACGAATACGACACGAAGCCTGAAGCCATGCGCCTGAGACGGGATGCACTGGCCCTCGAAAAGGCCGGAGTGAAGGTGACTTCGGTTTTTGTGGAAGGGCCGGCGTGCGATACTATTCTTTCGGAGGCTCTGCGCCTGAAAGTTGACCTGATTATTACGGGCGCACATGGGCATGGCGGAGCAAACTGCAAGGCGTCGGTCGGACACATCAGCGAGTGCATTCTGCTCAGATCAAAAATCCCGGTAATGGTGGTTCCGGTCTGACATTCAGATAGACCCTTCCCCGGGTTGCAGACCGCAAAAAATTCAGTTTTGCGGTCTGTTAATTTTCCGGTTTTTTCATTTTTTGTGCTTGTTTTTTCAAAACGCCGGACGCATTTCCGAAAATGTCAAAAACCCCTGCAAAATAAGGGATTTTTGCGCATTTTTTGTCCAGTTTTCTATGGCTTCATTTAAGCCGTTTCTGTATTCTGTTTTCTTTGAATTTTGAGAGGAAAAAGAACGCTTATGTCAGATCAAAATCTTGAACAGCAACCGAAGAAATCTGCCGGATACGGCGCGGACCAAATCACCGTTCTTGAGGGGATGGCGGCGGTCCGCAAACGTCCTGCCATGTACATCGGCGATACCGGCATCCGCGGCTATCACCATTGCGTTTATGAGGTCGTTGACAACAGTATCGACGAAGCACTCGCCGGCTACTGTACGCATGTTGATGTCACCATCAACTCCGACGGTTCGCTCACGGTCACCGACGACGGTCGCGGCATTCCGGTGGATATGCACCCGACCGAACATAAACCGGCCGTAGAAGTGGTTCTGACGGTTCTGCACGCGGGCGGCAAGTTCGACAATGACTCCTACAAGGTTTCCGGCGGTCTGCACGGCGTCGGCGTCTCCTGTGTAAATGCTCTTTCGGAGTGGCTCGAAGTCGAAGTCTGCCGCAATGGACAGGTTTATCATCAGCGCTTTAAACGCGGCGCCACCGTTTCACAGCTCGAAGTAATCGGGAAAACCCAGAAGACCGGAACCAAGGTTACCTTCAAACTCGACCACGATATTTTCACCCACGAGGGTTTCCAGTGGGATATTCTGGCTTCCCGTTTACGGGAACTGGCCTTTCTGAATCGCGGAGTTCGCATCCGGCTGGCTCAGGAAGAACCGCAGCGCGACGAGGTGTTCGAGTATGAAGGCGGCATCAGCGAGTTCGTACGGCACCTGAACAAAGGCAAAGTGGCCATCCATCCGGATGTGATTTATTTCGAGCGCGAGCGCGACGGGATTACGGCGGAAATCGCCATGCAGTACAGCGATGCCTACAACGAAAGCATCTACAGCTTTGCGAACAACATCAACACGATCGAAGGCGGTACGCATCTCTCCGGATTCCGCAGCGCCCTCACCCGCACGGTCAATCAGTACGCGCGCACCAACAAGCTGATCAAAGACGACAAGCAGGCCATGGGCGGCGATGATATCCGCGAAGGTCTGACTGCCGTCATCAGCGTCAAAATTCCCAATCCGCAGTTTGAGGGTCAGACCAAGACCAAGCTCGGCAACGGGGAAGTACAGGGCGTTGTCGAGGCCATCGTTAACGAAGAACTCGGAACGTATTTTGAAGAAAACCCGTCCGTGGCCCGCGGCCTGATCGAAAAGGCGATGCTGGCGGCACGGGCGCGCGATGCCGCGCGCAAAGCCCGCGACCTGACCCGCCGCAAAGGCGCGCTCGAAAGCGGCGGACTGCCGGGCAAACTGGCCGACTGTTCCAGCCGCGATCCGGCGCTGTGCGAACTGTACATCGTAGAGGGCGACTCTGCAGGCGGTTCCGCCAAGCAGGGCCGCGACCGCGAGTTTCAGGCCATTCTGCCGGTGAAGGGTAAAGTCATTAACGTGGAAAAGGCGCGTCTGGACAAGGTGCTGGCGAACGAAGAAATCCGCACCATGATCACCGCCATCGGAACCGGTATCGGCGCCGATGAATTCGATCTGAGCAAAACGCGCTACAACACCATCGTCATCATGACCGATGCCGACGTGGACGGCGCGCACATCCGCACGCTGCTGCTGACGTTTTTCTACCGGCAGATGCCGCAGCTGATCGAAGCAGGTTATATCTACATTGCCCAGCCGCCGCTTTATAAAATCAAACGCAAGAAGCGCGAGGAGTACATCGAAAGCGAAGCCCATCTCACGCGCATCCTGCTCGACCTCGGCTCGGAAGACCAGACACTGGTCTGCCCGCGCGGCAATACGCTGCTGGAGTCTGCACAGCTTCCCGAAGTGCTGCAGCTGCTGAGCGAAGTGGAAAAGATCGCCGGGCAGATGGTGCGCCGGGGCATGGATTTCGACGACTACATCCGCCGGATGAACAGCGACGGCCGACTGCCGTCGTTCCGGGTTGAAATCGACCACGGCAAGGGCGAGCCGAAGATCCATTATGCTTTCAACGACACCGAGCTGCGCGCCCTGCGCGAGCAGACTGAAACGGAAATGGGCAAAGAGCTGGAAATCGCGGATTCGCTGACGGGCGGCCCGGGCTTCCGCTGGATCGAGATCCACACCGCCGAACGGCTGGAGAAGCTGATTGCCCAGCTGGATGCGAAGGGCTTCCACGCCCGCTGTCTCTCGCACCTCGAAACGCCGGAGTTTTATCTGACGGACGAAAAAGGCGAAAAGAAAGCGCTGCACTCTCTGCTGGAACTGCTCACGACGATTCGCGAGCTGGGCCGGCGCGGGCTGTCGATTCAGCGGTACAAAGGTCTCGGGGAAATGAATCCCGAACAGCTGTGGGAAACCACGATGGATCCGGCCAAGCGCAAAATGACCCGCGTGGTTCTGGAGGACGCGTTCAAGGCCGACCAGATGTTTACGATCCTGATGGGCGACGAGGTTGAACCGCGCCGCGAGTTCATCGAAAAGAACGCCCTCAATGTACAGAACCTCGATATTTAATGCACAGGAAACCGCACCGCAATGAACACACAACAACACCAGCGTATTGATTTGATCAATATTGAAGATGAAATGCAGCGCGCCTACATCGACTATTCGATGAGCGTGATCATCGGCCGCGCCCTGCCCGATGCGCGCGACGGCCTCAAGCCCGGCAACCGCCGCATTCTGTTCGCCATGAAAGAGCGCGGCTGGAACAGCAGCAAGCCGTTCGTCAAATGCGCGAAAGTCGTCGGGGAAGTGATCGGTAACTACCACCCGCACGGCGACACCGCGGTCTATGACACCATCGTGCGTATGGCGCAGGACTTCTCCATGCGCTGCATGCTCATCAACGGCCAGGGAAACTTCGGCTCCATCGACGGTGACCGCGCGGCGGCCTACCGGTACACCGAATGTAAACTGCTCCCGCTGGCCGAGGAAATGCTGGCCGACATCGACAAAAACACGGTCGATATGCGCCCGAACTTCGACGAAACGCTGATGGAGCCGACCGTTCTGCCGGCCCGCGTGCCCAATCTGCTCATTAACGGCAGCACCGGGATCGCCGTCGGGATGGCCACCAATATCCCGCCGCACAATCTGAGCGAGGTGATCGACGGAACGATCCACCTGATCGAAAACCCCGACGCCAGCGTGGAAGATCTCTGCAAATTCATCAAAGGCCCGGACTTCCCGACCGCCGGTATTGTCCACGGTCTCGGCGGCATCAAATCGATGTACCTGACCGGACGCGGACGCATCCGTATGCGCGGCAAAGCGGACATCGAGGAATTCGGCAACGGCCGCGAGCGGATCATCATCACCGAAATCCCCTACGCCGTAAACAAAGCCGCCATGATCACCCGCATGGCCGAACTGGTGCGCGAAAAAAATCTGGAGGGTATCTCCGATATCCGCGACGAATCCGGCAAGCTCGGCATCCGCGTGGTCATCGAGCTGAAAAAAGGCGCGATCGGCAAAGTTGTGCTCAACAACATCTACAAGCACACCCAGCTGGCGAGCACCTTCGGCGCCATCATGCTGGCGATCGACAATAACCGCCCGCGCATCATGAACCTCAAAGAACTGCTGCAGTGCTTTATCAAGCACCGCTTTGAGGTGATCACCCGCCGCACACAGTTCGACCTCGATAAAAGCCGCGCCCGCGCCCACATCCTGGAAGGGCTGCTCATCGCGCTGGACAATCTCGACGAAGTCGTCCGGATCATCCGCGCCTCCAAATCGCGCGAAGAGGCCCAGGCCCGACTGACCGAACGCTTCCAGTTCAGCGAACTGCAGGTTAAAGCCATTCTCGACATGCGCCTCTACCAGCTGACGGGGCTGGAGCGCGAAAAGATTCAGGCCGAATACGACGAACTCCAGAAGCTGATTGCTTATCTGATCGACCTGCTCGAACACGAAGACAAGCTGTACGGCGTCATCCGGGACGACCTCGCCGAAATCAAAGCCAAATACGGCGAACCGCGCCGCACCCAGCTGGAAGTCGACGAAGGCGAAATCGACATTGAAGATCTGATCGCCGACGAGCCGTGCGCCATCACCCTCTCCAACACCGGCTACATCAAACGCGTGCCGGTCGATACCTACCGCCAGCAGCGCCGCGGCGGCAAAGGCGTGATGGGCATGGACACCAAGGACGAGGATTTCGTCGAACACGTCTTCACCGCCTCGACGCACGACTATCTGCTGTGCTTTACGCAGAACGGCCGCATGTACTGGCTCAAGGCCTATCATGTCCCGGAAGGCAGCCGCCAATCGCGCGGACGCGCGCTGGCCAACGTGATTGAAATGGGACCGGACGAAAAACTGGCCGCCATTCTCTGCGTGCGCGAGCTCGACGACGAGCAGCACCATCTGCTGATGGCCACCAAAAACGGCACCATCAAAAAGACCGTGCTGGCCGCATACAAAAACATCCGCGCTGGCGGCATCAACGCCATTGGCGTGGATGAAGGCGACCAGCTCATCGGCGTACAGCTCACCAGCGGAACGGATGAAATCATCCTCAGCCTGCGCAACGGCAAAGCAATCCGCTTCAACGAAACGGACTGCCGTCCGATGGGCCGCACGGCGTATGGCGTCAAAGGCGTCACTCTGGAAGGCGACGACCAGGTTGTCTCGATCGAAATCGTCAACACCGCCGCCACGATGATGGCGATCACGGAAAACGGCTACGGCAAACGCACCAGCTTCGATGAATACCGCCTGCAAAGCCGCGGCGGCAAAGGCATCATCAGCATCCAGACCACGGAGCGCAACGGCAAAGTCGTCAGCGCCCACGCGGTGACGGATGAGAACCGCATCATGCTCATTTCGCAGAACGGTCAGATGATCTGCATCGGCGCCAGCGACCTGCGCGTGATCGGACGCAACACCCAGGGCGTGCGGCTGGTCAACCTGAACGAAGGCGACAAGATTGTTTCCGCCGCCGTTCTGGATCCGGAGGCAGAGGCTGTCGAAACGGTGGCTCCGGTTTCGACGGAGGTCGTTGAAGGAGATCTGCCGGAAGCAGACGCTGAGTAAGACCGGGTATGTCGATCGATCTGAGCAGTCTGAATCTGACCCCGGAGTGGAGCAAATCCACTCCGGGCAGTAGCCTGCCGCCGAAAAAAGATAAACCGGTAAAACAGCCGCCGGCTCAGCCGGGCGACGGGATTGTGCGGGTCGGACGGGAAACTAAGGGCCGCAAGGGTTCCGGCGTCACGGTGATCGCCGGAATTCCGTCGCATCCCGAAGGGCTTGAAAAACTGGCAAAACAGTTCAAGCAGCTTTGCGGGACCGGCGGAACAGTCAAAGACGGCGTCATCGAAATTCAGGGCGAACACCGCGACCGACTGGTCGCGGAGCTGCAGAAGC
>Ga0116170_10005577_pt1 | contig 11210 bp, 10 predicted proteins | sample AD_JPNHW1_MetaG_FD_89797 | JGI IMG/M metagenome (GOLD analysis project Ga0116170, IMG submission 89797) | Active sludge microbial communities of municipal wastewater-treating anaerobic digesters from Japan - AD_JPNHW1_MetaG | ecosystem: Engineered > Bioreactor > Anaerobic > Digestate | place... | reverse complement strand
TGTCGGAATAGTAGGTGTTGAGTTGCCTGTTCAGTTTTTTGTACCTGAGAATTCCAATCCAGATTAATATTGCACTGACGATAATCGACAGAATACCAATCCATAGTAAAGAAGCAACTGTTTTCAGCTGAATTAGTGTTAGCCCTGCCAGTAGTAAATAGAGCGATGTTCGTATGTACGCGAAAAGTGTCCGCTCGTTGGCCAGCTTAGTCCTTTCCAGAGCAAGGTAGTCGCGCAGAATGATTTTTTCGTTGTTTACAAATGTGGCTTTTTCTTTTACTTTGAACATTGTCTGCAAGGTTTAGAGTTCACAATATTCACCATCGTTAGCCAGATTTTTGCAAGGGTAGCGCCATCCGTTCAGTTCATCAGCAATTAGTTTTTCCGATTCTAGAGGGCCCCAAGTTCCTGCCGGGTATCCAAACAACGGGAATTCGGGGTTTTCATTCCACTCGTCAATAATTGGCTGAGCAATCTCCCAGGCTTTTTCTACGTTATCGGCTCGCGAATAAAGGGTTGCATCGCCATGTATGCAGTCGAGTAATAATCGTTCGTAAGCTGTTGGTACATAGGCGTTAGATAGATCAGAATAGTGAAAGCCCATATTCACAGTTTGAACATTGAAACCAGCTCCGGGAACTTTAAGTCCCATTTTCATTAAAATACCTTCGTCGGGCTGAATGCGGATGATTAATTGGTTTGGCATGGCTGTATTTCCTCCCAGCTGTTCGAAAAGGTGGTGTGGGGCAGGCCTGAAGTTGATCACTATTTCGGTAGCACTTGTGGGTAGCTTTTTGCCTGTTCTGATGTAGAAAGGTATTCCGCTCCATCGCCAGTTATCGATGTTTAGCTTTAAGGCGACAAATGTTTCGGTGCGTGAATCGGGCGAAACACCTTCTTCTTCGCGGTAGCCGGTTATCTCTTCGCCCTTGATGTGTGATTGTGTGTATTGGCCTCTGACAATATTCTCGTGCAGGGTTTCTCTTTTCATCGGCCTGATTGATTGAAAAACTTTTAGCATCTCATTCCTGATTGCATTGGCATCGATAACTGTTGGCGGTTCCATGGCTACAAGTCCAACCAGCTGCATCAGATGGTTTTGCAGCATGTCGCGCATTGCCCCCGAATGATCGTAATAGCCGCCACGTTTTTCAACTCCAAGCTGTTCGGCAGATGTAATCTGTATGTGATCGATGTATTTGTGGTTCCAAAGAGGTTCCCACAAACTATTCGAAAACCTTAAAACAAGCAGGTTCTGCACGGTCTCTTTGCCCAAGTAATGATCGATGCGGTAAATTTGCTCTTCGTCGAAATATTGAAGAAGCTCTTTGTTGAGTTGTCGGGCACTATTCAGGTCTGTACCAAAAGGTTTCTCGATAATGAGGCGTTTAAAGCCATCGTCTTCGTTGTTTAAACCAACTGATGCCAGGTGTTTGGGGATAACCGGATAAAGATTTGGTGGAGTAGAGAGATAGAAAAGAATATTTCCGGGTGCACCAAGCTCGTTGCGCAAATTGTCGATTCGGGTTTTTAGTTTCGGATAGTCACTTTCATCCGAAGTCTGTATCGATTCGTAATATAAGTGGCCAATAAAATCTTTGCTGGTTTCGTTGTTGGGCAGAAATTCGGTCATGTTCTCGCGAAACTGTCCGTCAGTCATTGTGGTACGCGAAACTCCCAGTATTGCATATGGATGGCCGAACAGGTCCTTTTCGTGCAAGTTGAACAGTGCCGGGATGAGTTTGCGTTTTGTCAGGTCGCCCGAGGCCCCGAATATGACTACAATATGTGGCTGTGTTTTTTTCATTCCTGTATCGATTTAGATAGTATTAAAATAGATTCCGATTCCGAAAATCAGAAAGAAAAACAAAAGCACTTGAATAAGGTTTAAAGATAGTGTTCGTTTTAGAACCCCCCAAAAAAGTATTTTAGGATTTTGTCGTTTTGCTTGTCCAGACCACCACATGGTCTTTAACTTCAATATGTTTCAGATTGAAAGATATATCCCCGTTGTTTGATAAGAATTTTCCTTTGATAGTGCCGTTGGTGTTAATCTCGTCTATTAAAATACGTGTCGAAAAGTCGATATCAGTTTCATCAACTGCTTTAAAAATAGCCTCTTTGGCACACCAGCTGATGATTTTTGCGTTTGGAACCGTACAGTTGTTAAGATATGATCGTTCGCAGGTTGAAAGAAACCGTGGCAGGACATTCTCAATGGGGCGTGTTTTTTTCTCAATGTCGATTCCTGTGTGTTCTGATGTTAAAAGCAGTACTCCAACCATCTCTTGCGAATGCGAAATACTGAGGTTTAACGGATGGTTATTCAGGATTGGTCTCCCGGTTTCGAGGTACGAAATATCTGGCCAGAATCCCAGTATCTCTTTTAAAAGGAGCCTGACAGTAAGCCACTCCTTTTTTCGCTTTGTATTGCTGATCTGTTTGTATGTCAACAACTCATTGGGAGAAAGAGATGCATTGCTTTCAAGCTGTTCAACAGTTTCGGTAAGATGCCAGAGCGAAAGCCTGTCGCCTGTTTCGTATGTATCAAAAATCAGTGGCATTTATTTCCAGGTAAATGTCTCAATCATGTGTTTGATGTCTTCTTCGAAGAACACGATTACCGGATAGAGAGAGTCGTAGTTTGGTATTTCGCTAATGTAAAACGAACCTCTCAGAAAATGCGTTGTGCTGTCGGTCAGGTAAAACTGATAAGGCGAGGCTGTATTTCCTTTCAATTCGTAAATAGTTCCGTAAACGTTATGATCAGGGTTGGTGAATATCTTTTCGTTGATGGTGTTTGCTTTGATTGAGTGTTTATAGACCAGATCCCTTGACTCTTCGGCCAGCTCGGCCAGATTGCCTTTTATTGGTTTGTACGAAAGGTGGAACTTTACGTTGTAAGCATCGGCACAGATGTTGATCCAGTATGGTTCAGCCATTTTCGATGAATCTTTTTCTACCCGGGCATATGTTGGATATTCAAAACAAAACGGGTATTCAGGTGCTAGTTTCTGGTAGTTTTTTTCAGGAAACTGAATTCTGAAATATCCGCTGGGTTTAGGTGTGTACTTTTCCTTACACCCCGATATGCACATGGCAACAAGCAGAATAAGTAGTGAAAGCTTTGTTCTCATCATGGAGGTAAAAGTAATGTTTCTTTAGAAACGATCTACTCAACAGGAATATTGAATACGACTTTAATTTTTTTAATTCTTCGTTTGTCTAAAGCTTCCACAATGAAATCAATGTGTTTGAACGAGAGTTTTTCGTTCACCTTCGGAAAGTCGTTTTTTAACTCCAAAACAAGTCCGGCAAGGGTGTCGGCTTCACCTTTTACTTCATCAAGGAAATTGTCGTCGAGATCACAAATTCGGTAAAAGTCGTTGAGTTGTGTTTTTCCATCGAAAATATAAGATGTGTCGTTGATTTTAGAGAATAGGCGGTCGTCGTCGTCAAATTCATCAATGATATCACCAACAATCTCTTCCATAATATCCTCAAGGGTAATTATACCCGATGTTCCGCCATATTCATCAACAACGATTGCCATGTGAACTTTTGTTTTCTGAAACTCTTTAAGCAGGTCGTCAATTTTCTTATTCTCAGGGATATAATATGGAGCCCGCACCAACGATTGCCACCTGAACGACTCCAGTTTGTTCAAATGTGGAAGAAGGTCTTTGATGTACAGAATCCCGTCAATATTGTCGAATGTTTCGTTGTAAACCGGAATTCTTGAATAGCCCGAGTGGTTGATTGTGTTAATGAGTTTCTCGGAACTACAGTCGTTTTCGATAGCAACCACATCAATACGGGGAGTCATAATCTGATATACACTGGTTGTTCCGAACTTTACAATCCCTTCGAGAATCTCTTTTTCGTCAGAAAGCTCCTCGTCAGAAGTGAGTTCGAGGGCTTGAGAAATATCATCGATTGATAAATTCTTATTGTGTTTTGCAATCCTTTTATCGATACTGAAGGTCGATTTTGTGATAATCCATACCAGAGGAGATAAAAGTTTCATGGTGTAATACAATGGGCATGCTATCTTTTCTGCAAAGCTTTTCGAGAAATTTGATGCGTAGGTTTTGGGAAGTACTTCTCCAAAAAGAAGGATCAAAAATGAGATTACTGCAATCTGAATAATGTACCCAATTGTTCCTGCTTCGGCAAAATTGAAGGTGCTGTTGAGCAGGTATGCCGATAAAATTACAATTCCAACATTAATAAAGATGTTGGAAACAAGTATGGTTGCCAATAATTTATCCGGAACCCTTAACAGCTTCCGGATAAATTGATGTGATTTTCGTTTAGAATCTTCAATGAACTCCTTGTCGGATGCAGATAACGAAAAGAATGCAAGTTCAGCTCCTGATACAAGGCCTGAAAACAGAAGCAGTACGAAAAGGATGACTATACTAATAATTATTCCGGCAGGAGCAGGGAAAACTCCAACACTTGCCAGTAAATCTCTTGTTTGTGCAATACTGTCTGTTTCCAAAATCGATTATTTAAAGTTAAAATGGAAGATCGTCTGTTGAATCTCCCGCGTCAAAGTCGTTAACTGTGCTTACAGGAACTTGATTTGTGTCCTGATGGTATTCAACAGAAGGGGCACCGTTTGATGATTCTCCACCTTCTTTTTTTCCTAGAAATTGAATGGTGTCAGCGTAGATTTCTGTAGTGTACCGTTTGTTGCCGTCTTTATCGTCCCAGGCACGGGTGCGGATTCTTCCTTCAATAAATAACTGACGGCCTTTTTTTACATATTTTCCGGCCGTTTCACCTAGCCCTCTCCAGGCTACAATATTGTGCCATTCGGTTGTTGTTACTTTCTCTCCGCTTTTGGCAGTATAAGTTTCGCTGGTTGCTAAAGTGAAGGAAGCTACTGCTGTTCCGTTGTCTAAATAACGAACTTCGGCGTCGCGGCCTGCATTGCCTACTAAAATGACCTTGTTTACTGACATGGTTTAAGTTTTTAAGTGTTTAACATCAATTTGTTTCTATGTGCTTAAAGCTACAAATAGTATTATTACGTTCGACCAGCGGTTGGAAAAATAAATCAACTATTTTGCTGAATACCATGTTTTTCTATATTGAATTGAAGGTTTTGATTGATGAAGGCCATTTTTTCAATATAATTTTCAATAATTTTTGGTATTGGAATTTCAAAAATATTCAATTTGTTGATCATGTAAAATTGTGGAAGGAGATTTTTTTCGGTTTTGCATTTGACATGAAAAAAACGGGCATGGATTTTCTGATGGCTTAAAACGTGAACAATCTCTTTTGAAACATGTTCGATTGTTACCACTTCGTTTGAAAAAAAATTGTTCCATTCTTTTGTGTTCGGCAATTCTTCAATTGTTGTACTATGTGCAGTCTCAATCAGCGGAAAGTCGTACAGGTTTTTCCAGATATCATTTCCTGTTCTTTTTTTGAATAGAAGGCTATTGTCGTGTTCATATACAATATAATTAAAAAAGCGGTCGCGTACGGTATTTTTTTTTGATTTAACAGGCAGGCTGCCGGTCAAGTTCTGATTGAAGGCAAGACAGGAATTTTGCAGCGAACAGTCAGAACACAGTGGGTTTCTAGGGGTGCATTTAAGCGATCCAAAGTCCATTATGGCCTGATTGAATGTTCCAGGGTTCTGTCGGTCAATGATTTTTGCGGCCAGCTCTCTGAATGTTTTTTTCCCTTCTGTTGAGTTTACAGGCGTTTCAATCCCAAAGTAACGCGATAAAACCCTGAACGCATTACCATCGATGGCTGCAACCGGTTCGTTAAAGCAGATTGATGCGATTGCTGCGGCAGTGTAATCGCCAATTCCCTTCAGTTTTTTGAGTTCAGCATAAGCAGACGGAAAAACTCCGTTCATCTCAAATGCAATCTCTTTTGCCGTTGCATGAAGATTTCTGGCTCTTGAATAGTAGCCTAACCCTTGCCATATTTTCAGTACATCTTCTTCGCTTGCAGATGCTAAAGAATTGATGTTGGGAAATTTTTCGAGGAATCGGTAGTAATAACCCATTCCCTGGTCGATGCGTGTTTGCTGTAAAATAATCTCAGAAACCCATATTTTGTAAGGATCGTAGCTCGCACGCCAGGGTAAATCCCGTTTAATAGAATCATATTCCAATAAAATATTTTTGCTGAAAACCAAATACTTCATGTTGTTTTAAACTATAAGCACATAAACGAAAAAAAAACATATTTGTTTTGCTTTTATTATTGGAAAAAAATTATCTTTGCCAACTACTTATTAAATAAACAGTTGATAATTAAATATTTTAAGCGATGACAAAAGCAGATATTGTTAACGAGATTTCTAAAAACACTGGAATAGAAAAGGTGACAGTTCAGAAAACTGTAGAAGCTTTTATGGAATCAATAAAAGATTCGTTAGTAGATGGTAATAATGTATACCTGAGAGGATTTGGTAGTTTTATCGTAAAGAAAAGAGCTGAAAAAACTGCTCGTAACATCTCGAAGAATACTACAATTATTATTCCTGAGCACAACATTCCATCTTTCAAGCCAGCAAAAACATTCGTTAACCACGTTAAAGACCAAGTAAAATAAGACGTTATGCCTAGCGGAAAGAAAAGAAAAAGAGGTAAAATGGCTACGCATAAGCGTAAAAAAAGATTGAGAAAAAATCGTCATAAGAAAAAGAAATAGTCTTTTTTAAATTGATGCCATTTTAGCTTAAAGCATTATGATTAAACCTAAGTAATACGATTACTTAGGTTTAATCCTTTTTTATAAGAAATAGAGTTCTTTTACATATTATTCTCCCTTAATTTTATTTAATGTGAGTAGCGAATTATTTATCGACGTTAGTCCTTCTGAGATCGTATTTGCACTGATCGAAGACAAACGTTTGGCAGAGCTTACACGGGAGAAAAGTGGTACTAAGTTTACTGTTGGCGATATTTACCTCGGGAAAGTAAAAAAAATAATGCCAGGGCTTAATGCTACTTTTGTTGATGTAGGCTACGAGAAAGATGCTTTCTTGCATTATCTCGACATGGGGCCTCAATTCGCTTCTTTGAACAAGTTTGTTCAGAATGCCACATCTCGCAAACTCAAAGATTTATCGATGTCAAAAATAAATCTTGAGCCTGATATTGATAAAAACGGAAAAATAAGTCAGTTGCTCCGCCCGGGGCAAAATATTCTTGTTCAGGTGGCAAAAGAGCCAATCTCGACAAAAGGACCCCGACTTACTTCTGAATTGTCTGTTGCAGGGCGCTTTATGGTGTTGGTTCCCTTTGGCGATAAAGTTTCTGTTTCTCAAAAAATCAGAACAATTGAAGAACGGAACCGCTTGAAAAAGCTTATTCAAAGTATTAAACCACAAAATTACGGAGTCATTGTTCGAACAGCTGCCGAAGGTAAAATGGTAGCTGAATTGGATCAGGAGTTGAAACGACTGGTTACTAAATGGGAGTCGGTTCTTCCTAAGTTAAGGAAAGTTAACCCTCCGGGCTTAGTGCTTGGTGAACTTAGCCGTACTACATCTATTCTGCGCGACTTATACAGTCCGGATTACACAAACATTACAGTTAATGATTTGTCTGTATGCGAAGAAGTGGCAGATTATATTGGTGGTATTGCCCCTGAGAAAAAGAAAACAGTGAAATTGTACGACAAGAGGTTGCCAATGTTCGATTTTTTTGGAATTGACAAACAAATTAAATCGGCATTTGGTAAAACGGTAACGTTTAAAAATGGGGCTTATCTTATTATTGAACATACCGAAGCCTTTCACGTAATTGATGTGAACAGCGGAAATAGGGCAAGAGTTGGCAGTGATCAGGAAACAAATGCATTAGAGGTCAATCTGTCGGCATGTGAAGAAATTGCACGCCAGTTACGTTTGAGGGACATGGGCGGGATTATCGTCATCGATTTTATCGATATGCACGAAGTTGAAAACCGTCTCAAAGTTTATCAAAAAATGAAAGAGGTTATGGCTGTCGACCGAACCAAGCATCACATTTTGCCGTTAAGCAAATTTTGTTTGATGCAAATTACCAGACAGCGCGTACGGCCAGAAGAGCATGTTGATACCGCCGAGGTGTGTCCTGCTTGTAAAGGTACAGGTAAAGTTACTCCAACCATTTTGTTTGTCGATGAAATTCAAAACAGGATTGATTACATTTTTTCCGATTTAGGACACAAGAAAATCGTAATCCAAGTTCACCCGTTTGTTGAATCTTATCTTAAAATGGGGTTCAGATCGATACTCAGAAAATGGCGTTGGAAGTATATGAAAAAAATTGATGTTGCTGCAGCCGATCACATCCCTTTGTTGGAAGCTCGTTATTTTGATGGCAACAAAGAAGAGATTATCTTCTGAAAATTAAACCCCACATAAAACATGTGGGGTTTTTTTGTGACTATTATCACCAACTTCGTCAACTCTCCTGTCTTATTTTTGTTATCTTTAAATTCTGTCTATTAAGTTTAATTTGCAATTATATGAGATTTAGAATAGCTATTTTATTGTTTTTCATGTCGCTGACATACTTTTCATTTGGACAGGTTGTTAACCCTGTTAAGTGGACGTTCGATCAGAAAAAGATCTCTGATAACGAATTCGAATTGTATTTTACTGCTTCTATTGAAAAAGGGTGGCATCTTTATTCTACATCTATTGGCGAAGGTGGACCTATCGCAACATCTTTTCACTTCGATAGTTCACAGGTAAATCTTTTGGTTGGCGAGGTTGTTGCTGATAAAAGCCCGGTGAAGGTCTTTGACAAATCGTTTAATATGGATTTGGAGTATTTCAGTGGGAGTGTGACGTTTACTCAAAAGATTAAATATTCATCTAATCAATCAGTTGAAATAAAAGGTTTTGTCGAGTACATGAGTTGTAACGACGAAACTTGTACCCCACCTACTGAAGCTGATTTTTCGTTTCAGATTGGTAACAGTCAAAAAAAAAATGAGATTCCCTTAGCTGGCAACGATTTTGAGACTGGTGGCAATAGGGGATTATTGCTCTTTTTCTTCTTTTCGTTTTTAGCCGGACTAGCGGCTATTCTTACACCATGCGTGTTTCCTATGATCCCAATGACTGTTTCATTTTTTATGCACAGTAACGAATCGAAGTTTAAGGCTCGCATTAATGCATTGATCTATGGATTCTCTATAATAGCTATTTATACTATTGTTGGTACACTTGTTGCCATACTGTTTGGTCCTGATGCTGCTAACTGGATCAGTACACATTGGTTCCCAAATGTTTTGTTCTTTATTGTTTTTATCGTTTTTGCCCTCTCTTTTTTCGGATTCTATGAGATTGTATTGCCTCACTGGTTGGTAAATAAGGCTGATAAAGGGGCTGATAAAGGAGGAATTATTGGTTCCTTTTTTATGGCACTAACACTGGTGTTGGTTTCATTCTCCTGTACCGGACCTATTGTTGGGGCTATTCTTGTTGAGTCGGCAGGGGGGCAACTCTTAAAGCCGATTGTTGGCATGTCGGGGTTTGCATTGGCTTTTGCTTTACCGTTTACTCTTTTTGCAATTTTTCCTCAATGGCTAAGCAATTTACCAAAATCTGGTGGCTGGTTAAATTCAGTTAAGGTGGTTCTGGGTTTTATTGAGCTTGCCCTTGGATTGAAATTTCTTAGTGTTGCCGACCAGACTTATCATTGGGGAATCCTCAGCCGAGAAACTTATATTGTTATTTGGGTCATCATCTTTTTCCTCATGGGGTTATACCTTATTGGGAAAATACGTTTCAGGCACGACAGTGTAGTTAAGAAGATTGCTGTTCCAAGGCTTGCATTTGCTGTAGTTACGTTTCTTTTTGTAGCTTACCTTATTACGGGTTTATTTGGCTATCCATTGAAAACTATTTCCGGATATCTGCCTCCAATGGTCAAGAAAACAATGAATTCTGAAGTAGCCGAAGGATGCGAAGAACCTAAATATTCTGATTTTCTGCATATGCCACATGGTCTAAGTGGTTATTTTGATTATGAACAAGGACTTGCTTGTGCAAGAGCTCAGAATAAACCTCTCTTTATTGATTTTACTGGCCATGGATGTGTAAACTGTCGAGAGATGGAAGCAAATGTTTGGAGTGATCCTCGAGTGCTTGAGCGCTTGAAAAATAATTTTGTACTTGTAGCTCTTTATGTCGATGATAAGACAATGTTACCTGAAGAAGATTGGGTTACTTCGGCCTATGATGGTAAAGTGAAGAAAACAATTGGGAAGAAATATGCCGATTTTCAGATAGAACGCTATGGCGTAAATGCACAACCTTATTATGTGCTTCTGGATAAAAATGAGAAATTGTTGATTAAACCGAAAGCACGCGACTTAAATCCCGACAATTTTGTTGAGTTTCTCGATCAGGCTATTGCTGAGTTTGATCGGAGGTAGTTGAATGTTGCTTACAATCAACTTGTTTTGTGCTTCGAAACGGATCTAAATGACGAAGTGCATTCTTGATGGTAGTGTTAGTATTCCCCCTCAATGTCGGTTAAAACTTCAAACCCAGTTTCGGTAACAAGAATTGTGTGTTCAAACTGAGCCGAAAGTTTACCATCAATGGTGCGGGCAGTCCAGCCGTCATTTTTGTCAATTTTTGTGCGGGCTTTTCCTTCGTTTATCATTGGTTCGATTGTGAAAATCATTCCAGGCTTCATCACTGCTCCTGTGTTTCTTCTCGAAATGTGTTCAACTTGGGGCTCTTCGTGCATATCGAGACCAACACCATGTCCACAGAACTCATATACAACAGAGAAACCATGCATTTGAATGTAGCGCGAAATGGCAAATCCAATGTTTCCGAACCGATTGCCTGAAGCAACCTGCTGAATTCCAAGATTCATCGAATGCTTGGTCGCTTCAATCAGCTTTGATGCTGAGTCGCTGATTTCACCAACAGTGTACATTCTGCTGGTATCACCAAAATAGCCATTTAGTATAGTTGTAACATCAATATTCAGGATATCGCCAGGTTTCAGAATTGTATCAGCTGACGGAATACCATGACAAACAACTTCATTTACCGAAATGCATGATGATTTTGGGTATCCATAATATCCCAGAGTGGCTGATGTTGCACCATTATCGCGCATGAACTGATCCAGAATATTGTCAAGATATTCAGTAGAAACACCTTCTTTGATATAAGGTTTGATAATTTGCAATGCTTCGGCTGCAACTTTGCTGCT
>Ga0116170_10005575_pt1 | contig 11214 bp, 7 predicted proteins | sample AD_JPNHW1_MetaG_FD_89797 | JGI IMG/M metagenome (GOLD analysis project Ga0116170, IMG submission 89797) | Active sludge microbial communities of municipal wastewater-treating anaerobic digesters from Japan - AD_JPNHW1_MetaG | ecosystem: Engineered > Bioreactor > Anaerobic > Digestate | place... | reverse complement strand
TTCGTTGATCATACTGGAAGCAAATACCGACCAATTGAGCAGGTTGTAGGCATTCATCTGGTTGATAACGCCGATGCCGGTCATTACCGAGGTGCCGTTGATGAGCGACAGGCCTTCTCTGACATGGATAGAAATGGGTTTGATGTTTTCGGCAGCAAACACTTCGGCCGTGGGGGTTATTTTTCCCTGGTACCATACTTCTCCTTCGCCAATGAGGGTTTGGGCCAGATGTGCCAGTTGCACCAGGTCGCCAGAGGCTCCAACACCTCCATGTTCGGGGATAACCGCCGAAATATTCCTGTTGATAAGCAGGGTGAGTAATTCAATAACTTCAGGGTGGATGCCTGAATAGGCACGCAATTGGGTATTGAGCCGCGACAACATGGCTGCTTTGGCAAATTTGTCGGGCAGGGGGTCGCCGCAACCCGAAGAATGGCTGCGAATAGCATTGTATTGCAGTTGTGTCTGGTTTTCTTCTTCTATTTTATAAGGTGCCATAGGGCCCAGACCGGTGTTAATGCCATAAATAACCTTGTCTTTGCTGAATTCGGCAAGAAAATTATGACAATTGCCTACTCTTTGGAGGGCTTCCGGATGGATTTCTATTTCGGCCTTGTGAAAAAGTATCTGGTATATTTCTTCAAGGGTGAGATCATGTGAACCTAGTGTAATCATGTAGTTTTATATTTTTAATAATCGATTGATGATAGTTTTAAAAGCGGGTGCAAATTTCGCAAAAATTAGATTACAAAACGAACTTTTTATGCAATAGGATAATTATAACGAATTTTGCGATGTGTTATGTCGTTGTATTAAAGAGTGTTATGTGGTATTATAATAGTAGAAAGGTGATTTTGGCTAATACTCTGTTTTGAGTCTAATATAAAAAACACCATTGTCTGAAAAAAACATTACGATCCTTAAGGAACTTAATAATCGTCGTATAACGATTTTTCTACCTGCATACAATCCCAAAGGATTGTTCCGTCAGGGACATAATATTGGTAATTACAAAAGACACCCCTTCCCTGAATAAGTTTTGTAGTGACGTGATATAATGAAGCGTTGAACATCTGGAAAATATTTTTGCCGGTCAGAAGTGATAACGAAACAAAAAAGCTGTTTGTTGTTAAAAAGCTGGTTTCCGCAAAGGTGTTAATTCGTTACCTGATAACGTTCACTATCCCGCGCCGGCACTGAGGAGTAGTATAGATTCCCGACCAATCTTCAGAATAGTTAATAGTCCAGCCATAAATGCCTTCGGGCACTATGTTGCCTTTATAACGGCCATCCCAATGCTGGTTAAAATCATTGGTTTTGTAAACCAGTTCGCCCCACCGGTTATAAATGAATAATTCGTATTCGGTGATGTTTTGACCGGCAATGATAAAATAATCATTAACACCGTCATCATTTGGCGAAAAACAATTGGGAACAAACAAAGTAATTCTGTCCATTACCACCGCTTCCTTGATAATAGAGTCGATGCAGCCGTAATTACTTTTAACGGTTAGTTTTACTTCATAATGACCGGTATCGCTGTATTTGTAATAGGGGTTTACTTCGTAAGAACACCTGTTATCACCGAAATCCCATATCCATTGATCGATAATTCCTGTGGAAAGGTTAACAAAACGAAATGGCGGGTCGTCGATGGTTGCCACTGCGGGATAAATAGAGAAATCAGCTTTTGGCCCGGGTATAAGCGGGATAGTAAAAGAAACCACACAGGTGCAAAAGAGATCGCTTACCGACACGGTATAGGTTCCTTCGGAAAGATGTGCGACTGAGTTGGGATACATGGTAGAGTCGAAACTCCAGATATAATTGTATGGCGGGTTTCCGCCGCTGGCAATAACATTGGCGGTTCCGGTTTTTTTGCGGCAGGTGTCCGCCTGTATATCCGAGATGATCACCGAAGGCGGCGGCGTGTTGGTTATGATGGTGCTGGCGCTTGCTGAACAGCCATATGTATCGGTAATGGTGACGGAATAATTTCCTGCGGGAATGTTTGCGAGGTATGGGGCGTTTTGGCTTGCCGCCGTGTTCCATGTATAGGCAAAGGGCGTGGTGCCTCCGTTTACGGTTAAAAATATAGCCCCGTCGGAGGTGCTGCACATTTCGTTGTGCACACTGTCAATACTGAGTTCCGGGCCCGGATAATTTACCAAAGTGGCGCTGTTGCTGGCCGTGCATCCCAGATTGTCGGTTATTGTTACCGAATAGGTCCCGGCGCTCAGGTTGCTGATAGTAGCCGTGTTTCCAATTCCCGTTAAATTCCAATTGTAATTAACCGGTAAATTTCCATCGCTGACTGCGGCTTGCAACGAGCCGTTAGATTTATTGCATGATTCATTGATTATTGATGTATAATTTACTGTAGGAGCGGGTTCGGCGTTAAGGGTAATGGTGTCGTAAACGATAAAGCAATTATAGGCGTCTGCCACCTGCACTATATAGGTTCCTGCCTGAAGATTGCTAATGGTGCTGCTGTGCTGTGCCGCGGGGTTCAACCAGTTGATGGTGTAAGGTCCGGTATGCCCGTCCTGTATGGATAATGCAATACTGCCGTCGTTTCCGGCGCAGCTTTCATTTTCGATTGTGGCGGTCACCACCGGCGGACCAACGCACGGGCCGTTGCATTGGTGAGGAGTGGTTGATACCGGGCCGTTGTACCATACCTGGCCTCCGTCGAGCATCCTCTGAAAAGACACGTTGGTGCCCGGCATGCACATACCCACAAATTCAATTCCTGGGATGTTACGTGCCGCCGCAAATGTTTGTGTGCCGCTGCAGGCTGTGGTGGTAACAACGCTGTGTGAATATTCTTCCTGGCTGTAAAGATTTGATGCATCCCCGTATGCATCCCAGTAAACGGCGTCAACCGGCGCGCCGGTTGCGTCGTATAAAGCTATCCATCCATATTCGTCGCGTAGAAACCACCTGGTTGGATCGCCGTCAAGATAATTTGCTCCAAAAGTATTCTGACGGTAATAGTTTAAATCAAAATCCAGTACCGGGACCTGCGAGTTGTTGCCTCCAATTACAAGAAATTTTAATGGAGGGATTTTTGTCCCGGCAGGAAAAGTAAAGGCTCCCCAGTTGGGTGTGCCTCCTCCGGTGTAGTCGGGCTGGTACATATTTGCAGCAAGGGTGTAGCAACTGATATCAACCGTATCGCATGGGTGCGGATTATAAAGTTCTATCCATTCACGGTTTTCGGGGGGTTGTTCCAGTGAGGCAGTATTATAAAGTGAATTGGCATTGATAGAAGATCCGGTAGGCCCCTGGTGTGGACTGGTACACACTTCGTTGATTACCACTACCTGTGTATAAGCAGGTAAAATAAAACTGCACGAAATTATCAGAAAAAATAATATACAACAGTTTCTGAACATTTTAAATCATTAATTTGACACAAATTTAAATAAAAGAGCACAAATTATTTGATTTTAATTTAATATTGATATATTTGTTTGTTAAAACATGAGAAATGGATAGCAAACTTTTAGCCAATATCATTCTGTTATGCGTTTTTTTGTATGCGGCAACAGGCAACCTGATGGCCTGGGGACTCAACAAACTGAAATGGCTGCCATTTACCAAACCATTGCTGATGCCGCTGCTGGCAATATACTATGTGGTCAATGCGTCGCATATATACTGGATATTGGTCATAGCACTGTTTTTTGCTTTTCTGGGCGATGTTTTCCTTATATGGCCAGAGAAGAAGTGGTTATTTCTGGGCGGCCTCATTTTTTTTGGAATTATGCAACTTTTGTATATCGTTTTTATTTCGTTGTATCAGGTTGCTGCGGTGCATTGGTCTTTGACAATTAATTTAGCGGCATTGGTGTTTTTATGCGTTGGAGGCCTTATATTTGCTTATTTATTTCCCTATCTCAGAAAAATGAAAATTCCTGTCTTTGTGTATGTTTTTTTGGTCGTTACTGTGGGCTTTTTATGTTTTTTGAATTTGGCGGGAAACTTCAATAAGTATTACTTTTTTCAGTTTGCTGGGGCTTTGTTTTTTATGGTTTCCGACACGATTTTGGCTTTTGTTAGCTTTAAGAAACCTTATCGTTATGCCAATTTGTGGATCATGGCGACGTATATTAACGCACAATTGTTTTTATTTGCAGGATTTATAAATGTTTGAACTTATGAAAGAAGCAACTTTTACTATTAAGACGGAGGATAATGTCAACGTGTTTATTTATTCCTGGGCACCCGACGAAGGGGTATCAATAAAGGGTGCGGTACAAATTTTTCACGGAATGGCCGAACATGCCGCACGATATCAGGATTTTGCGGCCTATCTTGTGAGGAAAGGATATGCTGTTTTTGCCAATGACCATCGCGGGCACGGGAAAACTGCCGGAGCACTTCAATACACAGGATATATTTCAGGAAATAATAGCTGGAAAAGTATCCTTGCCGACACGAAACTCTTAAACGAACATATTCATAAGACCTTACCAAATATTCCGGTATTCGTGCATGGGCACAGTATGGGATCTTTCTATGTCCGGGCTTTTTTGGAAATTTTTCCCGGGAATATTTCGGGTGTGGTTTTGTCAGGTACTGCCTGGCATCCGGCGTTATTGGTTAATTTTGGATTAATGGTCGCGAAAATTCAAAGTGTTGTATCAGGTGAAAAAAACAAGAGCAAACTGTTGGATAATCTGTCGTTTGGGGCATTCAACAAAAAATTCAGACCTTGTGTTACACCTTTCGATTGGCTGAGCCGTGATGTGGAAGTATGCAGAAAATATACTGCTGACGATTATTGCGGATGGGTGGCCTCTTCGTCGTTTTTCAGGGAATTATTCAGGTTGTTGAAATTTATTCATAGTCCCGCATTATATCAGGAAACAGATAAAAAAATTCCTGTATTGATTCTTTCGGGTGAAGATGACCCTGTGGGCGGTTTTTCACAAGGGCCGCGGAAAATGTATGAATTTCTCAGGCAAAAAGGCTTTACGAATGTAAAGTTGTTGCTGTATCCGCAGGGACGGCACGAAATGCACAACGAACTTAACAGGCAGGAGGTTTATAAAAACGTGGCCGGCTGGCTTTTGGCAAACAGTTAAAAAATTAAGAACTTACTATGCTGTGGTAGAAACATAAACAGTTTAAATACTATGAAAATAGAAAATATTAAAGCATTAATATTTGACTGGGGAGATACCATAATGCGTGATTTTCCCGGGCAATCTGGGCCTATGTACACATGGGGAAAAGTGGAGTGGATACCAGGGGCAGAAAATCTGCTCAGGACGGTGAGTAAAAAATATATCACGGTAATTGCCACTAATGCCGGGGCTTCGGATACAGTGGCCATGATTAAAGCCTTGAGAAGGCTGGGGGCAGATAAGTATTTTTCGAACTTCTATTCATCAAAGGAGCTTGGTTATGAGAAACCTGATGTGCGATTTTTTTCCATCATTGCCGAACACATTGGTATGGAGCCTGAACAATGCCTGATGACAGGCAACTTGTACGAAAAAGACATTGTTGGAGCCAAGGCTTGTGGCATGAGAACGGTACTTTTCAATGAAAAAATGCTGGACGGGGACTTTTCTCAAGCTGATGCGGTGATCCATTCTATGGAAGAACTCATTACACTTTTGGGATAAGTTGTTTTTTTGTGTAATTTTAGTCACTACTGTTCGGGAAAAATTAATTTAATTTCATAGAAGGCATACAGGAAAAGCATTTTGAAATGTTGAACTCACTATGGGGTTCATTTTTTTTTTTTGGATGTTTTTTTCTAAAAATGTTTTATTCTTCCGGGATAATAAAAAGTAAAGAGTCTGTCCCAAAAGTCAAAATTTGTGAGTATTTCGCCTTAGCATCCGTCCTGTCTGCATGGCTCAGCCCGGCAGTGCTGGCAGGCGGTCATGCGGGTATCCAGGTTCGCCCATTTATATATTACGAAGGGCTTACAACCTGTCCGGTAAGGCAGGGATTTCACACGCATTTTTTTTATTATTTCTCAGCGACTCTTCGGCTCGGCGCGAAATAGTTTTTTTGCAGAAACACAAGGCGCACAAAAGACTTTTGGGACAGCCTCATTTGAAAAAGTAAATGAAATGAAAAAAAGTGTTTCTGCCGCGCCTGCTTGTCGGCAGACAGGGTGGGAGCACAACAATTTTCATCGGACAACAGTGATTTTTTTAATTTAATTTGGTAAATTAACAATTATTTTATATATTTGTTCTGCTGTGAATTGGCCCATGCCGCATTTTTTATTTTGGTGTATTTTTTTGCTTCTGATGCAGAAATTTTAATATTAATTTATGTCAAAGAAAAACATAAAGATTTTAGCAATTGACGATAAACACGAAAATATTTTTCTGCTGAAAGAGCTTATTGCTGATAGTTTCCCGGAAACGGTTTTTATTTCAGCCCTTAACGGTACACAAGGCATTGAACTGTGCAGGAGCCAGAAACCTGATGTGGTGCTTCTTGATATAACTATGCCCGACATGAATGGCTTTGAGGTTTGTGTGAAAATGAAGGCAGATAGAGAAATAAGTCATATTCCCGTCATTATGATTACTGCCGCGCTCGTTGATAGCGAATTACGTATTATGGCATTGGATTCCGGCGCTGATGCCTTTCTTAGCAAACCCATCGATATCAGTGAGTTTAAGGCTCAGATAAGGGCCATGTTGCGCATCAAAGAATCCGAAGACAATAAGATTCTTGAACACCAATCGCTCGAATACGAAGTAAAGAAACGCACCCGGGCACTTAACAAAGAACTTGCCGAACGACGCCGGGCCGAACTTAAACTCAAAGCGGCTTATAACAATCTTAAAAAGAACCAAAAGATTACCGAATCCCTGATGAATGAACTGAAAGCCGAGGTAAAAGAACGGCTGCAGGCTGAGATAAAGGTTCTACATCACTTAGAAGAACAAAAAATTATCAGTGAATTTTCAAGCAGGTTGGTAAGTTTAAACCAGTTGGAGGAGGTATATCAGTTTATCGGGCAAAAAGTTTTTGATAATATTGATGATGCTTATGTTATTGTTACCCAGTTTAATTATCATGCACGAACCATAGGTGTGAGGTGGGTTTACGGCATTGAAAAATACAGGAAAAAAATAAGTAAATTGTTTGGGTTTGACCCATTTTTAAAAGAGCTGCCTATTACCGATATTTTTTATACTCCAGAGGAGTTGACGGCATTCCGTAGTCAGAAATTTTTCGAACCAGGCAGGGGCAAAAACGGCATCCATTTTTTGTTTGCTTTCCTTATGGACAGTGATTTGTGTAATAAAATGGAGGAGATTCTTGGTGTTAAAAAAATTTACACCATGGGTTTTACTTTTGGGAAAAAAGTATACGGGGGCTTGAGCATCCTGATGAAAGAAGATGTTCCCCTTTCACAGATCAAATTGTTTGAAACCCTGGTAAGTGAAACATCAGTTGTTCTTCAGCGGTTATTCGTGGAAGAAAAACTGAAAATAAGCGAAAAATTATATCGGACACTGGTCATTACTTCACCGGATGGCATTATGATGTCAGATTTGGACGGGCTGCCTCTCGCCATTAATAAAAAGTGTTACGAAATTTTTGGATATGAGGAGGGAGATATCGTGTTTTTAAAAGAAAATATTTTAAACTTCATTTCTCCTGTTGACCGTGAACGATACCACATAAATTTTATAAAAAGAATCAGAGGCGAAAATATGCTTAACCAGGAATATATGGCTTTGCATAAAGACGGTCACGAGTTTTCTATTGATGTTAATTCTTCTGCAGTTTTGGATGAGAACGAAAAGCCATATGCTTTAATCAGTGTGATCAGAGACATTAGCCAGCGAAAACGGGCCGAGAAATTGCTGATAGAGAGTGAAAAGAATTATCGTTTGCTGGCGCATAATATGATTGATATACTCTCCGTGTTTGACAGAACGGGAAAAATAATTTATATAAATAAATCTGTTTTTAACCATTTGGGATTCAAACCAGCCAAAATTGTAGGGAAGAATTTTACAGATTTTCTTTTAAGGGACGATTTGCCCAAAATCAGGGAATTGCTTAAAAGGAACCTGGCAAATTATCCCTCACAACCCAATATAATCCTCAGGATACGCAAAAAAAACAGAGGTTATATCTGGTTTGATACAAACATTCTTTTTTTAAAAAACGATCAGGGCCGATTAACAGGATTTCAATGTGTTTCGCGCAATATTTCTGAAAAAATTGAGTCGGACAACCGGCTGGAAGCAGAAAGGAAAAAAGTAATGTCGGCCCTTATTGACGGGCAGGAGCTCGAACGTCAGCGCTTGTCAATGGAATTGCATGATGGCTTGGGCCAACGGTTGGCAGGCATTAAAATCAGGCTGGAAAACTCGGCTGACCTGCCACTCGAAGATACTCGGCAGGCTATCACCGCAGTAAAAACAGAATTCAGGGATGTCATCGACGAAATACGTTATATGTCTATGAATGTTAGCCCTACCATACTTAACGACCTTGGCCTCGTTGCATCGCTTTCTATGCTGGGTAAGCAATTCAAAGAAAATAACAATATTGACTTTGAGTATACCGTCATGGGCGATTTTGACAGCTTCTCAGAACAAAAAGCTTTTTCGATCTATAGGATAGTGCAGGAAGGTCTCAATAATATTGCCAAACATGCGCAAGCTACTGAGGCAAAACTGGCTATGATTGAGAAAGAGGGTAGCTCACTGATTTTAATTGAAGATGATGGTAAAGGTTTTACTAATGAAAATTTTTCCAGAAGCAAGGGCAACGGATTATCCAATATGCGGCAACGGGCCTTGTTGCTTCACGGAACTATGAGTATACAATCCGGCATTAATTCCGGAACAGTAATCGTGATAAAAATCCCGAAATAATTCAATATATGAAAAATATCAAAGTGCTATTAGTTGATGACCATCAGATAATTCTGGATGGGATACGTACCATGCTTTCGGCCGAACCCAATGTTACCATATGCGGTTGTTGCTTATCGTGCAAGGATGCTTTTGAATCGGCCATTAAGCACAAACCGGATGTCATTGTTACGGATATTATGATGCCGGATATGAACGGGGTTGATTTTATAAAAAAAATCAAATCTTATAAATTAACGGCCAAAATTCTTATTTTATCCATGTTTGGATCAGTGGACTATATTCAGAAAGGCGTAGCTGCCGGCGCCAACGGATTTTTGATGAAACAAAATGCTTCGCGTGATGAGCTGATGACAGCAATAAATTGTTTAATTGCCAATAAAAACTATTTTAATACAGAGGTGGCAAATACCATTGTCAGTGGTTTAAAACAGGAAATTGATGATCAGGGTACTTTTATTAATAATCATGCAGAAGCCTTGTTGTCCAAAAGAGAACTTGAAGTATTGAAATTATTTGCCGAAGGCCGCACTAACAAAGAAATTTCTGAAAAGTTGTTCATCAGCTTGCGTACAGTTGAAACCCACAAAACAAAAATTATTTCCAAGTTAAACATGAAGTCTTATGTGGATTTGATCAAGTATGCCATTAGAAACAAACTCTGCGATTTATAACTTGTCATTCCCTCATAGTTTATCGTGATTGAGCTATCTATGGAGCCAATCTCGTTTGCATCATTCCCCCCTTTACCGTATTCCGGAAAAAAAAGTTGTATTTTTTTCATGTTTGTGCAAATAATATGTTTTGTTTTTGTAAAAAGTCAAAATCTTTTTGCTGTCATTATTGATTCATTTCTTGTATTTACTCCAAACTGCAACGAATAATATGTGAATCACTAATTCACGTTTTAAGCAATCCACTAATAGTTTTCAGTTAGTTGCTGTTTTATAGCCACGCGGCAGGCTATACCTTTATATTCATAAACTGATATGAATTAAGTGAATTAATTCCAAAACATAAGTAACAGAAAAACAATGTGATACAATTATTAAAATAAATAAAATGAAAATAAAATTACATTTTTTAAGCAGAAAAAAAGACTGTGTTTTTTCTAGGTTAAATTATAGAAAATGCCGTCTTTTTATTTTATTAGTTACCATTTTTTATGCTTTTTCAGTGCAAAATTCATATGCACAAAGTATAAAACAATTCGATGAGGTGTTAAATAGTATGCTTGCCTCCGGCCAGGAGCAGGGGAACGCGGATGCTGCTTACCTGAAAAGCCTGGTTTATGATGTACAGCCACGGATTTACGTGCACGGAGACGGGTTAAAGAAAATCAGCGAAAAAGCACCTGTTTGCGTCACTGCCACGCCCCAATCGCTTGAATTGTTATACGAAACCAATCCGCTGTTTGAGCAGGTTGAGTTAATAACAGTGAAAATCTCAAATGCGAGAGATTTGAATTATGTTCTTGATATGACTCGATTTAAGAGTTTTTCCAAATTAAAATATGTTCATTTTTTGTGCAATTATGATTGTGATCCGGCCTTAATCAGGCTTCAATGGCCTCAGGCTTCCGGCAGTGTAATTGTTTTTTATCAGATATCCTTACCCGAATAATATATTATGTAGTACAAATCCAATACCCCCCCTTGCCATGAATCATATAAATATTACCCCGGTTACAGCAAACGCTATCAGACGTAGCTTGTTGGTTGTTGCAATGATGTTTTGCAACATTTTTTTTGTAAATGCGCAGGTTCAGAAAGCCTTTATGCAGCGGACCTCCGTATATACGCCAACAAAAACAATATATAACATAAAAGGTGATTTTACCATGATTGGTAACACCAACATGACACTTGAAGATTACGACGATGACAGGCTCAACAGCAACAATGTCATGATAAAGGTAGATGCCGACAGCGATCCGTCCACCAACAATTCCTCCATGGCGACCCTGGTATTTTCCAGCGAGAATGGAGCCATACCCGAATGTTCAAATATTATATATGCGGGGCTATACTGGACAGCCAGGACAAATATTTCTGTGACCACAACGGAAAAGCGTGCCATAAAATTGAGAGGACCCGGATCAGGCAGCTATACTTCTTTCAATGCGGCAGTAACTGATATTCAATATCCTGGCGATAATTACATGTATGCAGGCTATATTGAAGTAACCGATTATGTGCGTGCGCATGGTGTCGGACAATACTGGGTTGCCGATATGGCCCTTACCACTGGCAATGGCGGCGCTACCGGATATTATGGTGGCTGGGGAATGATAGTAGTGTATGAAAACTCGAAAATGAAATGGAGGGATGTAACA
>Ga0116170_10005573_pt1 | contig 11215 bp, 11 predicted proteins | sample AD_JPNHW1_MetaG_FD_89797 | JGI IMG/M metagenome (GOLD analysis project Ga0116170, IMG submission 89797) | Active sludge microbial communities of municipal wastewater-treating anaerobic digesters from Japan - AD_JPNHW1_MetaG | ecosystem: Engineered > Bioreactor > Anaerobic > Digestate | place... | reverse complement strand
AGGACGGTAAGAACAAACCGATGTTTGTTGTGCACCGCGCTAGCAAGAGCGGACAGTCCAGCGTGAAAGAATGTGCTGTCTCCGATGAAAGCCAGGACACGCTGGTCAGTGGCAGTGTCGAAGCCACACGCAGCTCCAATGCTGGAACCCATGGAAAGAAGGTAATCTGCAGCATTGAAGGGAGACGCAAGCCCCAGTGTGTAGCACCCGATGTCAGAACTGAATACTGGCTCAGGCAGATCCAACTCCCGAATGGCTCGCCGTGCTGCAAGGTATGAACCCCGATGAGGACACCCAGGACACAAGACGGGAGGCCTTGCTGGCAGTGGAGTTGGCCACACGCCGCCTGCCTCCACCTCGACCTTCCGCGCAGGGACTTTATAGTGACGGCTCAGTGCCGCAGCGACAACGTCTACATTGAGTTCATGCACACGTGGAACACCGAGTTCCTCCTTGCCCAGCACGCGTACTGTTACACCGTGAGACAGGAAATCCGCCTTGATGTCGTTCTCCATCAGGGGCTCAAGCTCCTCAACCACCAGGAGTTCGTCAAGATCAGCAGCAAACGCACGGATGCGATCAAGAGGCAGGGGGTACGTGAATCCTGCCTTGAAAACGCGCGCCGAAGCACCCATTTCATTCAGTGCGTCCCAGACATAGTTGAACGCACCTCCTGCTGTGACAATTCCACTCCGGCTGCCCGTACCCACATCTACAATCCGGTTAAGCGACGACTGTTCGCTGAGAGACCGTGCATGAGCGAGCCTTTCCATCAATCTGACATGCATGGCCGAGGCATTCGCCGGAACCGGAACGAAGCGCGCGGGGTCCCTTTCGAACGAGCCTTTCCTCTTCCCGGGTCTCCTGGCCCCGAAGTCGACTCGACCACGCATGTGAGCAACGCGCGTGCTGGTACGAAACAGGACGGGGCTTCCCAGGGTCTCAGAGATATCGAAAGCCTCGACAAGGTAGTCCTTGGTCTCCTGAGGATCTGACGGCTCGACCATCGGGACGCTCGCCAGACGGGCAAAGTACCGATTGTCCTGCTCATTCTGAGACGAATAGGTCGACGGGTCATCCGCTGACAGGACCACAAAACCTGCCCTGTTCCCGACGTATGCGGTTGTCATGAAGGAATCGGAAGCGACATTGAGCCCAACGTGCTTCATGAAGGTGAACGAGCGCACACCACTGGCAGCTGCGGCGGCCGCGACCTCCAGCGCGACTTTCTCGTTGGAAGAATACTCGAAGTAGATACCCGCTGCCTTTGCCGTGAGACTCAGGACGTCGCCAATCTCCGAGGACGGCGTGCCGGGGTAACTGGCAGCCAATCCGACACCTGCTTCCAGCGCTCCCCGAACCGCTGCCTCATTGCCCAGAAGCAACTCGTAGTGACCCGGTCCACCTTCCACTAAAGCCTGGTACTTCATAGTACCCTCCTGTACCATTAGTCACACTTTTACAGCATACGGGGCCGTGATGGGCTGTCAACCATGCCATGGGGTTCGCAGCCATCGATTGCATGCACGCCGTTTTCCGATACACTGGGCACGTCGAGGGCACTTGCTCCCCGATCCAAGCTTAGCCTGAGGAGGCACTGCAATGGAGAAATGGATGTGCACTGTTTGTGGCTATGTGTACGACCCTGCTGTTGGAGACAGCACGCAAGGAGTCAACCCTGGCACAAGGTTCGAGGACCTTCCAGAGAACTGGGTCTGCCCGGACTGCGGAGCTGCCAAGGATCTGTTCGAGAAAGCCTAGGATCCGGCTCGTGAGACACGTCATCGTGGGTGGTTGGACGGCAGGGACGAACGCTGCCCTGCAAGTGCGGAAACTGGACCCTTCGGCAGAAATCGTGATAGTGGACGCCGAGCCTGTGCCGTACTACGGTCGGCCGGATCTCATTGAATACATCGCGGGCCGCAAGTCAAGGGATCAGCTGTTCATGCACGATGCAGCATGGTATCCAGAAAACGCCCTGACATTGATGAGCGGCCGGCGCGTGGCAGGGATCGAACCCGCGGAACACCGGATTACGCTTGATGACGGTGCGATTCTGTCGTATGACCGCCTGCTTCTCGCAAACGGGGCGTCTCCCTTTGTACCTCCCGTTCCAGGAAAGGAACTCCATGGTGTCCTGACCCTGCGTACTCTCGAGGACGCTGAAGCGATTCTGTCAAGCATTCGCCCCGGAGAGACGGCGGTGGTCATCGGCGGCGGGGTGCTCGGACTCGAGGTCGCGAGAGCTATCACAGAGCGAGGCATGAATGCCACGGTCGTGGAGTTTGCCCCGCGACTTCTGCCAAACCAGCTCGATGAGTACGGTGCGGGGCTGCTGGTTGAACACCTCAAGACCCTGAACATTACCCCAATTGCAGCGGCAGAGTCTGAGAGAATCCTCCAGGGGGAGAAGGGGGCAGCGGGGGTTGTGCTGAAAGATGGGCGCGTCCTTCCCGGTGCGTTCGTGTTGTTTTCGATCGGCGTTCGACCCAACATTGCGGCAGCCCAGCAGGCAGGCATTGACACGGGCCGCGGTGTGAAGGTCAATGATCTCATGCAGACGTCCGCTACAGACGTGTACGCCGCAGGGGACGTCGCAGAGCACCGGGGAAAAGTGTACGGGGTCATCCCGCCATGTCTGGAACAGGCGCGGATCGCCGCCCAGAACATGGTCTCGCCTGGTTCGGCCACCTATGAGGGAAGCGTCATGTCCAGTTCTCTCAAGACGTGCGGAGTTGACGTCCTCAGCATGGGGCTCGTGAATCCATCTCCCGAGCAGAATGTAGAAGTGATTACGGCCAAGGGCACAAGAACGTACCGCAAGATCGTGCTCGATCAGGGAACCATCGTGGGCGCAATCCTCTACGGGACCACCGTTGGCGCACAGCCCCTGCAGCGAGCAATGCGCGCCCACGCTAACCTCAATCAGTTCAGGGAGCGCCTTCAGGACCCAGACTGGGACCTCTCCGGCATCTAGAGGCCCAGCAAGGCTTCCAATTCCGTACCAGGGCGTCCGACCACAAGGCCGGACGCCCTAATTTGTTCCTGTGCTCCAGTCATATTCAAAGGTTCGGAGCAATGTCGGGATAACCTCCGGGCTTGAAGTCACTATCCCCACCTCGCGATTGTCGTCCAGCGACCCCGTACTGAGGTTCGCAGACCCTATGTATGCGACTCGTCCATCAACCACAAGGTACTTGGCATGCAGATATGGAGTTTCGAGGTATCGCACCTCCACGCGCGTCCCGGACATCCAGGACCGCAGAACGCCGTTGGCAGCAATCTCGTCAGGGGGCGCAACCAGAACACGAACCTTCACTCCCTGTCGAGCCAGACTCTTGAGCTCCTGCGCCACTTGCCCATCATCAAAGACCTCGCTCACCACATCGATGGTATGCTGCGCGCTCCCAAGAAAACTGACCAGCGCCTGCCGACCGTTTACGGGTCCGAGGACAAGAGCTCCTGCTGGACAGGTGCCCCTGCGACGGTCTGCCCAGAAAACACGGACGAGGTTGTCAATTACCACGCGGTCGGGCGTCCGAACCAGGATCTCCCGGTTCTTGTCGAACGCGCTCTTGGTCAGGTTTGCAGTCATGAGCCAGGCTATCTGTCCGTCCACCACAACGAACTTGGCATGAGTAAAGGCATACGATCTGTTGCCCCACACGGCGTCCACTCCTGCGCTCCGCAGTCGGTTGCGGACCGAGTTATTCATCGAGAATCCCCCGAATGGATTCTCCTCCATGATAACCCGTACGTCGCAGCCATGCCGCCTGGCAGCTTGCAGTGCCTCCACCACGGTGGGGTCAGAGATCAGGTAACACTCGACCAGCACGGAAGTGTGCGCGCTCGAAATGTCATCCGCCAGTTTGGTTCGAACCTCGCTTCCGGGAGTAGTAAGACACTGGGTACCCTGTGCGAGGCTTATGTCTTGAGGCTGAACGCGCCCCGGGGCGGTTCTCCACCCAAGCCAGCCCATGACAAGGGCAGTGGCAACCAGGAGCACAATTGCCACGCCAAACCAGATATTCTCTTTTCGAGTCATTGGTAGATGATAGCAGACCTGTCTTCTCGCAGCAAGCGCACGTTGCGTGGCTGGATGAAACGGCTACAATTGGAGCGAAGCCTGTACTGCCTGGAGGATGCGCGTGACGGAGGAACGAACACTGCTCATGATCAAGCCGGATGGTGTACGGCGTGGCCTCGTGGGTCGCATCATTGCGCGCGTCGAAGACAAGGGACTGCGCATTGCAAGGATTCGATTGTTCCAGATGGATGACCGCCTTGCACTGGACTTCTATGCAGAGCACCGCGCGAAGGCCTACTTTCCCAAACTGTGCAGGTTCATGACCTCCGGACCAGTTGTTGCTCTCGAAGTTCAGGCTCCGGGGGCTATTCTCGTTGTGCGCGCCATGATCGGCGCGACCCAGCCAGAAGACCGCGTGCCGGGAACCATCCGAGGTGACTTTGCAATAGACGTGACTGAAAACATCGTCCATGCCTCGTCGTCCTTGCCTGACGCTGAACGGGAACTCCGGCTTGTCTTTGGAGAAGACGAGAGTTCACGTGGGGACTAGCGACATGGAAAGCGACATGAACCCGCGAGAATTGAGGGAGGGCCAACCAATGAATGAAGAGACTGCAGCGCAGCTGGAATCCTTGCTTCGCAACATCTCATACTGGATCAAGAAGAAGGGGCGGGACGCTCTGGCAACCGTGCGTATCACCCTTCCGCAGTTTCAAGTGCTTCAGCTCGTTTACTTCGGGGAAGCTGTGAATGTCCGCGATCTCACACGGTCAACCGGACTCGCTGCTTCCACGGTGTCGGAGATGGTGGATCGTCTCGTGGAACTGGGCTATGTCACGAAGAAACAGAACGAGGTCGATAGACGCCAGATCGTGTTGACGTGCACGAAGCAGGGCGCATCGATTATTCGGAAAGTCATCCGAAAACGAATCAAGACTGTCAGTGCCATTATTCAGGAGATGAACCCTGGCTCGGCGGAGCGCCTCGTGCAGATGCTGAGTGAGTTTGTGGGGCTCTCCAGCTCGGTTTCCGAGTGATCCTCAGCTAGACGCGCGTCTCGGCAGGTTAAGTGCAGACCCTGTTGCTTCGTGCGAAAGCGCTATGAGACGGTGAATATCCTGCTGGATCACGGCGATGTACTGCGGATTTCTTAGCGCAGCAGCCGGATGATAGGTGGGCAGAAATCGTTGTTCATCCTTCAGCAGCACGCTGCCACGCACCTGCCCTATTGAGTAGCGTTCGCCAAAAAAGAAGCGCAGAGCAGTGTTGCCAAGCAGACAGACGACAGCAGGTTCAATGACGGCCAGCTGTGCGTACAGATAGAGCGAGCACTCCGATATCTCAGCAGGTGTGGGAACCCGGTTGTTCGGAGGCCTGCACTTGACAATGTTGCAGATGTAGCAGTCGCTGCGCCGAATGCCTTCTTCCGCCAGCATCCTGTCCAGCAGTTTCCCAGCTTGTCCGACGAACGGCAACCCTGATAGATCCTCTTCACGTCCGGGGCCCTCGCCCACAAAACACACGCGTGCATCAGGTGAGCCAGTACCTGGCACTGCTTTCGTCCGACTTCGCGCCAGATCACACTTCGTGCAAGACTGGACTTCCTGGGCGATTGCCTTCAGGAGTGCTGACCTGGAGTCACACGCCGGACGATCCGAAGCCATTGCTGCCCCTTTCCGTAGCTGACAACTTGTCGACGATGACGAGACGTACGCTGGGAACTTCCATGAACACCAGTTGTGCAATCCGATCTCCAGGAGACACCACGAAGGGTTCACTCCCGAAGTTCGCAAGTACGATATTGACCTCACCCCGGTAGTCACTGTCCACAGTCCCTGGAGAATTGAGCACGAATACCCCGCTCCGCGCGGCCAGGCCGGAACGACTTCGGACCTGGGCCTCGAGACCCGCAGGCAACTCAACGCAGATACCCGTCCGAACAAGGGCAGTGCTACCCGGCTGAATAACCACGTCTGCGTCCTCTGCACTGGCAATGTCATAGCCGGAAGACCCTTCGGTCGCCTTTGTCAGTCGAGCACCGGGGGAGCGCTGGAATACTCCTACCCGATACTCAGTTCTTTCTTGGTCCATGGACGACAGAAACTGCCAGCTGTGAGCTGTCAAACACATCGTCAATGATCTCCAGTGCTTCACCCAGACTGACCGAAGTAACTTCCCGAGCGACGTCGTCGAGCGTTCGGATCCTGTCGGTCATATACAGTTCCACAGCATTCCGGTGCATGCGACGAAAGAACGATTCGAGCGAAAGAAGAAAGCCGCCAAGAACGGCGTCTTTCGCGTGCTGCAGCTCTGCCATGCTGATCTGTTCCCGACGCATGACATCTATCTCTTCGCGCACAACCTCCTGGACACGCGCTGCATTCTCGGGCGAGCTTTCTGCCGATATGTCCAGGAACCCGGTGTTGCTGAAGGACACTGGGAACGACCCAATGCTGTACACGAGCCCCTCCCGCTCTCGAAGCCTCTGGAAGAGACGACTGGACATATTTCCCCCAAAGATGTTCGACACGAGATCCAGGATAATGGCTTGTCTGGAATACTGAGCAAAGCCCGGCAGTGCCATCGCCAGATAGACCTGGTCGGTTGGTCGCTCGGTCTCTCGACATGCCACACTGCGAGGCGGAACGGGCCATTCCGGTCTTCCACCACCTCGCTCCATCCCGGAGAGGGCCTGGTCAACAACCCCGACCACGGCATCCGCATCGAAGTCGCCCGCAATGGACACAACGGTCCCCGAAGCAGTGAAATGCTGCTTGAAGTAGCTGACAAACAACTCCCGGTCAAAGGATCGCACAGATTCGAGCGAACCCAGCGGATTTGACGCCACCGGGTCATCCCCGTATAGGATCTTGAGAAGCTCATCCGCCGCTACATCGTCCGGGCTGTCCTGGAATCCAAGAATCTCCTGCTCAACTACCCTTCGTTCGAGTTCGATGTCCCTCGGGTCGAATCGCGGGTGCAACAGCATGTCGGTGAGGACGTCGAGTGCGGTATCCAGATGGGCCGCCGGTGCTCGCACATGGAACATGGTATACTGCGTCTCAGTGAAGGCATTCAGGTCGCCGCCCACATTTTCGATGGCAGAGGAGATCTCGAGAGCAGTACGGTACTCCGTCCCCTTGAACAGCAGGTGCTCGATGAAGTGGCTCATCCCGCGTGTACGTGCGTCCTCAAAGCGAGAACCACTTGCGACAAGGGCCCCGACTGAAACAGTCGGGTGCCCTTGGTCAACATCGAGCACAACTCGGATGCCGTTCTTAAGTGTCAGGACCTGGGGTTCAGCCTGCACACTCCTAGTGCTCGCCATGATGGCGGTCGCCATGTTCATCCCGCGGAGCGGACGCGCCCGTCAGGCCCTTGCGGGTCAACGAAATCTTGCCGTCGTCCTTGAGAGGGAGTGTCTTGACCTGAATCTCATCGCCTACCTTCAGGACTGAGTGAATGTCCTTCACGTAGGAGTCAGAAACCTGGGAAACATGCAGCAATCCAGATTTGCCAGGGGCTATTTCCACAAACGCACCAAAGTCCCTCAGCTCAGTGACCTTCCCGGTATAAACTTTCCCAACCACGATGTCTTCGGTTATCGCATTGATGGCGTCCATAGCGATCTGGCCCTTGGCTCCGTCTGGAGCAGTCACGAAGACAGAACCGTCATCTTCGATGTCAATGTCGCACCCGGTGTCAGCAATGATCTTCTTGATGACCTTGCCCCCTGGCCCGATCAACGTTCCAATCTTGTCGCCAGGAATCTGCATGGTGAAGATCCTCGGCGCCAGCGGGTTGACCTCACTGCGGGGCGCGGGTAGCACTGAAAGCATCTTGTCGAGGATGAAGAGTCGTGCAGTCCGTGCCTGGTCAAGTGCGCGAGACAACAGGTCGCTGTCAACCCCATGGATCTTGATATCCATCTGGAGCGCAGTTATGCCTGCAGCCGTACCGGCGACCTTGAAGTCCATGTCGCCGTTTGCGTCCTCTGCTCCCTGGATGTCAGTCAGAATGACACTGGTGTCGCCTTCTTTCATAAGGCCCATCGCGATGCCAGCGACTGGTGCCTTGATGGGAACACCTGCGTCCATCAAGGCCAGAGTGCTCCCACAGATTGATGCCTGAGACGTGGACCCGTTGGACTCCAGAACCTCCGAAACAACTCGGATTGAATAAGGGAACTCGTTTTCATCAGGTATGACCGGCAAGAGTGCTCGCTCTCCCAATGCACCATGGCCAACCTCCCGCCGGCCCGGGCCACGCATGGGACGCGTTTCCCCGACTGAGAACGGTGGAAAGTTGTAGTAATGCATGTAATGCTTGGTGACTTCTTCCTCGAGACTCTCCACCAGCTGTCCTTCGCTCTTGCCCCCCAACGTTGCGATAGACAGCACCTGCGTCTGTCCGCGTGAGAACAATCCCGACCCGTGGCTCATAGGGAGAATGCCGACTTCGACACCGATGGGACGAATCTCGTCAGGTCTGCGGCCATCAATGCGAACGCCTTCTGTAACTACCCGGTGCCGGATGAACCTCTTGATTTCGGCATCGAGGATTTCACCGACAGCCAGTACGCTGTCCGGATAGGTCCCCGCAAGTTCTGAGGCAAGCTCGCCCTTGAACTCGTCAAGGATCTTCTCTTTCTTGAGCTTCTCTTTGTCCTTCAGTACGACGGGAAGACGCTCCTCGACCATGGTACGTACCACAGCCTGAAGCTGCGGGTCAAATGTCAAATCGGGAACCACAATCTTGTCCTTGCCTGCCTCGGCCCGCAGTTCCTCCTGCAGACGGCAACTCTCCCTGATCGGATCCTCAGCCCGTACCAGCGCCTCAACCATCTCCGCTTCAGTGATCTCCCTTGACCCGGATTCCACCATGAGAATACCATCCCTGGTTCCGGAGACCGTCAAGTCCAGAAGGCTGTCATCAATGGCACCCATAGGTGGGTTAAAGACCAGCTCCCCGTTAATCTTGCCGACCCTGACTGCACCCACAGCATCCACAAAGGGAGCATCGCTCAGGAGCAGCGCGGCAGAAACCGCATTGATGGCCAGTATATCCGGGGAGTTCTCCGTGTCAGCGGACAACACATAGACTATGACCTGCACCTCGCGGCGGAAGTGTTTTGGGAAAAGGGGACGGATTGACCTGTCAATGACCCGTGAGCGAAGAATCTCGCGCTCACTGGGCCGTCCTTCGCGCTTGTAGAAGCCGCCCGGAATCTTGCCCGCGGCATACATCTTCTCGAAATAGTCGACCGTCAGCGGAAAGAAATCGATGCCTTCCTTGGTTGTGCCGCTCACCGTGGCAGTGGCAAGCACGACGGTTCCTCCCATCGTTGCCAGTACTGCCCCTCCTGCCTGCTTCGCCAGCCTCCCGGTTTCATAGGTGACTGGCCTTCCTGCAATGGTACCATGTACCACTCTTACTTCATCGCTTTGTGACATCGGCCCCTACTTGCGGATTCCCAGCCGCTTGATAAGTGAAGAATAGCGATCCTCATCAACCCGCTTCAGACTGTTCAGCAGTCTGCGGCGCTCCCCTACAAGCTTGTAAAGGCCACGCTTCGAACTGAAGTCCTTGGGGTGACTCTGCAGATGTTCAGTAAGCGCAGATATGCGCTTTGACAGCATCGCGACCTGAACCTCGAATGAACCAGTATCGCCCTCGCTCAACTTGTACTCGCCAATAATCTTTGCCTTTTCTTCGGCTGACAGCATGTGGTACCTCCATAGTATCCCAGAACCCAGTGCTGCGTCCAGCCGGAACGCTAAACCGAGTACGGGAGAAATGTACGAGAATTGTAGCAGAAACGACTCACCTGTAAAGGAATCCCTGCTTCTTCAACGGTTCACGATATCTTCTTGCGAACCGCATCGTGCTGCTCGAGAATCATGCGCGCCTGTGCCACGTCGTGGGAAATCTGTCGCGCCAAATCGGCAGGAGAGGAGAAGAGTTGCTCGTCCCGGAGCCGCGCAACAAACTGCACCGTCACGAGGCGGCCATAGACCTGACGATGAAAGTCGAGCAGGTGGACCTCGACGGTACGCCGCGAGCCGGAAACAATGGTAGGGCGCACACCGATGTTGCACACACCACCAGCAGCTGCACCATCAATGACAGCCTGCACCACATAGACGCCGTTGCCGGGCAGCAGCTTCATCGGGTCCGACAGGTCCACGTTTGCCGTCGGAAACCCAAGTTTTCCCCCGATGTGATTCCCCGCTACGACAACCCCCTGCACAGAGTAGCTGCGACCAAGATACCTTGCAGCGCTTTCCACATCACCTGCCAGAATAGCTTTTCGGATCACGGAGCTGGAGCAGATCTTTCCGTCAATCAGTACCGGCTTGACAGTCACAAGCCGCCGGCCCGAGTCATGCAGCAGTCGTGCCATCATGTCGACATTGCCAGTTCTGCCTCTCCCAAAACGGAAATCCTCCCCCACCACCACTACCCTGGCATTGAGGTGGTCGATCAGAACATCCTGCACAAAGTACTCCGGCGTCAGGTTCTGAAAACGCGTTGAGAAGTCCTCCAAGACGATCGAATCCACTCCCAGCTGGCTTGCAAACTGCACGCGCTCATTGTTCGAACTGAGGAGCCCACCCAACTTCTGGGTCGTCAACTTGGGGTTCCGACGGAATGTATACACCACTGAATCCAGCGCCCCCCTGTGACCCAGTGCCAGAAGTTCCTTGATAATGCGCTGGTGTCCAAGGTGAAACCCGTCGAACGCCCCGATAGCGACAGCCGAATCTACACCCGGATACTCTGATGATGACAGATACACCTTGCTCATGTGTTGAGTACCCTGGTTGGCCGGAGTGTCCCGTCAACTGCCTGAGCTATCCCTGCCGGAAGTCCCCGCCCGTCAAGCACCAGCACGAACCTTCCTGACACACGCTCCGCGGGAACCGACACGCCGTGGCGAAAAGCAGCAAGTCCGAGACCATCGAGGCGCACGCGGGGAACACCTGCAAGCAGAGACGGGTTGTCAATGCCCCACGTCAGGAACGAGTCGTCACCCGACTCCACACAAGTACGCAGCCGAGCAAGCGACATGGTTTGACCGATGCCGTACCCATATGCCTGCGTGCGCAATAAACGTCCCATGCAACCGCCGCACCCAAGTGCCAAGCCAACATCCCGACAGAACGCCCTCACGTAGAAGCCACTCGT
>Ga0116170_10005572_pt1 | contig 11215 bp, 9 predicted proteins | sample AD_JPNHW1_MetaG_FD_89797 | JGI IMG/M metagenome (GOLD analysis project Ga0116170, IMG submission 89797) | Active sludge microbial communities of municipal wastewater-treating anaerobic digesters from Japan - AD_JPNHW1_MetaG | ecosystem: Engineered > Bioreactor > Anaerobic > Digestate | place... | reverse complement strand
TACGAAGGACTCCCCTACCTGTACATCATTTCGGGCCTGTCTTCGATCATCGGCCTTGATACGCCCGGTGGCAAACTGTGTGGCTTGCTGCTGATGACCGCCGGCATTCTCGTCCACCAAATCCGGGTGCGCTACCGCCACCCGATAAAACCGCCAACTCCCCGGAATTCGCACCCGCACGAACGGCAGCACGATCCATCCCGACATCACTGAGCGCGGCACTGATTGCGAATCGCCAGGGAAGTGCGCTAGAGTGATTTCATCATGAATACGCAACCTCATGAACGGTTTGAACTGCGACTGAGTCACCCGGCCTCCTGAAGGAGCGCCGGGGTCTGCTGTCGCCGTTTCCATGCCAAACCGCTTCGAGGATTGCTCCACGTGTCCATGCCCCGCCAGATCTCTGTTTCCCCGCCCATCCGTCACGCGATTCGCGGCCCTGACCGCGTCATCACCGGTTTTTTCTCTCTCGCCCTGCTGCGACTAAGTCGCGGTCGCTGGGCCTAGCGGCTGCCCGGCGGCCGTAGCGCGCCGCGCCTGTGATTCATTTTGCGCAACCCCCGTGCCTTCATGACGCCATGCGAGAGGATTAAACCGATGCAACGCGACACGACCCGTAAATACCGCCCCTTCCCGCCCGTGGCCCTGCCGGACCGGCAATGGCCGGCGCGCAGCCTGAGTCACGCGCCGCGCTGGTGCAGTTCCGATCTGCGCGATGGCAATCAGGCCCTGATCGAGCCAATGGACGCCGAACGCAAGCAGCGCTATTTCCAGTTGCTGGTGCGCATGGGCTTCAAGGACATTGAAGTCGCCTTCCCTTCCGCCTCGCAGACCGATTTCGACTTTGTGCGCGGCCTGATCGAAAGCGGTCAGGTGCCGGATGATGTTGCGCTGCAGGTCCTGACCCAGGCGCGCGAGGATCTGATCCGCCGCACCTTTGCCAGCCTGAAAGGGGCCAGGCGCGCCATTGCCCATCTGTATAACGCCACCGCGCCACTGTTTCGCGAGGTGGTGTTTGGTCTTGATCGCAGCGGGCTGATTGCACTGGCCCGCCACGGCGCGCAGCTGTTCGCTGAATGTGCCGCTGCGCAACCGGATACCGCCTGGACATTTGAATATTCGCCGGAAACCTTCAGCTTCACCGAGCTCGACTTCGCTCTGGAGGTCTGCGAGGCGGTGCTGGATATCTGGCAGCCGACCGCAGCGCAACCGGTGATTCTTAACCTGCCGGCGACGGTTGAGGTGGCGACGCCGAACGTGTACGCCGACCAGATCGAGTGGTTCTGCCGCCACCTGTCCCGCCGCGACGCGGTCATCATCAGCGTCCATCCGCATAACGATCGCGGCACCGCCGTTGCCGCTGCTGAACTGGCCCTGCTGGCCGGTGCGGACCGGGTCGAAGGCTGCCTGTTTGGCAATGGCGAGCGCACCGGCAATGTTGATCTGGTCACGCTCGGCCTGAATCTCTACAGCCAGGGCATTGACCCGGGCCTGGATTTTTCGATGCTGGATGACATCGTGCGCACCGCCGAATACTGCAACCAGATTCCGGTGCACCCACGTCATCCCTATGCGGGCGATCTGGTGTTCACCGCCTTTTCCGGTTCGCATCAGGACGCGATCAGGAAAGGCTTTGCCGCGCAGCAGCAGCGGCAGGCGAGCGGCGATACACACTGGCAGGTCCCCTATCTGCCCGTTGATCCACTCGATCTTGGCCGCAGCTACGAAGCAGTGATCCGGGTCAACAGCCAGTCTGGCAAGGGCGGCATTGCCTACCTGCTGGAGAAGGACCACGGCTTGCGCCTGCCGCGGCGCCTGCAGATCGAATTCAGCCGTCAGGTGCAGCTGATCACCGATGCCACCGGCAAGGAGCTGAATTCGACCGATCTGTGGACCGCGTTCCAGACCGAGTACCTGGATATGGATGGAGCGCTGCGCTTCGTCGAGCACCGCAGCACGCCCGACAATCATGCCAGCGGCACGCGCAAGCTGAGCGCCACCATTCGCGATCAGGGCCGCGAGTACCTGATTGCCGGACGTGGCAACGGCCCGATCGATGCCTTTGTCGATGCGCTCAACCAGCATTGTGGACTGGAACTGCGCGTGATCGACTACCACGAGCACGCGATCAGCGCCGGTGCCGATGCCCGCGCCGTGTCCTATGTCGAGCTGCGCCTCGGCGATGCACCGGCGCTGTTCGGGGTCGGCATTGACAGCAACATCGTCAGCGCCTCGCTGCATGCGGTCGTCAGCGCCACCAATCGCGCCCTGCGCCAGCGTGCCGGGGCGGCAGATACCGCTGATCCCACACCGACGCGCCGGGCTGTCGGCGCTGATCACTGAACTTTGAACCAGGCTAGCGCCAGCCGGCCTGCTGAAAAATGCGCTGTACTGCGTCCGGCTGCTGGCCGGGCGCGGCCAGGCCATGCAAATCAGCCTTGAATGCGCCCAAGTCCACCAGGTTGCCGGGCAATGGAATGCCCAGACCCACCGGATACTCGTCCATCGCCACCGCCAGACGCTGCTGCATGGCTTCATCAGCCATGAACAGCAGGAAGCGCTGCGCGGCCTCAGGCTGGCGGGCCTGGCGGAGAATAGCCACAGCGCTCAGGTTGAGGACCGCACCCCAGCCCTCCTGATCGGGCCAGACCATGCCCAGTTGCCGGGCTGCCACCTGCTCGTCGATGCGCTCCGATAACCGCAGATGTGCGTAATGGGACATGTCGGCCAGTGCTACATCGCAGATGCCGGCAATCAGCGCTGGCAGCGGATCGCGGTCCTCAGGCGGGCGCGCCAGATTTGCCATGATGCCCCGCGCCCATTCTACAGTGCGCTCGTTACCCCAGCGCGCCAGCAGCACTGCAACCAGCAGGCGGCTATCGGGATGAGCTGCCGTGCGCACACACAGGCGGCCATGCCATTGCGGTTCCGCCAGCGCTTCATAGCTGGACAACTCAGCCGCCAGCACCCGCGCCCGCACATACAGCAGGACCCGGGCACGCAGGCTCAGGCCATACCAGTATCCACCCGGATCGCGGTACGACGCCGGTACGCGACTGCGCAGCAGCGGCACATCCAGCGCCCGCAGCATACCGGCCGCCTGCAAGCCGCGCAGCAGGCCCAGATCGCTCAGCCACACCATATCGGCCTGCGGTGCCCCATCAGTCGCACACAGATGCTCCGCCAGCCGGTCCGGCGCATCCTGCACATAGCGGATCGTATCACCGCTTTCCTGCGTAAAACGGTCCAGCAGCGGTTGCAACCGCGCCTGCTCCAGGCTGCCACATACCACCACCTCAACCGCCCCCAGCGGCGCGGCCACGCCCAGCAGCAGCACCAGCAGCAGCAACCGCCCGGCATGCACCGCCTTCACAAGGACACCTCCACGCATTCCTCATCCAGGGTCGGCGCGACCACCACATCCCCGTGCTCCTGCGCTTCGCGCAAGCGCTCGGTCGCCCGCCCGATCAGGCGGTCCATGGCCTCGGGCGGCCGGTAATAGGCAATCCCGGCACTGACCGTCAGGACCAACGCACGCAGACCACCTTCGAAACGCAGGGCCTGTACCCGCCGCCGCATCCGTTCGGCCATCGGGCGCACATCATCGCCCGGGTGCACCGCCAGCACCGCCATGAAGCGGTCACCGTCCAGGCGAATCGGCACATCACCCACCCGCAACTCGCCGCGCAAGGCATCCGCCACCGCCAGCAGCACCTTGTTACCAACGGAATGGCCGTAAATCTGGTTGACACGCGCAAAGGCATCAATGCCGAAAATCACCACCGCCGTACCATTGACCGGTCCGCGGTGATAGCGCTGCAACAGCATGCTATCGGTATTGACCAGATAGTGACGGTTATACAGGCCGGTCAAGGCATCGGTCACCGTTGCCTCGCGCAAGACACGGCGATCGCCATAACGCTGCAGCAGGTAGAGCAGCACCAGCAGCACTGCCAATCCGCCCAGCCCGACCAACAGCAGAGCGTGCCATTGTTCCTGCCACACCCGGTCAAGCCGGATCAGGGTCTGCACCTGCCAGCCGTTTTCCGGCAGCAGAGCGGCTTGCACCATATAGCGCCTGGTGGATGTCGGCGTGACGGTCAGATCAACCAGGGCCGTGGTGTCGCTCCAGGCTTGCCTCGCCACTGCCAGTGCCTGCAGCGACGCACCTTCGAACTGGCGATCACGGACAATCTGCTCCTGAATCCGGGCTTCCAGGGACTGTAACAGGCGAAACAGCCAATCTGCCTGGCTGGCCATGAACACCACACCATGATGGTCCGCGACCAGCACATCCACATCACCATCGGACGACAGGGTGGCTTCGGCCAGATTCAGCTTGAGCATCACCACGCCCAGCACCCGCTCACCCTCCATGACCCGCGCGCCCAGGTAATAACCCAGGACATTGGACGTGATGCCCTTGGCCACATAGCGGCTCGGGTGACCGCTCAGTACCTGGCGGAAGTAAGAACGAAAGCCATAATTCTTGCCGACAAAGCTGGCCGGAGAACGCCAGTTGCTGGCGGCCAGCGTCCAGCCTTGCGGGTCCATCAGGTAGATGACGCTATCGGGCAGATCGCCGGCCAGCCGTTCCAGATAGTCGTTCGCCGCGCGCACCTGTAGCGGCGTGCCGGTTCTAGCGCGCAGCAGATCACGCACCCGATCATCCTCGGCCAGGATGCCGGGCAGCACCTCGTAGCCGTTCAGCATGTTCACCAATTGCCGGGTATAGTGCCTGAGGTGCTCAGCGCCCTTGCGCTCGAGATACTGCAAGCTCTGCTGCTCGCTCCAGGTGGCAGTCAGCCACAGCAGCGGCAGCATCACGCCTACGCTGAACAACGCGGCCACCCAGCGCTGTAAGCGAGATGAAGTCATGGTTCGACAGCAGGATAGAACGTGCAAAGCCACCCTCTTTCGGGGGGTTATTTAGAAACAGTTTTGGAAATATAACAGATTGCTAATATTTTGGAGCATTCGGTTATGACAGTGCACCGGGGCCAGCCGTGCAAAACAAGCATCGCTCATCAGGCCGGCCGCTGACCGCAGTCCGGCTGAACGCACCGCTACCGGTTTCCACAGGAGTCATGCCATGCAGCGCAGCGATATCCCGTCTCTTCTGATTTCCCTGGGCATCTCCGGCCTGCTGCTCTGGGGCCTGGTGTACTTCGTCAGCACATGGTGGGGCCGCTTTCCGAAGGTCGTCTCCCTGCTGATTTTCATTCTGCTGGCGGTGATGGTCATCGGCTATCCGATCTATGCCCTGGCGCGCTGGTCGGATCGCTATCTGGCGCGACTGCGTGCGGCCCGCGAGCAGGGCCCCGAGCACCGGGAGCCGGATTGACCACACCACCCGATCGTCCTTGCGCCCGCACTCTGGATAAGGCCGATGTTTGACTTCCTGCGCTACTGGCATCGCCGCCGTGCTGCTGCCCATATCGGTGCGGCCGAATGGCGGGCTACGGTTGCCAACCTGCCGCTGCTGGATGGGCTGAGCACGGCGGAACTGGAACAACTGCGCGAACTGGCCTGCCGCTTCCTGGACGAAAAGAACCTGGAGCCGGCTGGTGGTCTGGAACTGGCACCGGAAATGGGCCCACTGATCGCCGCCCAGGCCTGCCTGCCGATCCTGCATCTCGGCCTGGATTACTACCGGGGCTGGTACTCGCTGATTCTCTATCCCGAGGGCTTTCTCGCCCACCACGAATACACCGACGCCGACGGTCTGGTGCATAAGGTGCACCGGCCGCTGATTGGCGAGGCTTGGGAGAACGGCCCGGTGATCCTGTCCTGGGCCGATATCCTCGATACCCTGGACGAGCCGGGTCTGAACGTGGTGATCCATGAAATGGCCCACAAGCTGGACATGCTCAACGGCGCGGTCAACGGCATGCCGCCCCTGCATCGCGACATGCGCGTCGACCGCTGGAGCCGCAGCTTCAACCGCGCCTATCGCCATCTGTGCCGGCAGGTGGATAGCGGCCAGGCTACGGCGCTTGATCCCTACGCTGCCGAGAGTCCCGCTGAGTTCCTGGCCGTAGCCAGCGAGCTGTTCTTCACCATGCCGGGGACACTGGCGACGACCTATCCTGCGGTCTACCGGCAACTGGCCGCCTTTTACCGGCAGGATCCGCTGGCACGCTTCATGGCCTGCGGTCGCCTGCCAGCCGCTCCCGTCCCTGCTGGTCCAGAACCCGAATACGACTGAACGCCGCCGCCGGCACGCGCAGCAACAGGCAGGGACTGCTCAGCACCTGCGCCTGCGCATAGCCCGGCGCCGGTTCCTGCCAGTCCACCTGCAGGGTCAGCACACCATCGGCAACGTGTGCATCCGGTTCGGCCAGCCGCAGGACGTAACCGGCCGAGGACCGCGCGCCCATCGCCACCAGCAATACCCCGGCGCGGCTGAAATCCACCACCGGCAGCGGCGGCGGATTCATCCAGGCGCTGGTAAGCTGCTGATAGCGTTGCCGCCAGGCCACTGGATCATCGATCCAGGTCAAGCCGGGTTGGCTGACGCCCAGGCACTGGGCGTTGCCATACAGCAGCGTGACCGGCAGTGCGGCATCACCCGCGTGACCCGCACCGCCAGCACAGCCTGCCGCCAGCAGCGCGGCCAGCAGACCCGGTGCAAGCACCCGTTTCACCGGGCGATCCCCGACATCGGGCTGGCCCGGCGCGCGATGCCGTTATCCGCATCGCTGGCGGTAGCGCTTTGGAATTCGGCCAGATTCACCGTGTAGCTCACCCCAAAATCCAGGTTGCTGCGATCGCGATCGACCACCACCGCAACCGGTTCATCCGTGGTCAGATAGGCGCCGCAGGATTCACCGGTATCGCAGATCTGCAGGTTATTGTTAAAGTCAGAGCCGCTGTAGATCCAGTATGTGCCTGCCGCAACCCCGCTCAGCGTGTAGGTATAGCGACCATCGGCCTGCCGGATCGTGGGCACGCTGTCCACCGACTCACCGGTACTGGCATCTACCAGCACGATGTATTGCTGCCCAACATTGCCGGCGCCGAGGTTATTGGCCACCTGCATGATCACCTGCACACGCACGGTGTTGGCGTTCGAGGGCACGGTGATCGTCGCTTTGTACAGGCCATCAGCCAGACCGGTGCGGCTGACCGTGACCGTGTATATCCCAGTGCCGTTGGCCTGTACCTGTGCCGGTGTGATGCGCAGCCAGCCGCCGGAATCTTCGCTGAGCGTGCCGATCTGCAGGGTGCCACCGCCGGCGTTGAGCACCGTCAGATTCTGGCTGCCAAGCTGGAGACCGAAATTCAGCGCCGCCGGGCTGACACCCAGCACCGGTACCGGATCAACCGGATTGCCGCCAATCGCCGCCGCACGGACCACCGCCTGACTGGCGTTGAGCAGCCCGTAACCGAACTGATCGTCGCGGCCGCTGCTGCCCAGATCCTCGGTGATCGCGCCACTGGCCAGCAGCGCATCAAACTGCGCCGGGGTCATGTTCGGCGCCAGTGCCTTCATCAGCGCGATCACCCCAGCCGCGTGCGGTGTGGCCATCGAGGTGCCCTGCCAGATCACATAATCGTTGATCACCACACCGCTGCTGTCGTTAGCCACCGTGCTGAGCACGCCATCGGGCTTGCCATCACCATTGACATCGGTGGCGGTATTACCGCCGGGCGCGGCCAGATCCACGGCAGCGCCAAAGTTGGAATACGGCGCCAGGGTTTTGGTGATGGTCACAGCGCTGACTCCGACCACACCTGGATAGGCGGCCGGGTAAAAGGGCGTGCTGTTACCATCATTACCGGCGGCGGCAACCACGATTACCCCGACGGCGCGGGCCTGGTCGTAAACCGCCTGTTCGCTGGCGGCGCTGCTGGTCGAGCCGAGGCTGAGGTTGATGATGTCAGCGTGCCGCGCCGGCACAGTGCCGGAGTCATTGGGCAGGCCGGCGGCGAAACGCACCGCCTGCTCAATGTCATACAGCGTACCGCCAAAGCGACCGACTGCGCGCAGCGGCATCACCTTGGCGCCAAAGGCCACGCCAGCGACACCAAGCGCGTTATCGGTCGCAGCGACCACGGTACCGGTGACGTGGGTACCGTGGAAGGAACTGCTGCCATCGGGATTGGACTGGTCGCCAGGATCGCTGGGATCGGGATCGATGCCGTCGCCGTCCAGGGCATTGCTGGGCTGCTTGATGAAGTCATAGCCTTCGACCAGCTGCCCCTGCAAATCGGGATGGCTGAGCACCACACCGGTATCGATCACCGCGACGATAACGCCGGAACCACTGCTCAGATCCCAGGCCTGCGGCAGGTTGAGCTGCGGATAGTGCCACTGAAAGCGGTACAGCGGATCGTTGGGTACGAACAGCGGCTGACGCAGGTAATTGGGGCTGGCGGTGACCACGTCCGGATCGGTGCTGAGCGTCCTGACCAGTTCCAGGGTGGTGAATTTGTCGCGCTGCGCGTCATCGGCGAAGGCAATGCCCGGAGCGAATTCGGTGGCATCGGTGGGTATCGCCACGCTGAGCATGCGCAGCGTATCGGTGGTAAACAGCCGATTGCGCTCGGTGGTTTCATTCTGACTGCGCGCACTCAGGCCCGCCGCCTGAGCCTGGGCGCGCAAACCACCGCGCGGCAGGATCGGGCTGTCCTGGAAACGCAGCACCACATCGCCCGGCACGAAGGCTTCACTGAGACGCGCCGCGCTGATCGTGCTGCCGGTCAGTGGCTGCCCGAGGGTCAGCGTGTAATTGGATGCGCCCTGAGTGGCCCGCACTACCACCAGGTATTCACCATTGGCGGGGACCAGTAGCGACTTCACCCGGCCGCTGCCGAGCGAGGCATCGATCAGCGTGCCGTTCAGGTCCGCCAGCCCCAGATCGAGATCATTGCGCACATTGGCGGCGGCAATCAGCAAATTGATCTGCTGTCCGGCGAAGAGCTGGGTGCGGAACATGTCGACTGGATCGCCGCTGTCGCGCGAGCGTCCGCTAGGCCCGCTGCCCGCCTGATTGACATAGCCGCCCAAGGTGACCGGATTGGGAATCGGCTGGGCGCTGGCCGCGCTATCGTTAGTGGCATAGGGCGCATCCGGATCGTTGGTATCACTGTCCACGGCGGTGCCCGTCGCCGGCTGCACCGCCCCACTCAGGGTATAGGTGGTCGGCTCCGGAGTCGGGGGCGTGGGGTTATCGCTGCCGCCGCCACCGCCACAGGCCTGCAACAGCAGGATCAGCGCCGCCACCAACGCGCGCCCAGGAATAGCCCGTTTCATCATGGTCTGCTCCACATGTTCATCCGCTTGGTCTTCAAGTGAATCCCGTACAATGCGTTTCACGCCATCCAACCTGCCCCTACTTCAATCCTGACGCCGTCCATGAACAAGCACTTTGAAATCCTCGACCAGACGAATTGCTATAGCGGCTTCTTTCGCCTGGAAAAATACCGGCTGCGCCATGAACTGTTCGCCGGTGGCTGGAGCCCGGTGATCAGCCGTGAATGCCTGGAACGCGGCCATGCGGTCGCGGTGCTGCTTTATGATCCGGCCACCGATCAGGTGGTGCTGCTGGAGCAGTTCCGGATCGGGGCAGTCGACTTTCCGGGTGGTCCCTGGCTGCTGGAAATCGTCGCCGGCATTATGGACGATCCCGCTGAAACCCCAAAAGAGGTTGCCCGTCGCGAGACCGAAGAGGAGGCTGGCTGCGTGTTACACGATCTGGTGCCGATCTGCCAGTACCTGGTCAGCCCGGGCGGCACCTCGGAAAGCATCGCCCTGTTCTGCGGGCGGGTGGATGCAAGGACTCTGCGCGAGGGCATCCGTGGCTTGGCTAGCGAGCATGAGGATATTCGCGTGCTGCTGGTCGCGCGCGAGGAGGCCATGGCTCTGCTGCACGCCGGGCGGATCAATTCCGCTGCCCCCATCATTGCCCTGCAATGGCTGGAGCTGAATCGAGCGCAACTGCTGGCGCGCTGGGGACTGGCCGCGCCCTGAAGGTCGCTGCTACAAGCCAAGACGGCTCAGCGCCGGATCCGGCTGCGCACGGCTCCACAGGCGCTCAAACAGTTCCAGCCGTTCCTTGAGCCGGTCGCTGGGCTGCGGTTCGTAGCTGCCAAGCAGGCGCTGTGGATCGCTCAAGCGCAGCAGCGCCCGCGCATCGGCGATCAAAAAGGCCTGACCCAGTTCCGGCTGTTCGGTGAGGACCTCGGGGTCGGGCGTGCGCAGCAGCAGCGCGCTGCTCAGCCGCTCGCTCAGCCGCAGCAGGCCCGGACAGGCAGTGCGCCATTCCCGGGCCGGCGGCAGCAGCAGGCGTAAACGCAGGCGCGGCTGCCCCACCACAGCGGCGCGGATCGCCGCCAGCACCCCGGCATCGTCGTACAGTTCAGCGCGCACCTGGGGCGTGTACAGGCACAGCGTGCGCCGCATCCCGCCCAGCAGGTCCAGCACAGCGCGCCGGCTGTCGTCCGGGCCCACCAGGGTCATGGCGGGAACCGCTTCATCACAGGCCATGGTGATCTCCCTGCGTCACCGGCACACACGCCGTTTACGCATCCGCCTCGTCTTCATCCTCATAGATCAGTAGGTAGCCATCGTTGAGCAGATCGAGCAGCAATTGTCGGGCGTCGGCCTGCTTGAGCGCCTCGCGCAGCCGGGCCGGCGTCAGGCTGCGATAGCGACACAGCAGCGGCGCCATGAACGCCACCGCCGGGCCAAGCGCAAACTCCTGGCCATCAACAAACAGCAGCACTTCCCCTTCCGGCTCGGCAATGTAGTGAAAGCGCGATCCTGGATTGCGCTCCAGCACGCCACCGCCGCGCAGATACTCGCGCAACTCGGCCTCGCTGTAAGGCTCCTCCTCGGGCTCGGCGCGGAATCCCGGCTTTGGCTCGCTCAGATAGCGGCCCAGCCACACGGTCAGGGTCTCATCATCCAGAGTAATGGCCTGACGCAGCAGGCCGCGCAGTCTGCTCAGCGCCGCCAAACCAATCTCGCCGGGATTCTCCTGCAACAGCAGATCAGGATCGGTATAGCGCGCATCGGCATCCACGTTGTCCACCAGGAACTCGGCAAAGCCGCTGAGCAATTCGCGATGGCTGGGAGCGCGAAAACCGATTGAATAGGTCAGGCACGGCTGCAGCGCTACGCCGTAATGGGCGATGCGCGGCGGCAGATAGAGCAGATCACCCGGCTCCAGAATCCACTCCTGCTCCGCCGTAAAATCACGCAGGATGC